>Ga0307512_10008373_pt1 | contig 10088 bp, 10 predicted proteins | sample 14_EM_MG_FD_200267 | JGI IMG/M metagenome (GOLD analysis project Ga0307512, IMG submission 200267) | Populus trichocarpa ectomycorrhiza microbial communities from riparian zone in the Pacific Northwest, United States - 14_EM | ecosystem: Host-associated > Plants > Roots > Unclassified | place... | reverse complement strand
ACCATCTCGCCGCTTCCTCCGCGTCTTCCAACGTCTCCGTCTTTCCGTAACACAATTCCTTCCGCACCACCCGTATCTTTCTTCTATTATTCCCAGGTATCACCGTACCTGCCTACGCCGTAACAGGGAGTATATATTCATCAGACCCTGGAGTAGATAGACATCATCTCATTTCCATCTCATCTTATCATACCATGAAAATACACACTCTATCTTTCCCAACTTTTGGTCTCACTCTCTCTGTCGAAGATTTCGTGGATCGATGCAATTGGGTGGATCTTCAACGCCGGGTAGTATCATATCTTCTCACCCGATTCCTATGCTCCTCCAACCAGAACTGCTCTTTGTCGTAATTGCCATTTGGATGTCGCGAGAGAGCGGCGGAGTGTCGATTGTGGGCTCTCTGCATTCTAGCTCCATTGTTCCACCACAACGGCCTCCAAGTGGTGCATCTCGAAGTTCTCTCAATGCGCGTGTCCCAGGTGCTCCTCCGATTCTGCTCAAGTACCATTTGCAGCCAGATTGACAATATGTATATATATAGCAAGACTTAAATAATGCATGCCATATTGTGATGTAGTGAATCTTGTGACTGTAACAAAGATGGAATGCCTTGTGGTAATGTAAGAACCACTGCTATGGGAATACGGCACCAAGTCTCCCGCTGGGCTGCACAGCAGTCTCGGCTTCCCTCGAAGTCTCTCGGTGATCTGCGCAGTGGTCTCAGGAGCTCAAAATTTGGCCATCCTATCAGTCAAATCTCATAGTATCCTGAGAATGCTCTTGCAGAGTCTGAGAGCACATTGCTTAGCTCCAGGGGGGTCTGGGAGCATCTAGAAGTACTTAGAAGCACTGGTGAGGTAACACGGAGTGTCTGGGAGGATTCCGCGTTGCTTCCGGATCGATTTACATTTTGCTGATGCAGCCAATGATGTATCCAAAGCTGAAAACAAGCAACGCAACGGCTGCCGGTGCATTTCTCAGTTGTACAAATTTCGAGACGGGATCCAAGTTGCCCGCGCTCTCAGGTATCATGGTGAGGGCCAGAGCTAACAAGTATTGAAGGAATGCTCCATCCTCATTCAGGAGCTTGATTTTGAATAGTCATTGCAGTTGCCATAGGAGACACCCATCCAGCGCGCCATAACAACTTCCCGGGCGCTGCTTAACCCACACCCTGTTGTTCCGTCGGTCCCCTCAGTGCCAGCTCTGGCTTTCTGTGCATCGACAAATCTGCGATATGCATTCACCTTCTAAACCCTGAACTTGAAGCTTGATACCATGGTAAATATAGAGCTCCATTGCGTGCAGTTGTTCAACTGATATATACGTCTTGTTACGACTGTTATGCTTGATACACTCCCATGTGCCATTGTATATTGCCATGCGGTGCATTGTGTCTTGGGTATTGTCAAGTGATGCTCAGAAGCCTTTGATCATAGCGTCAGGATGCTTCCCATCACTGCAGTTTTGGGGTCCCATCAATCCAGGCTTCGCATATGACTGGGAGCTCAGGGGGGCAGCCTGATAAGGTCCAGAAGGGAGGACTTTGCAGGCGGCAGTGCTGTACTCCCGACTCTGAGGGAGGGCATGGAGATTGAGTTAGCTGGTTTTGAAGCACAGAATGCGACGCTGAAAGGTGATTCCTTGCGGCAGCTAGTTGAGATTGTAATTGGAGGTGTTCCAAACGTCCTTGAGGTTCGTTGTATGTGCTGGTTCATGTATCTCCCGGGAATACAAGTACGAGGCTCCGTATCAACAAATCTGTTCGACCTAATGAGACATTACGTGGATCTTCGGAAAGTTGTAGTCGGCATCAAACTCCTTGGAAACATCAAGCTCGTCGCTGATATAATCCCGCCAGGCATTCAATTCGTGCGGCCTTTTGGACAGTGTCCAAGTTTCAGCATTTGTTTCCTCATCTATCTTTCACTTCTTCATGAGTATCAATCTCAGGGCATTGGCTTCGGCCTGCACGATTTTGCCGACAAGCCTGAGTAAGAAAACATCTTTGAAGGTGTAAAAACGACCCATGGCATCCTCCAGGTAGCTCAATGTTGCATCATCATGAGATTTATATCGAGCATACATATAGAATTCTAACAATGCCTGTATGCACTCAATTGCGTGATTCAGTATGGGACATTGAGCGGGGCTACTGCCTCGCAGAGTCTGGGTTGCAACTCGAGGCAGGTACCAGCTCATTTCCTTCATCTCCTTCACATTCCATTGAGAAGATTCGTCATATGACTCGTGTTTTGGTCTGAGGTCGTGATAAGCAGGCACGGATAACCAGATGGCATTGTTCTTGTCAAGCCATTCTTGCGTCTCGATGAAGTGGAGAATACACTTTTGGAGGTAGTCGAGCATGCCGATCCGAATTGGATAGAGGAGGTCGGATTTCAGGAGGCCGCTCACTATAGAGGGAATATGTTGAAAGATGTTCCATTCTCTGGGAACATGGCATGACTAGAGTTCGGCATCAGCTGCCTTGGTTGTGCCATCACTGAGACTGTTATATAGGTTGTGATCCCGCAGCTAGTATTAGCCACGGTTCCGGACTGTGGCATCGGGTCCGGGTCAGGGTCGCAACTGAGCCGTCACCACAATGGCGGTCTGGGTCATCAATACAGCCAAACTGCCAGTTCGGGTATGGTTCGAAGGAAATCTCCCAACCAGTCTGAATTGGGCAGGTTGCCCAAGAGTTGTTCAGTGGGTCTGTCTGTAGATTCATAAAATCCTCTTGCTTCTGCTGTGTGATAACAGTTTTTGATTAAAATCACTTATTCAACATCCAGCAATCACATTTTGAACGCTCTACAGGTTGTAATATCAAGTATTTTGCAATCAATGTTTTTTCTGGTGTGAGTTGAATTTTAGACGACACAAGCAGTCAATAGTACAGTTATGAGCTGAAACATCCGATCGATGTCTTGATTATCCACTATATGAAACCAAAAATTGTTGACGCTCAGTTGACGCTCATTTTCAAGATGGGGTAAAGAACATATTGTGCACTGTTTTGGCTGACAATGCCGCCACAACATTGTATATGAATTAATGCCACCAAGTGACTCTTGGATTACCAAGGATGCAAGACCAGAAATCGTTGAGGCTTCGTTGACGCTTATTGTCAGAATGGGGCAGGGAGCATGGTGGTGTTGTTTTTGCACCTAAAAGTGGCGGATGCCTCGTTTATGGATATCTGCAACCAACCGCCATTTAAATCACATATGATGCAAAGCCAAAAATTGTTGACATACTGTTCACACTCATTTTCAGAATGTGGCAACAACCATGTTGCTTTCTCTTTTGCCTATACACACTGCCATTACATTCGTTATGTGTAACCACTACTAGGTCACTTTTCAATTACATGACTGTTATGCCTTTGGTGATACAGGTATATTTCCGGAATCATTCAGGATCACTCAATGATCCAAATGAAGATACTTGATCCGAAATCATGAACTATCACTCGGATTGCCATCTTGGATCTACCTTTGGGATTAGTCACCTATTATTTATATCTCCATTCCCAAACCTTTGTATTAATGATCCATGATGGCAGTTAAGCCAAAGTTCAAATAAGATGTGTATCATCTTTGGATTAGCAATGTTCGTAGGCTCTCTATTCTCAATGGTTACTCCTCATCAGCAGGAAAGCTTATTCATGGTCGTGAACCAAATGACCATTCACTCATGATGTGATGGTTTGTTCCTCAGGAGATGAGGTGTCGTCACTATCAGACTACCATGGCATCTCGAGATATGCTGGGTCATATGAGCCATTAGTCAGTAACCAGTAAACGATTTATCAGAGTTCTGTTGACTGAATTGACATATAACAATCAACCCTTAGTTCGACCACACTGTCTGTGTCTGGGCAAATGAGACCTGGGATTCATATGTCCTGAGAGGCACAGCATACTCTCCGTTTGATATATGGTAAAACGACTCTGATGCAGAACACTGTATATCTGGCTCCAATAAAGCGTAGTCAAATTAAGTATTCTGTCGTTTGCCGCAATTGTTAAACCATTATGTACCCAGTGGGTATGTGAGAGGGCACTCTCACTGGCTCTTGGTGACACAAACCTATTCATTGATATTTGGCTTTAGATAAGCTCATATCCATTCCAGTTATCGCCAATAGCAATAGTGTCGCACAATGAGCATATCCCCTTGATGATGTAGTTAATACTGCTGTGAGTAAGAACTGGACTATCAATGGTACTGGCACAAGATGATGAGGCGGTTATGTATGTGAACCTCTGAAGCAGGCTTCAGCAGTCGTAGGATTGTTAAGGCTGAGGATTGTCTGATAAATCAGTGATACCGACATGGAGGAAGGACATCAACAACATTATCTACAACAAAGATCTAACTACAGACACTTATTGACCTTCTCGACCTGGAGGATGAGCCTTAACATTATTCCCGTGTATTATCTATCAGTCCCGCATTGAAGTCAACCAGGATACTTCTCTCTTGAAGTCCAGAGTTGTATGTTCATCTTCATCTCTATATCACGGATATATCTATCACCTCTTCACACTTGCTTTTTCTTTGTACCTCCGTCAAAGCATGTTGTGGATCGGGAAGTGAGCAAGACGATAATTTGTAGTCCGGAGGAAGTCCGAGAACCAGCCCGATAGAGTGGTGGTCCAGAGGATACTTCTGTTAGGATACTCTCGAGTCGGCACTACTTCTTCTGCTGACGCGAAACTACTTTGCTGTTTCTTATTGACAAGTCGATACTTGGAGTCGTTACATTCTTGGACAGTCGGTCTTCAAGCATATGTGCCAGTTGTTGGGATGATAATTCAGCGTCCGATAGAGGTCCGTGAATCAACAGGATTATGTGGTGGTTTAGAGGATCTTTCTATCAGGCTCTCCTTAAGTTGTGTACATTAGTAATTGATATCTTGAGATGATACTCCATAGTCAATACCACTGATTGGGATCAGAGATCGCAACAGTCACCTCGTATTCTTTGCGTGTTGATCATTATACCCATCCTGAGTGAAGCCTTATTTATCTTCTTCTTTATCAATCCAGAACTCATTAGGGGCTTTTATTGATCAGGACCTAGGGTGAATCACCTGGTGTTACACTATAAAGTAAATTACAACACCTTCACCTGAGAAGTTATTAGGGAGTTACTAGTTTGCTATTCTCGACTGCAGCTTCGTCATGGCTTCTACGTAGAAATTCTCGCAATCTATCAAAGTTACAGACGTCGGTAGTTATCTCACCTCGTTATTCGACCATGAACCATTCCATCATTTCAACTCCCTTGAAGAATTGTTCCCGCATGAAGATCATCTCTATTTTGATTAGAATGCCTTTGGAGATCTCATTTGGGATAGTCCGAATGCTGTCTCTCCCTGGCATCAGTATTATTGGAATAGTGCGAAGGATGGAACAATGCTGGAGGTCAACGACCCAGCATTCAAGGAATGGTTGACCAAGTACCCAGGCTTTGATGTTTGCTGTGGGGAATGTCCAGGCTGCCGTGCCATCGAATACGAAAGCGATATGGTATCATCCAAAGATCCGATGCTGGGATCATTTGGGTGGTTTACTTGTACTATTCTTTCCATCGTCATCGATTTGGTCGTAATGTCATTTAGTCAATGGTAAACCAATTTGTCACTGGTTGTGGGACAGACATTCCATGACTTCTAAGTCACCCTGGAGTCATACACTATATTGGTCCAGTCTTCAATATTGCAAAATTCAATATTGCCGCCAAAAGGGATTTGGAAAATGAATTGATATTCTGTACAATTGTTGACTCATTATCGTGTTTTAGAACAGCTCCCTGACATACAATCATACAATCACTATCACCTGCATGGGTTGTGACGCTTATATCAACGATGACCTCTTGGATGACCCCTGGTGTCAATCTTGCATCGATTCCTATTTAGACATAACGGACAAAGATACTGACAAAGATTATCTTATGGCAGAAAAGGAGGGAGTTTGGTCCTCAGCTTACGAGGAGATATACATTCCAATGATTCTCACACCTTCATCGGATGTTCCCTTGTTCGATCAATTTGTTGCTCTTTCTGTTAGATGGAGTTTCTTCAACAGACATCTTTATGAATCCACATCTGTGGAACTGGATGAAGAATATGCTGAGCTTATGTTTGACTGGTGAACGGTGACATAGCAAGGATCCAGATAGTTCTGACAGTATGAACTAGTAATGGAAACCGATTGTGCTTTGTGTACCTAGTACACCTTACGAATTTCCTTTGAATAGGTGTGTATTTGGAATGACTGTGATTTGATCATTACGAATTCAATTTACTGTTTTGCTGTTGAGCATACTATATTGTGACTCTATTATATGATGATATCATACAAATTACACCTGTCTGGATGTGGCGCACCATATTACATCAAGGTTCTAGGGGCATAGTCCATATGACGGTTTATATTACAGTCCAAATTGACATCCCGAAAATAGTATATGTTTATGGGATTCCTGCGAGGTGTTGGCTGGGCAGAAGTTGTTGTGGGTTTATGCTTTGACAGTTACTGGAATACTCTTCGATGTATTCATGAATAAGTAGTTTGGCTCTATCATCAACTTCCACCTGGAACAAAATGGTAGTTCAGAAGTCGGGAGTAAGATCATGTTGATGGTCGTTCGATTCAGAGAGGTGCTTTATTGTGACCTCTTGGAGTCATTCATTGGCCATGGAACCCAAGCGACAGTGAATATTATGGTTTTGTGTAAAAAGGATATGACAGCAGAAAATGGTTCCACTTTTCAAATTCTTATGTATGACAAGGTTGGGAAAACATATTGTCATGTTAATCCATTTTGCATGTAATCGGCTGCTATCTGTTGATCCGTTGCCTTCAGACCCGGATAGACATTGTTATCATTGATATTCCTTGAGAAGGAAATCAACTACATATATTACTATGAAAATGCAGTAGTACACCTGTATGGTATCTACTTATATATCTCTAAAGGGGAAATTAAGGTTGCAGTTAGCAATCGTGCTAAATGATGAGTTCATGAGGCTGATCTTAAGGATCATGTTAATACTCACATAAGTGAGACTTGTTCTCGTCATTGAACAGTCACCAGGAGGTATGACTGACAATGTTATCAACCAAGCACCATACCTTATGGTTTGTTGTTCATGGATTATAGGACCAACATGCTTAGGGCATACGGACAATAAGTGCAGAAGGGCTCATCACAGCCATGAATGGTATTCAAAACTTCTGTTTCACGTTAATTGTGAACATGCTTGTGTTAAAATGGTACCGGACTCATTGTGTAGGAGCACCATGAGTATTGAGAATGATCAAAGTAATATATGACATGTTGTGTCATAGGATCTGAACAGTTATGCCTTTCAGCATTGCTTAAATCCTTGCCAGGACAAGATGTGATGATTATGCACAGCAGGTGCTAGTCAATCTTGTAAGAATTGAAATTCGGTTGTTGCCCCATCTATTAGCAGCTGAGAAACTCTTGGTACGGAGCATTGCTAGCAACAATTGCTCTGGCAGAATTTTGACTGGTCTGACTGTTTGAATTAAGTATCATACGCCTTATGACCAAGTTCGAAAAAGTGAATGTTCATTATCTTGTTAATGTTCATAGAAATTAGAAAATGAAAGGGCATGGTATACTCTAGAATTAAAGTTGTTACATCTTTTGATCTTGAGGATGGAGTGTGAACTCGTCTCGCCATATACAACCAGGCCTACTAGATATTTCATTGAAACCGCCCATGATAGTTGCATTAGCTATCACTTGAGTTAAGTTGCAACATGGGATAGGCTTGTTTGCAGAATCAGCTACGTAACGACAGATTATTGTTGATGCGGTGTTCACCGTCAATTATGCCATGAAACCACAGCACAATGGCTATAATAATCTGTTATCAGGTTAGCTGAACCGGTTGACACATTAATATAGAATAATGGAAACCGACAAGTTGTCTCAATACCAAATATTCACATCTTCAGTGTCGAACTTAGAAAGCATCAGTACTATATTGTATTATACAGCCAAATTGGATTCAACAATCTATCGGGACTACTATGACATTGTTTGCGTTCACTATTAGTACGATAATAGGGGCATGATACGAGACTTTGTCAGAGTCATTACCCCAAATGCCGAGCAGTTCGCTTCTATTACAACAGAGTATAATGACGAGTATGATTATACCGATGAAATTTCAATGACTATCATTTGCTGTTAAGTGCAGAATACTGAAGAATGGTATGTTTGTTACAGTATGTTTGATGGCATTCGGAGCCCGCCTACTGAGCGGGGAGGTAGCCTTGATACAATACAAATTGTTATATTATTTCGAAATCTTGACATACGAAATCTCGAGAGGTTCTCCAATGTTGAGTGAAGCAGTGCTCTAATAGTGAGGAGCACGAACAACCAACATGGGACATAACGAGATATTGAAAGGTAATACCCAATATCAATGGCCAATTGACTGAAGGAAGTACCTATATACTTAGAATGCATATAATAATGGACCAAGATGGAAAATCAGTTGTCCACATGGTTATCAAATTAAAGAAACCATCTATTTTGCGCGTTTTAACACACAATATGGTATTGCTCAATGCGTTGAAATACCTACATAACCCAGACATCACATTTGAAGAGGATAATGCTTGGGTACAGAAGAAGCGTATAGATTCTCGATCGTGAGGATCTCTGCAAATAATTCTGCAAAAAGAATATGACTCTAAAAATGGCTACCTATATTGGCCAGAAGGAGACGATTAAAACTAGTACAATGAAAACTTCTTCTAGTTTCAATGGATCAATGGATTAAGGAATACGTCCGCAGATTATCGGATGGCAAACAGAGTAGGGCAGTCCGTCGCGCTCGTTACACCTTTTATATCTGCAATAATAAGTATACGAACCATTGGATGGAATATCCAGGAACCTCAAGTCGGCCTTGAGGAGGTCCGGGGGAAGTCCGACAGCCAGCCTGATTGCGAGCTGGTTCAGAGGATACTTCCATTAAGACACCTGTGAGCCGGCTTCTAATGTTATTTGTATGGGGTGGTTATGACTACTATACAAAAATGTCCCAGTTAGTAGATGCCTATGTGTCAATAATCAATAGGTAGAATAGTTTCTATTATTAGACAATGATGGTAGTCAAAACCTTGTGCCATGATGTGTACACTTGGTACACATAAATCATTCTCCAGACTCAGGACTTCGTTGCGTATGTCAAGGGAGGACCGACAATTGTTGCAGCCAAAGCTTTGCCAGAACAGCGGCAGTATTCGGAGAAATTAGGACACTGAGAACGCGTTATACTTTCGAAATAAGTTTATTATTTGTCCTTATGCAAATCCAATGTCATGGCTGGCGGCGAAATGGGATACATGCCAGAATCACAATTGACGAGTTTGTTCATACTCATGAATCATCATACGATACGAAATCTCTATAACTCATTTGTCAAAGATAATATCACACACCTGGCACGCAGAGAAATGTTTCCAATCGGGAAACTTAATACCAGGATACCCACAACCATTGTTTCATCTAAGACAAAGAAGTTTGGACAAATTAGGGAAAACATACATAATCCGAATGATTTCACACAATATGAATCAGTCTGGGATACTATTGATTGAAGAATCTACAGGATACAGAGTACCCAATTGGAAGATTTTTATACATGAATGCATTATGCCTACCGATAATCAGGGTTGAGGCATGAATCAGTATATGAAGTTCCTTGAGATGATACTGGGATAGATCCACCATTGCAACGAGAACAGTTCCGATAGTGATAACTTCTCCTCAAAAAACTAGAGATGATTCAGAGTTGTGTGCTGGTACCTTTTACCTTGGAAACCAAGTACCGAGGGTTTTGATGGCAAGCAATTATACTTGTTATGATCAGATTTGGGAGACTAGAGGTTCTTTCCTTGCAACTTGAGGACAAGGCCGAAGAGAGGGGAGGTAGTGTTATGCCTTTGGTGTTACAAGTATATTTCCAGGATCATACAGGATCACTCAAAGATCCAAACATAGATACTTGATCCGAAAT
>Ga0307512_10008371_pt1 | contig 10090 bp, 9 predicted proteins | sample 14_EM_MG_FD_200267 | JGI IMG/M metagenome (GOLD analysis project Ga0307512, IMG submission 200267) | Populus trichocarpa ectomycorrhiza microbial communities from riparian zone in the Pacific Northwest, United States - 14_EM | ecosystem: Host-associated > Plants > Roots > Unclassified | place... | reverse complement strand
CCCCCCCCGAGATTGAACGACGATGTAAACCATTCGCTGTTTGAGAAAGCACACAAACGCACCATTGATACTCCCTCCTCCGCCAAGACACTGCCCACACCGTACAACCGCAGAGCGGCCCCCAAGTGCCTCGCTGGGGCTGCTGGTGTGTACCCGCACCGTACGCGAGCCCGGCGCTCCGTGCGACCGAAAGCGCGCAGGCAGCGTGTGCGCAGGATTATTGTACGTCGGTGGGCCCGCCTCGAGGACGAGGATGCGCAAGTATGGGTCTGCTTCTGCAAGCCGGCCACCGACGACGCAACCAGCAGTGCCGCCTGTCAGACATCCTCCTTGTTAGCTCAGACTGGAATCATGGAGAAGAGGATGGCGCACCGCCCGCAATGATGATATCGTATTCTCCGTTGATGTTCAAATTGCTTGTAGTTGACATTATACCTCACACCAATCTGCCAAGGTGGAGGAACAATAACCGAGTTAAGGTGTTCACCTAGCGCTCCCAGAGACACTTCGGTGAGACTGACGTATATAAATTGTATGCGTGCAAGATAAAGTCCTCAAACAAGCAATGAGTTGAATTCGCGCGAAACCAAAAAACGGAGGAGAAAAATGGGGTCTTCGACGTGCAAGAGATGGAGGTATGTCAAAGTGTGTGGTGAAAATTTGGGGTGACGCTTATTCGGAATAGCGCATTCAGACAACTTGAAAGCCAGCTCGACAGGCTGCGAGTTTGACGATCTGACAGGATGGAATTAATGACAGTTCGAACCGTCCATACATCCATGCTTCTAACAGCAACGGCACCCACCTATAGTAGTACTCGGTGTGAGTGTGAGAACAAAGAACTGAGAGTTTCAGGGAAATGGAAGCATCGAAGCATCGAACGAACGAAAAGGCGGGGGATCGCAGTGCCGGTGCCGTGACAAAAATGATGACGTAAACGTTTGAAACGGAAAAAAGCACTCCGTAATTCAAGGCGACTCCGTGTTGCACGACCAACTCCAACCCTACGAGTCAGTCGAAGAACTTTGAAACGGTAACCCATTAATACCCCTTTTGCCTCTACATCTATTTGCCTACTCCTCTGGCTTAACACCACTTCTTCGTGTTCCCACTCAAACATTTTGTGGTAGTCAACTTAAACTCGTGAAAACCGGAGACGCCATGGCCAGAGCCCAGACTTTGTTTGAATTGCCTCTTCGTGCATTACTTGCGGAGGCTGCATGTGCGCGCGGACAAAGAAATTATGTCAACTTCGGCCACCTACGACTCAGACAAATCCGACAAGTGCCGTAAATACCCAACAAGGGGGGAGATCGAGACATCTGCGCTGTCAGCTAGCGATTTTTCCGATGCACCGCAATTCGGTACCACAGACAAATCGAGGTATAGATGACCCCTATGTCGTCTCTATCTTCGTTCCTTCCTCTGGCCGCATCTAGCGACAGGCTTTCTCTGGAACAAGTCTAGGAAGCATGAAACAATTATTTCTTCGGTCCTATTTGGTCCGTTTACTTCAGTGCCGTTTCCTCTTCCCCTCACGTAAGTCATTGAAATGCGCACTTAAAGAAGGCGAAAGCATGTTTAGCATTGACGTGTTCACTCAGCTCGGACGACCATGCGCTTACGTGACCGTTCACCCAGACTCACGACCTACTCAAGAAAAATGCGAAGCTCGCGCAGGAGAGCACTGTTACTGTTACGCTGTAGACGTGTCAGGGGCATGAAGGGCGTGATCTGTCGAGGTGTACTTTGCATTGCACAAAAGGTGTCACTAGGGTTGCTGGAAGGAGAGATGCCCGTGGTAGAACAGCCAGCTGCCAACGAAATAGGCGCAGCAGCTCATGGAGGCGAATGCGGAAATCTTCCCTAAAGCGCTGGAAGAAGAGCGTGCAGTCAATCCAATTTAGGTACGGGCTCCAAATGTAGCGGCTCACTGTGCTTGAGAAATCGTTCTCGTCGTGAATCTTGACTGACAGCGGGAACGTGTCGCAGTAGCTACGTCTTGAGCTACGTGGCTCTTATAATTAGTATCTATAGCGATCAATATGATTGTGGTGGTCAAGTTGTTGGCGTGGTCACCACGTGCTATACCCTCCTCGACCCGCACGTGATAATCAAGAACTGGGACGACGTCATGCCTGGGTGACCGTGGGAATCATTTCGCAATCGACACCAATGCATGACTGACGACGTGCACACTGCATGGCCATCTCCTCACTGCCCTTCACATCGGCAGGCATAAATTTTGAGATGACCGATTTCAAACAGAGTACGAAAATAGGCTCTCTTGAAATCCAGTAGGCTTGCAAATGTGGCGGTACGTTTCCATACTTTCCGGTGACCACGCTAACTGAGGTCACACAGGTAGCCTGTGCACATCATCCTCATTCCTAGGGTCTAGGGTTGAAATGGTCAGGGTTGGAGGTGCGAATTTATGTTCTTAATGCAACGAAAATCCTCCTAAAGTGTCCACAGAAGCCTTCAAACCCCTCATTCCTCCCTGCTACACAGCTCCTTTTCCATGTATCCTGAGTATCCTCAAGATCTCGAAAGTGGAACCGGAGGAGGTATATTACCACCCAATTGGTCATCTCCTCATTAATTTACACCTTTGTGTAGATAATGTCCACCAGGACGAGCCTCCGTCAGGGGTAAATTCCTGGCAAGCGCCCCCAGGACAATCCAGCTTTCGGGATTCCGCCCCGCTCTTCTTAAGGTATTCGAAGATTGCAGAGGAAGAAGACAACAAGATGGCTGAGCGCTGGAGAAGAGACGCTGATGTAACCCTCACTTTCGTGAGTCCCTCGTGTCGGCGTCCGTTCTGCTAATTATAAACTGGAATACTATAGACCGGTTTATTTTCTGCCGCTCTCGCCGCACTTCTTACGATGACGGTTTCAGACTTGAGGCCAAACTCCCAAGATACTTCTGCTTTCTATCTCGAGCAGATGTATCTACTCTTTGCTCACATCAATTCATCTTCCTCGTTTATCCCCGCTACTGTTGTTCAACCACCTGCATTCTCTCCGCCGAGGTATGCCGTGTGGGTGAATTCACTCTGGTTCCTGAGCTTCCTTATCAGCATTACATATGCAATACTGGCCATGATGCTGCATCAGTGGGCAGGTCGGTACATCATGATCACCCAGCAGCTAGGGCACAGCCCACAAAGAAAAGCGCGAATTCGTGCGTTCTTTTCTGACGCCGTTCATGGCTTTCCCGTTCTATTGGTGGTCGAGGGCTTGCGGGCCATGATACATTTTTCCCTCTTCCTTTTCTTTGCGGGCCTCACCATCTTTCTCTTTAATGTCAATCACTCCGTCTTTGGTGCTGCAGTATGGTGGATGGGGCTTTCGACAACGGCATATATATGCATCACATTTTTGCCAATTATTCGACCTAACAGCCCATACTATACGCCGCTTTCTTCGATAATTTGGTTCTTTCTCACAGGCATGCAATATGTCGTCTTCGTATTTCTCTCCTCCCGGGTGTTTAGTGCCAGTGAAAACTTTGAGGCCTGGAAGAGATATTATTACAGACGACTCGTCGAAGGCATGGGGAAGACTGCCGAGGAAACTGCTTTGCAACTGTCATCGAAGATGGATGTCCGTGTCTTGATATCGACACTGGACGCTGTGGGCGAAGATGACTCTCCGGAAGATATTTTCAAAGAAGTTCCTGGTTTCTTCAATTTTGAACAGGTCAATGATCTTGAAGAACATCTCCTGGACGAATTTCGGACCAAATTTAGGCCGAAGTTGAACGGTTTCTTGGACCGCATTTTCTCGTCTAATTCGGTCCCAGAACCCGTCAGAAGCGATCAATTCATCACTTGTCTAAATGCCGCGCACGCAGTACTCGGTCCTGATGGAGTTTCGCAGATCCTTTACGACGTTCTCAGTGGGCGCTGGGGGGCAGTGCCACGATCCGTCGAAATGGGGCACTCTCTCAGAGGCTGGGACAAGGATAACGGCGAACAGTTCACTCCATTTGTGCGAAGAATCATCACCAAGATTATCATAGACATACGGGAACGCGATGACCCTGGATCTCGTTGGTTGTGGATGAATTCGGCGCACCGGATCATATGCTTCGGGCCAATCTCCACCATGGCGATAGCGCGTTACTCTCCCTCTTACTCCACGTGACTCGCCAAGCCAAGCAGTCCAGTTCCTGGACGCCGTTCACACTTGCCTCGCTTACCGAATTTGACATATGCTACGCCCTTCCTGAATTGCAACATGAATTCTGTGCCCTGTGGAACGACATTCTTCTGGACGCACGCAGGGATGGGGTTGACAGCACGGCCATCAAAATTCTCCGTGAGATTCGCCACGCTTATATCGAATTACACCAGGGCACGGATGCTGCCCCAACTGCCTTCTCCGCTCGCACATTTTACTACAACCCCATTCTGGCAAAGCCTTTGTCTTATCGATTCTGCAATATCGCCAATCATCGCCCTCCTCGGACTCCTAGTGTGGCACCTTCGGCTGGAGCCAGCATTCCCTCCTTACGTCAGTCGGCCCCCCAACGTGGTGGTTCGCCTAATCCCTCGAATAGCTCTTCTTCCTTACAAAGTCAACGACTTGTCAGCAGGTCTGATGAGGGCCACATTGCACACACCGCTCAACCGCAAGCCGAGCGGGCGAGCATCAACCCGTTGTCCCCTTCAGATGCAGTTTTACCTGGGCCATCTGCTCAAACCCTCTCTCAGAGGCGCACATTCCGATCCATATCCCCATTCTCCCCTCCTGTGCAAATCGCTCCGCAGGTTAATTCAGCTACCGGTCCTTCCATTCCCGAAAGTATCAGACCGTCCACAGTGCATGAAAATACCTTGGATCGCCACTTACCAGTTTCGATGGAGGTCTCTAGCCACCCACGACAACCAGCGCTGTCCGCCTCTGACCGTGACATTGCAGCAAACGGCGTGCAACCCCACGAGCTGACGCCCCACATATACCCTGGCGAAACCGAAGTCGCCACTCAGGCTCTCGCAACCACCTCACCCACTTCCTCCCATCCTGACCCCCATCCAGCAGCCGACCCTTCCTCCACTGAACTTCGTGTACATCCTTTTTCTCGGCCCGATCTAGTTCATACGGACTCATTTCCCACGGACGGGTCCCCACCAGCTGATATCCCTGACTCACGGTCAGACATCACCGTGACTGCTACGGCGTCTCATCCTTTGGAAAGCAAAGGCCACCCTGCTATTTCGAAAGAGGAAATAGCCACACCGCCCGCAGCGACATTCATCGGTGAAACCCCGTGCACGGCCCAACCAGTCCCTCAGTCTGTCCCTACCCGTGGTGCCACGCCACAAGGAAACCTGGAGACCACCGCCCTCCCTCCCATTAGAGTCTCTGATTCACAGTCGTCGTTGCCACCCCATCATAATGACACATGGATTTCCGCAGGGCTCAATTCAGCTGCAGAATGCGTTCTCAAGCCACCTGATCCTATTTCGCATCCATTAGGATCAACGTCACCATCCCCGACGGCCGCCCTTTCGTACTATTCTCTGCAAGGTAGTCCAGTCAAGGACGCCAACGTCACTACAAGCCTTGGGTCGCTCATTACACCTGACCAAACCCGTGACCCATTCCCTTCTATTCTAATACAGTCAGGATCGCCAGTTCTTGACGATGAGGACCCCTGCCGTGATACAAACAAGTTTTAGCTGTGGCCTGCGAATGAGCGATGTCATCGGTAAGTGCTTCTCTCAGTTTACTGTCAACTTGTCTCAGTACTATTATAGGTAGAGAATATCATCTGCAAAGTTATGCATAAAGTGTTCCAATTTGAATCACCTCGCGAAATCAGTCGAATGATGCCCATCAGAGAAGGTTGGGGATCAGGGCACCTTTCCAGGTCATGGGGCAGTCCCAGGGCGGCCGTCGAGATCTCCCTTGCTGCTACTATTCTTGAGTGTCTTGGCTTCGTCTTGGTGGGAACCTGAGTATTTCATGAACTTTGAATTCACTCTATTCACAACTATGGTAGCGACGGCATTGGATTACAGTCTTCCACGCAGGGCGAGAAAAGAGAAACAATACGGCTTTGATCAGTAAGGTGCCCACTAACACGACAGCCTATTAAGGACAGCTTCTCGAATTCGGGATATTACTGCAACGTGCTTTAGTGAATAATGGTTCTACTCCTTTGATGGGGTAGACTGTGTTTCCAGCGCGGGTCCGGGAACGGGTGACAAGCTGTATGAGCTCGCTTGTCTACTGCGCAGGCGTGTTCAGAACGGAGGCGTCTACGTCTACTTGGATACGCCTGCCGTGGAGGGCCATGCGCGGATGGCGTGTCTGTTTAACAATGCAGTTGAAATAATTAATTTAGTGATTTTGCGTACAGTAAGTACTATGTGGCAATGAGACTGCGAGAGCGAGGTAGCTTGGGTCTGTTACGCAGCGATCGGCTATCTCAGTGTCTGCGCGTACTAGTAGTGCACAGAACTGAGGTAGCTGACTATTCTAAGGAAGGCCACGTATAACATAACGAAGGTAAAAATTTCCGCTGATGAGAGGGAGATGAGAGGCGAACATAGATGGCGGTGCAAGGGACTTGGAACATAGATGACGCGATGACGGCTTGCGCGCCAGGTGCCATACAAAAAAGGAAACCGTGACCCCTGAAAAACGTAAACGTAAACGTGAGGATCCAACATGGGTTTACAACGCGTTCGCGCCCCTGCCTAATTTCTCTCAATATATCCCCGATAACCTGGCCCTGTTCACAAGGAAAGCTAACCTTTTTCATAATAATGCGTGGAGAATATGTCGCAAGGAAGCAGTGCTGTGCTTGAGACTGGGCCGCGCTATGTGCAGGCCCCAGAGCTACTGTAGTACAGCATCTGAACAGGAAAGCAATGCGTTTTCTGGCAGGATTTAGAGTTTGTTGGGCTTGCGCAGATGCGTTGCCTCTGCATGTTGCCTTATTTGTACCTGAACTTACAGTATATTTCCCTTTCGTTCGCTGCCCTTACGTGAATTTGACATTCACACCTCCAAATCGCCTCGAGTGTGACAACGACTGTGCAGCACCAGCAGTGGGTGATATCAATGAGGTGGCGAGTGCATTGATTCAGGGAGATCAGCATAATCCAAAAACCTGGACTGGAATCGGGGGGTTGGATGCAGTCACAGGGTCAGGGAGTGGCAACTAGGGTAAGCGATTTGAAGCATACCAATTCGATGGAAAAGTGAAACGGAGAGACAGACGCACCATAGAGATCATATGGTTTATGGTTTCCGGTGCATTACCATACTCTAATCCGGCCCTTCAGAGGCGGGGGGTGGTAGTCTTGCCGCCATAAGCAACACTAACATACCCCCCACTCTCGAGTATGACTAACCCTAATACTTGATCCACCTCTGGTACTCCGAACTGCGGTAAGTTCAGGAAACAGAAGAAGAGCAGACCTATGCGCGGATGGCCGCTGCTTCTGACCTGAAAGGATCCATACCGCACTTAGGACGTCCCACTTTCTCGCGCGAGTCTTTTCCCGGTGCATGTCGATACCGCGATGGGGACAGAAACGCAACGTATACCTACCCGGTAGTTGCGCATGGTAGGGCAGCACAATAAAACGATAGTGGGGCTGGACCCTGCAAAGTCGAGACCAGATAATTTCCGCAGCCAGAAGGCAGTCCTTCTCCACAGGTACCTACCTGCCTTCATATGGCATGGTGTCGATCAACGACAAGGTCGTGCCCCACGACCAAGGACGGCCACGGGGGTTCAAAGTCCTGCCTGCACAGCTAATCCAGTGTCAGAGTTGGAATAGACGCACCATTTGGGTGTTTGGGGAAATGAATCTCATCTGAACGGAGTGGAAACTCGCGACAGCAGCTACGTGCATTTGGAAGTTATGGAGGTCGCTATGCGTTATCAAGGCGGTTATGCCATTTGAGAGGTCGGACCTTATGTCCACGTTCATTTCTTGGCACATTTCTTTGTACGTTTCTTCAAGTTCCGACTTGTACGTGATGTACAGTGTGGGTGGGGGCCTGGATTAAATTTGACGTAATGTAAAATGTATCACTCACCGTGGGAAAACATGAGGCTTGCGTATGTATGTCTCAGCGGTGTCTGACGGAATGATCGTTGACTACTGCCGGGACGTGCTTCAACTCACGGTTCATTGGGCGGCCTTCTCTTCACATCATGCAATTATCAAAGTCGAAGCCCTCGATTCAAGACTGAACATGAGCAGGCTTTCCTGACATCCAGAAGGTATCATTCACGATCACGATGGCAACATGCCTCCTCTCCTTTAACCAATGACCATGCGGAGTGAGTGTGGTGGTGTAGTGAAGCTGTCCACATCGTGCTGATGCACGCGGTCTAGGTTTGAAGGGCCATGTACTGGCAGGACTGCTGGAGGGCTTTTTTGGGATTCAGTGGGGAACAGTGGCCTTCTGACGTTCTCTTCGTCGCCCCTTTACTACACATACTACGTCTCTTCTCTTCTACAATGCCTCAAGATCCTGAAAGGGGTTTCGAAAGAGGTATTTTCCCCTCCACTCGGCACTGTCCTCACTGTTCTAACCCCTATGTTGTAGATGGTCATCGGAATCGGAATCGGTCAGGTACCAACCAGTCACTCTTTAAGGAGTGCGATTTTCAGGATAGCTCTGAGCCGCTCTTTTCGATGTATTCAAAGATCGGGGAGGAAAAAGACAACAAGATGGTTGAGCGCTGGCAGAAAGATGCTAAGGAGATCCTCCTTTTCGTGAGCCCCGTGTCGCCATTCATGCAAATACATCATGAACTGGAATGCAATAGACGGGTTTATTTTCTGCCGTAGTTGCTACGCTGCTTACGGTGACGGTCTTGGACCTCAAGTCGAACCCTCAGGACACCACAACATTCTACCTCCGGAACATGTATCAGATCCAAGTCGACCCGAATATATCTCGTTCATCCATCCCTTCCGAACCGCCACCATTCTCTCCCCCTACATCCGCCATATGGGTGAACGCGCTCTTGTTCCTGAGCTTACTAATTAGCCTTACCTGTGCTCTGTTGGCAACATTGTTACAACAATGGGCACGCCGATACGTTGGGTTTACTCAGCAACTAGAATACGGCCCCCATAGACGAGCGCGGATCCGCGCATTCTTTTCCGAAGGCGTTGACAAGTCTCACATCTCCTTGGTTGTTGAAGCGTTGCCTGCCCTCCTCCATCTTTCCATTTGCCTTTTCTTTGCGGGCCTCCTCGTTTGGCTATTCAATATCAATTACCGTGTTTTCCTTGCCGTGATTTTGTGTACCACTCTTTCCGCCGTGGCATACTTATGGTTCACGTTCTCGCCTATTTTTCGGCCCAACAGCCCGTACTATGCGCCGCTTTCTTCGACTATTTGGTCCATTTACACCGGCGTATCATATACCATCTTCAATGTCCTCTCCTCATCGATATTTGGTGCCGGTCACCGCTTCGGTGGCTTGAAGAAGCACTATCGCGACCGACTCTCGGAGGGTATAGGGAAGACGGCCGAAAACACTGCATGGAAATCGTCATCAGAGATCGATGTCCGTATCTTGATATCGACCCTCGACGCTCTGGGAGAAGATGGCGCTCGGGCAAAGTTTTTCGAGGCCATCCCTGGTTTCTTCAACTCAAAACATGTGGTTAATCTCGAAGATCATCTCCTCGAGGATTTTCGGAACAAGATGTGGCCGGTGTTGAATGGATTTTTAGACCGCACTTTCTCATCTAGTTTGATATCCGAACCTGCCAGAAGTACCCAGCTACTCATTACCTGTTTGAATGCCGCCTACGAAGCTCTCGGTCCTGACGGGGTTTCCCGAATCCTTATCCACATTCTCAACGGGGGCTGGGGCGAGCTGTTGCAATCTGTCGAAATGGCGCATTCTCTAAGACGCTGGAGCAAGAATACCAACGACGAATTTACCATTTACGTACGGAGGATTGTTACCCAAGTTGTCGCAGGCGTACGGGAGCGTGATGACCGCTGGATCTCTCTGGCAAAGGCTGAATTTGGCGTACCAGATTCTGTGCTTCGGGACAACATCAGGCATGGCGATAGCGCGCTACTTTCCCTCT
>Ga0307512_10008370_pt1 | contig 10090 bp, 10 predicted proteins | sample 14_EM_MG_FD_200267 | JGI IMG/M metagenome (GOLD analysis project Ga0307512, IMG submission 200267) | Populus trichocarpa ectomycorrhiza microbial communities from riparian zone in the Pacific Northwest, United States - 14_EM | ecosystem: Host-associated > Plants > Roots > Unclassified | place... | reverse complement strand
TTGAGCACCCAAGTCTTTACCTTGCGCTCCTCTTGACCAACATCTCCTTGATTATCCTTTGGATCAGTTACCTTCACCTCAAATACCAAGTCGTTGCCCACTGCTTGCCATAAACAGTAGTAGGTCTTGACAGGAGGCCTTTGACGAACAGATGGAATACTTCATTGTTTCCTTGGGTATAACCAGCATTGTGACAGAGTTCTTTGAACTGTGAGATATAATTGTTGATCTCTGGAAACTTCATATGACAGTTTTCGAGTTGGGCCCTGGCCCTGTTTTCTTTCTGAGAGTCCTGATATTGTTCTGCAAATTCATGCAAGAATTAATTCCAAACATCTGGAATGTTGTCGTGGATGGGGTCTAGAGTGTCCAAGAAGTTTCCTACGTTGCACTTCCATCCAGCAATTTGAGGTCCGTGCATGAGAGTGAGGGTAAAAGCAACTTTTTTGATAGGCGATGTCAAGGACGGAGTCTGCAATATCACGCACGCAAAGAATCCCAAGCCCAAGTCCTGCCAAAACTGCCCCTAAGCCAATGTATAGTCACATGGTCCAAACCACTCTCCAACCACGTGACCCTGGGAAACTATCACATGACCTGTCATGTGTTTGATCATGTGACACCTTGCCAACTTTGAGATCACATGATATAAAGGCACATGATCCTGGGAAAGTATCAGATGACCTACCAAGGGATTGGTCATCAATACAATTACAAGTCACTCCATGATCACCTAATTACATGCGCTTCAGATGCGTGCCTAGTCCGTTGATCAGCATGTGGAAGACCGTGGGAATGATTAACAAATCAACAAATCAATGAACAAGTCACAAGACCTTGGAGCGCAGTAAAGTCGCTCACCCATTACCTATATTTGTACCTGCCCTAAAGTATGGGCCTCCCATTTGAGTATGTATGCCTGCCCTAAACATGTACACACAGACCACCCTGTATTAGTATATAAGACCTGTGAAATTGAGCAAACAGTCCTCAGACTGTTCTCCTATCTACCCCCTACAATTGAGCCCCTACAAGCTCAGCTCTTCCTTGCTCTTCTCACTCTCTATATTGCCCACCTTTGCCTACTCATCAGTTACCTTCACCTCAAGTACGTCGTAGTCGCCTTGCTACTCTCATAATAGTAGTAGGTCATGACATTAGAACAGTCTCTAAAGTGGAGCTAACTGTATAAGTGCAGTGTCCTTCACTTCCTCAGAGTCCACCGCCATTGTCTCCCCTGCCCTCTCCCACATCTTCGTCGCTTTCTGGTCAGCCCTCAATAACGTATATCAGCAGAACGTCACTGACGCTGCCGCCGCTGTCCTCAAAGTCCTCCAGTCTAACCATAACACTTGGAATTTCCCAAGTCCCCCTGTTGACGCTTTCAGATCCCCATCACCCATTGCTCCTGTCCCACGTTCCCCATCCCCTGAGCTCACCTGGCCTGCCCCTGAGGACGTTGAAAACTACCCCTTCCTTAACATCCCTGACAGCCCCTAGTATATCGTCACTAGCGCACCTCCATCCCCTGTCCTCAACACCAGTCTTGAAGTCCTCACCGACACTGCTCATTGTGAGGAACACTTCCAACTCCTTGAACAGGATGATCTCCTTCCCCCACCAACCCAAGACTCCTTTGTCAAGCGAATCTTTGGAGGAGATCCTCGAAGCCACGTTGCCCTTGAGAACATCCTGGCCACCCCCCTTCCATCACCCATCATCAAGGCTCATGTTGCCACCATCCCATCTCCTGCCCCCGAACCACAAGCACCCCTTGTTGACCTATTACCTCTCTCAGAGGTACCTGTAGCAGACCTCTTCCCCAATCTCTTTCATGCCCCTGCCTGTACCTTCGTCATCAACCATCACCCACACCAGTACCAAGTCGTCTACGACCGCAGTAAGAAGTTTTGGGTTCCCTCAGAAGAATTTGTTGAGTGCGACTTCCTTTGCCTACTCCCTCGCATCCCCGATCTTGAGACTCATCCCGTCTCCTTTGTTACCCCATTTCGCGCCGACATCTATCATAATATCTGGGTCAAGTCCAACGGCCCCCTCCCATCTGTCAATCTTTGTGCTAAAGTAGGGTGCCACCCCCATTCCGCCTCCTTCCTATTTGGCTACCTTGAGTCATCATTTGTTGACTCCATTAAATTCATCTTTGGACAATTCCCCCCAGATTGGCTTGAGCACTTCAAAAATGCTCTTGTACCTCTAGTAGCTTACAACTTCCTTGACGGACATATAGCTACCCTTTGCGGACATATTCACTTTACAGCTGACAGAATTTTTGTGACAGAAAGGAATATGCATACAGAAGATATCTTACATATACAACCCAGACTTGCCACTTTCGTCTGTACCCCACAAGTCCCCACTAACCCTTTTGCATACATTACACCTCCCTCCCTAGAAATACCTTTGTAACTTGTTTAAGTAAGTTTACAAAGGTTTGGTATAAATAAACAAAGGGTTATCAAATCTTTTTAGTGGCAGATTCAATCCGTGAAGAATTCATTAGAGAACTTGCCCTCAACCTTGTTGACTTAAGAAATCAAGTCCAGCTTACATATTGGGGTGAACAACACTTCATCACCCAAGAATTACTCGATTTAGTACCATTTGGAGAAATTCTAAGCAATATCCGCTTTTATTCCTATGTTGACTATTCCTTGGACAAATTAGTCAGCAAAGCAAATTCAACCTTACTTTATTGGAGATTATCAGGAGTTACCCAATACGACGGGACCCCAATCAACCAATTAAGCCTATTTTACAACAAAACCTTCCTTTGGCATTATAGCGCACCATCATACTAGGAAGAAATCCGTTCGCAAATACAATCAGGGCATAGAGTTAGATTTCTATCCCGATTTCTCCTGTCGCAAACTGAAATTGAAGTGGAGTTCAACGAAATTCGACTCCAGACAAACTTTAACAACAATTTCCAATTTGTCTACACTGACAGCAACACCTATCAATACAAATTTGCCAACCTTAGGTGGCAACCCATCCGTACCATCCTCTCATTCCCCCTCATCAACCCACCAACCTTTTCACTCCCAATTACGGTACCTAACGCCCTCAGAAGAGAGACTGAGTACCAGGCCTACCTTAACCAGGTTCAGGGCCTTCCCAACAACATCCACATCCAGGACCACTAATGGGACAGCATCAATTCCACCCCAGCCAATACCCTTGCACCTACTTGTGTCAACACCCCAAGTACCAGTTCAGATACCGATTACTGGACTCCCACCAACTTCCAATTTGCATCCTCAACCCCGGAATCTGGATCTACCAACTCTGCCCATCTGTGCATTTGTGGCACTGACATTTGTTATTGTGATACCCAGCAGCCAGGAACACCCCCAATGCCTGCTGGTATTTCTCTCTGGAACCCAAAGTACAGTAATCAACCTATAAACAGCTTGCATTACAATCAGACCCTGCAAGCTGGCGCCCCATCAATGATCAGCCCCAGCTCGAGACCGCCAGAGATCCAATTCTTCCCAAGATACATCCCAGTTCATACCTTCTAATGAAAGAACTACCCAAAGAGGGAATCCCAACGAAAGGGGATGTCCATTAAGAAGAACTACTCCTTTTATAACCCACCCTGTTCTGGAACGAAGGCAAACTCCCAGACCAGCTGTTTACCCAACTGTAATTCCCCTGCCCCACATAGAACCTACCCCCAGTTACCATGTATATCCTCCACCTCTGGTTCTTCCATCTCTTTTGGACAATTACCAAGAAGCTTCTTTACCTCCTACTCCATTTGAACCTCCCGCTCCACTAGAATCTGTTGTCTTAGGAGGATCAGAATTAATTGGAAGAACCTTCCAATCATTTTTACCTGAGCACAAATACCTAGCTACTACAGTACCTACTCAAAGCAAAAAAGAATTAAACACTTTTTGAGGTCACTGTTGGTATTTGTTACAAGGATGAGAAGAACATCACATCGAACACTTATTAATGGAGTTAACTGATCTTACCCCAGATCCTATTGTCTTTTCAGGATATTTGTGGAAATACTGTACTTCAGTAAATAACAACAGTATCTTAGAAGATTATCGAATTATCCAAAGAACCAATGTTTGTCCACAAACAGCACAATTAAATCAAGCATATACAGTTTTCTATGGTTGGCACGATAACAGTTACACCATGTCTCTTGCATGATCTTTTGGGAAAAAGTTCTTCTCAAATATCCCATGAAAATCCAACCAACTGACAAAGACGTCAAAAACTTACCAATAATTTTCCACAAGTGTTTCATTGCCTACGATCAAGGAGAAAAAGTCATCTTTGCCAGACTACACAACAAGTGTGTGTGGAGCATTCCACCAAGCAAATCTTGGATTGATTACCAAACCAACAAGGAAATCCCACTAGAAACCTTAACCGACCTAGTCCCGTATGTTCACCAAGTTACCAATTTTGGCCTATATACCAGAAGAGCAAAATTCAATAACAAAGACGTTATCTGGACACCTATCTATCAGTGGAAATATCATAACAATAGGACAGTACATTTCAACGAAACACCAACTGAAGGAACAAACTCCGAACTCAGTGAAGGGACCAACAAATTGGACCTGGACAAAGATACAGCTCAAGTCAAAGATCTCCTTAGACAAGCTGAAACCACTGTTACATCAGCAATCCAGAAACTCTCAAGTTGAGCAGGAACTCCGGACCCGACAGATTCGCCCTTGCCTAAAGCAAGTCCGCTTCTTGGAAAGTCCAAACTTTCAACCACAGAAGTCAGTCAGACTGCTACACCCCCTGTATCAAAGGGAAAAGCACCTGCCCCACCACCTACAAGAACTAGTGCCTCCAGTTCTTCTCCGCAACCCACACAAACCGCGTCATTATCCTTTACAACCAAGCCACCAGCACCACCATCTAGAAACCCCAAAGGAACAACACCGCCGATTAAATCTAATCCATCGGCATCAACTTCGAAACTACCACTGCATCCCCCAGGAGGAAACCCCCCAGTACCACCACCTGCAGCACCAATGGCACAACCAAACCCACCACCCCATATTCTGGGGACAGCCCCAGAATCCTATAATGGAAAAGGGGATACAGCGATCACCTTCTGGAATTCCCTTGAGAATTACTTCACAGTCAATGCTGCCACCTTCGATACTGACAAGAAGAAGGTATTGTCAGCCTTGACCTACTTCAAACAAGGAACCCAAGCAGGAGATTGGGCTAGCGATCATATTGCAACTATACTTGCAGCAAACCCTGTCAACTACGGAATGTGGCAAGCCTTCAAGGATGCCTTTAAAGACCAGTTCATTCCCCTGGAAATGCAAAATGAAGCAATCCAGAACATACATAACACCCCACAGAGGAACTGGGAATTTGGTGAATGGTACCAAGAATGGAGTAGATATGCCAGAAGAGCCAATGTGGATGAAGCTACAAAAATATATGCATTCCACAGAGCTTTGGACACCGCTCTCCACAACAAATTACTCCAAATATCTCTGATGCCAAATACATTGGCCGGACTAGTGGAGAAAGCCAGAGAATTCAATAAAAATTGGTGTACCTTCACTGGCCCTACTAGAGGATTCCAACAACAGAATCCACACATTAGAGAAATCTCGGAAGAAGAATCTGAGATCAATGCTTTCCCATGACCCTCTCCTTTCAGACAGAACCAAGGACGAGGACACAGATGCAGATGTGGAAGAGGCTGTGGTCATGGAAGACTCACTCCGGAAGAACAGAAATTCCATATCGACAATAAACTTTGTCTCTATTGCAGCAAACCAGGACATATCGCTATCAATTGTACCGAACTGCCAAATTATCGACCTGGTTCTAGCCTTCGACCACAAAGTAGCAGACCTTCCGTCTGACAAATCGATTCTATTCCAGAAGAAGGGATGGAAAAACTTTCGCTTGAAGAAGACAGCAAGATTAATATTGCCTCCGTCAACCAATTCAAACCATTGGTCAAGATCAACTTAGATGAAAATCCGTCTTTTCTTGGAACTCTCTAGGAGTATCGCCTAAGAGAGTTGTATCAATACCCCATTGTACTACTAGTAGAATCGGAATGCTCTGATCACATAAGTCTCCCAATGTACCACCAGATACGATTTGAAATATAAGAAGTCCTTCTATGCAAATAGATGTTTGAATCGCATACAATGGGAAAGAAATCAATGCTGCAGCCGTCCTGGACAGTGGAGCAGAAGGCGTCTACTGTAACACAAGCTTCATCAGGAAATACAGACTCCCAACTTATGATTTGGAACTCCCTGTATACCCAAGAAACATCGATGGAACACTGAACAGACAGGGAGCAATACACCATGCCGCCATACTGCAAATGGGGATTGGTACAAGACATTGGGAAAACATTGAAGTCGCCATTACAAATACCAGTTGACACGAAATACTCCTGGGAACAGATTGGCTAAAAGCACATAATCCCAGTATAGATTGGAGCACAAATCGCATGAGATTCGACTGTTGCCCACCACAGTGTCATCCTATTGAACAACAAGATCCCACGATCAGACAATTCCTACCGATCGATGCATGGGAAACACAGAACAATGACTATCTCGACTACACAGACCATGGCACAGATGCGTCACAGCACATTGTGGCCCATAAAGCATGCTACTTTGAACCAATGATACAAAAAACCATGGTATCAACCACTCTAGCTAAAGGGGAGGAACACAAAACCACAGACATACCACCCAAGTTCTGCAAATATGTGAAGGTTTTCTTGGATGAAGAAGCACAAAGACTACCAAAACATCAGCCATGGGACCACAAGATCAACCTTCAGCCAGGTCTACAAATGCGAAAAACATCAGTTTACAGACTGACGCCCCCCGAAATGACCGTGCTCAAAGAATACATCACAGACGGCCTAAAGAGAGGCATGTTACAAAGATCCAAAGTTCTAGATGCATGCTCCTTCTTTTTCATCAACAAGAAGGATGGTAAACTATATCCAGTTCAAGACTATAGACCATTGAATGCAATCACTAGAAAGAATGTGGCTCCAATACTGTTAATCCTAGAACTTATCAACAAACTCCTGGGAGCACAATTCTTTACTAAACTGGATGTCTGCTGGGGATATAATAATATCCGTATATGGGAAGGCAACAAATACAAAACAGCCTTTAAGACCCCTCTCAGTCTCTTTGAATCTTGCATTATGACCTTTGGGTTATGTAACGCTCCAACAACCTTTCAAACCTTCATGGATACACAGTTTGCCGACTTCCTCGCAACTGGCAAAGTTGTCATCTATCTTGATGACATCCTAATTATGGCCCAAACCATAGTTGAACTGGTCAAACTTACACATGGAATTCTCCAACATCTTCTCAATCTCAATCTTTACTTCTGACCCAAGAAATGTTCCTTTAACCAAACATCTGTGGAATATTTGGGTCTGATCATTTCCGAAGGAGAACTCCATATGGACCCAGTCAAACTTATGGCTGTTACCAACTGGCCAACCCCGAAGACCATGAAGGAAGTCCAGAAATTCCTGGGCTTTTGCAACTTCTACCACCATTTTGTCAAAAATTACTCTGCCTTAGCCCAACCTTTGTTCAACCTCACAAAGAAAGACATTCCTTTCCACTGGGACCAAGCAGAGGAACAAGTGTTCTGCAATCTACAATCTGCCTTAACCTCAGCACCAGTACTTATATTACCAGACTACAATAAGCCGTTCACGTTAATCACTGATGCTAGTGATTACGCAACAGAAAGCATCTTAGAACAAGAAGATGCCTTTGGCCACTCCCACCCTGTTGCTTACTTCTCAAAATCACTGCAACCAGTGGAACACAACTATGAAATCCACAATAAAGAATTACTTGCCATTATCCATTCCCTGAAGCACTTCTGCCACTATTTTCAAGGCAATAAGCACCACACTAAGATCTTCTCTGACCACGCAAACTTACAATACTTCACCACAAAACAAAGACTTACATACTGCCAATCATGATGGTCACTCTTCCTTGCAACATATGACTTCATTATCATCCCTAAACCAGGCAAACTTAATAAAGCCAATGCTCTGTCCAGGCGTCCAGATTATAAAGAGGGGATAGCAACCGAAAATGCCAATCAGATCTTGCTCACAACAGATAAATTCTTGCTTATGCCAGATACATTTCAAATCTGCGCACTGCATAACATGGCAATCCCCACTGGAATGGACCGAGATCTTAAAGCAGCACTTCAAGAAGGCATCAAAGCAGACAGAGTCACAGGAACTAAACTTACATCAATGCTTACAAGTGGCCCAAGACACATTACCAAAGGATTACAAGAATGGAACTACAAAGATGGACTACTCCTCTACAAAGGATTGGTCTACATACCAAATAATGAGAATCTAAAGCGCAAAGTCACACAACTATTTCATGACCAAATAATGGGTCACCCAGGACAATGGAAAACCATTGAACTAATCACACAAGAATACTGGTGGCCCGGGATTACAGAATTCATCAAAGCATACATCAAAGGATGTGCTATTTGTCAAACTGCAAAGATTAGACCACCAGTCAAAGTACCACTCAAGCCCAACAAAATACCACAAGGAATATGGGACACCATCACAATGGACTTCATCACAGACCTTCTGACATCAAAAGGATATGATAGCATCCTTACCATCGTGGATCAACATAGCAAAGCAATTATCCTCTCCCCTTGTAACAAGAATATTACAGCAGTTAAGACAAGTCAACTACTCTTAGACAATGTATGGAAACACATGGGTTTCCCCTCAGCAATAATCTCAGATCGAGGACCACAATTCGCAGCACAAGTCACACAAGAGCTTTGGAGAAAACTAGGAATTAAACAGAAATTATCCACTGCCTTCCACCCACAGACAGATGGAGAATCCAAGTGAGTCAACCAAGAAATTGAGCAGTACCTTCACATCTGTGGAAACTTCCAACAAGACAATTGGGCCACATTACTTCCCCTTATCGAATTTGCATATAACGCATGGCCACACCGCAGCACACATCGATCCCCCTTTGAAATCTGGTATGGGTTCCACCTGACATTCAAACCACCATTACAACTACAAACCAGACTACAAAGTGTTGATGAACATGTTAAATACCTAGAACAAATTCACAAAGAAGTCACAGCAGCCCTCCACATTGCAGCACAAGAAATGAGAAGCGGAGGACCATTGGCACTATCACATACATTCCACAAAGATGACCTAGTACTCTTGGAAGCCACCAATCTACAAACTACCCACCTGAAAGCTAAACTCGCACCACAATGCTATGGACCATTCAAAGTTCTATGGGCTTCCCCAACAAACTGTAAACTTGCATTACCACCACAAATGAGAATTCACCCAGTATTCCACAACTCACTGCTTAAGCTTTACATAGAAACCTTGGCACATGGACCCAACTTCGCTTGACCTCCTCCAGAAATTGTAGGAGGAGAAGAAGGACATTATGAAATCGAGAAAATCCTCCAATCACAACCCACAAGAAATAAAAGAAGCACAGAATACCTAGTCCATTGGAAAGGATACACCGATGCGGATCGCACCTGGGTACCAGCCAAAGAATTAACCCCACAAAAGAACTAGTCCAAGAATTCCTCTCTAGGCAGAAGCCTAAAGAGGGGATACAAATGTTGCAGGCACAACAGAAACCTAAAGAGGGGATACTGTCAAGGACAGAGTCCGTGACATCACGCATGCAAAGAATCCCAAGCCCAAGTCCTGCCAAAACCACCCCTAAGCCAATGTTTAGTCATGTGGTCCAAACCACTCTCTGACCACATAACCCTGGGAAACTATCACATGACCTGTCATATGTTTGATCATGTGACACCTTGCCAACTTTGAGATCATGTGATATAAAGGCATGTGATCCTGGGAAAGTATCAGATGACCTACCAAGGGATTGGTCATCAACACAATCACAAGTCACTCCACAATCACCTGATCACATGTGCTTCAGACATGCACCTAGTCCATTGATCAGCACATAGAAGACTGTGGGAACAATTAACAAATTAACAAATCAAT
>Ga0307512_10008369_pt1 | contig 10090 bp, 5 predicted proteins | sample 14_EM_MG_FD_200267 | JGI IMG/M metagenome (GOLD analysis project Ga0307512, IMG submission 200267) | Populus trichocarpa ectomycorrhiza microbial communities from riparian zone in the Pacific Northwest, United States - 14_EM | ecosystem: Host-associated > Plants > Roots > Unclassified | place... | reverse complement strand
GAGCGGGGACCACGATGAGCGGACTTGAAGATGACCAGGACGTGCACGCCTTTCCTCTCTCGATTTGGCCCAAAAGCAAGCAACGCAAATGGCATAAACTTGTCCTACCGTGCGTGTCGCGATGTTCGCGACGCTCCAAGTCGTTGCCCTACTCGAGTTGATACGGGCGGTCATGTTCGGAAAAGCGATCGCTGTTCCCAACTAGAGTTTGATTTGTCGTCATATCCCCGCTTATGACTTAAACCCGCATTATGGCCTCTGGTACGTTGTGTACAACATTGCGAAGTGTAAACTTCATTGTTTTGGCAACATGTGATCCGTTTTACCAGTCAAGAATTGAAAGCTGATGATTCTTTCCTGATGGAGTCTGGCCTACACGCGCGTGTGGAGCACACTAGATATCATAGGTCCAGAGTAGTAACTATGGGAAATGCGTGCGAATAATCCTCAATAAACGCTTTCCCTCGTTTTGTGGTCCCCACGAAAATCTAAAACCGGTCCTGATCCTGTCGTCGCCGCTGCTGTTGATGGGACTGCAGCAGCGAGGACTGTGAGCGTCCCGTCGTCTAACATTATCGAAGACAAAGTCCAGCGGGATTGACGAGAATGATGGACAAGGGTGACTGCAGCCTGAGGGTGGGGTCGGAACTGTCAGTTAGAAGAGTCGATGAAATGCTTCATTTGAGTGTACGTTCAGTGGTATGTTAGATTGTGAGGTGGAGCAGGGTCAGTGACACCAGTACTTGCGATCTTTGTGCTGACCGCTTCAAAGCTCTCGGTTTCTCTTCGGTTACTTCCATTTCCATCGAATACGAATGCATATGATCTTCCAGCACAGGAGGAAGGCATGAGAATGGTTTAGGTACTGATCGCTTAAGGTAACGGAAGAGGAGGAGGAAGAGGAAAATAGCATACCACATCTATTCATGGAGGTTATGGATGAATCATGGTGAAACATAGCATCACTTCAGTCACGTTAATTCTCAAAGTCGAGGAAAGTTGCAGACAAAATCCAGTGGACTAACGTGATTAGATCATGGAGTGAGCCCTTACAGGCCTTACAATCCGTAATGGTATTTCTGCTGTCCGGCTTCGTAAGTGGCTTGATAGTTGTATCTTTAAACCCAATCCTTGGCACAATCGCGGGATCACTGGCAGACGTTCAAATTTCTAAGTTTAGACCCTGTGTGAAGAACCCTTTCACGGGAGTACATCATGATTGAGTAAATTTTCCTTATCTCCTGGAAGACCATATCAAATACGTGTATGGTGTATATCTATGATGGCCCGTGCTGCTCATCAAGTGCCTATATAATACGACGATTTCCTCCTAGTAAGTTACGGATGCCGTGTTGTGGATTGCGAGATGTGTGCCGGTGCCGTAGCCCAGGCCGTAATGATCGAGGAAGTATTCGGCCCCCGTACATTCCGCAACCGACGCCAAATGGAACGGAGTCGACCTACCCTAGGAAGGGCTGTTGCGAGGATGTGTGCGAGTTCGGTAATACCACTGGCCGATGCAAGACTCAAAGGAGTCGACCCATCCTTGTCTTGAGCTGTTACGTCGGCGCCGTGTTCAACAAGGAAACGTGCAAGATCCACATTTCCCTTCCGCGATTCCACTACTTTATGCAACGGGGTTGACCTATATCTGTCCTGCGCTGTCACATCAGCACCGCGCTCAACGAAGAACTTCGCGAGCTCCACATTTCCGCTATTCGATCCTGACAGCTGATGTAACGGAGTCGACTCGTTGTTATCCTGCGCCGTCACGTCGGCACCGTGTTCGATGAGGAACCGTGCGAGATCCACATTTCCAATATTCGATACGATCCTGATGCCTTATGTAGCGGTGTTGACCCATCCTTGTCCTTGGCCGTTACGTCAGCGCCGTGATCAATGAGTAAACTTGCAAGGTCCACATTTCCGCCATGCGATGCTGACACCAGATGCAGCGGAGTCGATCCATATTTGTCCCGCATTGTCACTTCGGCGCCGTGCTCAATGAGGAACTTTGCAAGTTCCACATTTCCATTACTCGATCTTGACATCTGATGCAGCGGAGTCGAGCCACCCTCGTCCTGGGCTGTTGTATCGGCGCCATGCTCGACGAGGATCTGTGCGAGATCAACATGGCCGTTTTGCGATGCATGATGCAGCGGAGCTCTCCCGATTTTGTCCCGGGCGGTCGTATTGGTACCGTGCTTGATGAGGAACAGTGCGAGATCCGCACGACCATTTTGCGACGCCTGGTGGAGCGGGGCCCTCCCGTTTTGGTCCTGGGCTGTCACGTCGGCGCCGTGTTTGACGAGTATCCGTGCGAGATCCACATGACCACTGAACGCCACCTGATGAAGTGAAGTCGAACCGCCCTCGTCCTGGGCTGTCACGTCGGCCCCATGCTTAAGTAGGAGTTGTGCGAGGTCTACGTATCCCTCACGGGACGCTAAATGCAGTGGAGAGGTCTTGTTTTTGGTCTGTGCTGTTGTATTGGCACCGTGCTTGATGAGGAGTCGCGCGAGATCCACATGACCATTTTGCGACGCGCGATGCAGCGGACTCATCCCGCCTTCGTCCTGGACTGTCACATCAGCGCCGTGCGCGATGAGGAGCCGTGCGAGGTCCATATATCCCCTACCCGATGCCCAATGCAGCGGGGCGATCCCGCTTTTGGTCTGGGCCGTCGTATTAGCACCGTGCTCGACAAGGAATCGTGCAAGATCTACGTGGCCACCCGTCAAAGCCAGATACAGCGAAGTCGACCAGTCTTCGTCTTGGGCCGTCATGTCGGCGCCGTGCTCGACGAGGAACTGCGCAAGCTCCACATATCCTCTACGCGAAGCCAGATGCAACGGAACTGTCCCGCTTTTGCTCCGAGCTGTCATGTTGGCACCGCGCTCGGCGAGGAGCCATGCCAGATCCAAATGACCATCCATCAATGCCAGATGCAGTGGAGTCATCCCATCTTCGTCCTGAGCTGTCACTTGAGCGCCGTTCTCGACGAGGTACCCGGCAAGATCCACATGACCACGGAACGCCGCTCTATGAAGCGAAGTCCATCCGTCTTTTTCCTGGGCTGTCACGTCGGCGCCGTGCTCGATGAGGAACCGTGCAAGATCTACATGACCACTCAATGCCACCTTATGAAGTGAAGTTGACCCGTCGTTATCCTGAACTGTCGTATCGGCGCCATGCGCGACGAGGAACCGTGCAAGATCGGCACGACCGCTTTGCGCCGCATGGTGCAGCGGAGTCCTCCCATTTTTGTCCTGTGCAGTCGTACTGGCACCGTGCTCGACGAGGAATCGTGCGAGATCCACATTTCCACTGTTCGATGCCATATGCAGCGGGGTCGTCTTGTTTCTGTCCTGGGCTGTCGCGTCGGCGCCATGTTCAACGAGGGACCGTGCTAGATCCACATGGCCACGCATCAACGCCCTGTGTAGCGGGGTCGAATTATCCTTGTCCTTGGCTTTTGTATTGGCGCCGTGTATAACGAGGAGCCGTGCGAGATCCATATTTCCATTATAAGACGCCAGATGCAGTGGGGTTGATCCGTCCATGGCCCGAGCCTTCACATGAGCGCCATGCTTGATGAGGACACGAGCGACTTCGACATGACCCTCTCGTGAAGCGAGATGCAAAGGAGATGACTTGTCGTCAATAGCCCGAGAACGCACGTCTTGTGAGTGCTCCTTGGCCAAAAATTTCATAACATTATGTAAGCCACAAAATGCGGCATATTGTAAGCGGGTTCTCCGAGCTGGCAATGGTCTTTGGTTTCGATTATTTTGCCTCCATTCCAGATTCGGCTCGTGAATCCAAACCCAAACCGCAAAATGTGGCTTCTTCGGATGAAACAATTGTTTCATACCTTCTTCTGTATCTTGTGACACACCCTCAACACGGGCGTGCCCGACCCAATGCTCGGCGGCATATTCGGCGAGAGGAAATTCTATTAGGCCGTCTCTGGTGATGTTTTCGTCCAGGTGTAGTAAAATACCTAGACAGGCTTGCACGACGATAGTGTGCGCGGATGTCATAGAAATGTGGTAACGGAGGGAAATGGTGTCGCGCTTTTCAGCAAAGCGGGAAGATGTCAGGTACTCCTTGACCGAGAAGTGGGAGAATTGTATCACCGGGGAACCGTCGACGTTGACAAGGGAAAGCAATGTAGAACACGTGGAAAGAACCGCCTCTATCGGATCTTCCAGGCGCCAATCCTCGCGAAATCTGGGAATCGGCCCCGCCAAGAAATCAAATGCAAGAAACCCCGCCAGTTCCTCAACACGAAGCGGCCTGGAAGCAACGGCGACACATTGAAATAGTCTGTGCGCCAGTTCTGAGTTCGCCTTGTTGATCTCCCGCAACGCGCGTTCATATGTCTCATCAAGGGTCTCCGGCAATTCGGCCAGCGCATGACGGATACGCCCCGGGTGGCAGCCACGAAGATAGACGACCTGACAATACACCCAACGAAACCTGGATAATGGGTCTGAGCCAGAGTGGTCAACAGGTTAAGTTTTTGTTTGCTTACATCCCCTCAGCGCGTTCGGTGAGGACGTCAATTGCCACGCGCCGGTCTCCTGCTTCCACTTTTGGTACTTGGGATCCGTGTTGACAACGGACCTGATAAAGTTCTCTATATCCTCCATTTGTCCAGTCTCGTCGTGTATGGAAATGGAATGGCAGGCTAAGGGTCCAAGAACGACCTTGATGTCAGTCTCGGGTCGGCTGGTGACGCAAATGCGTAGATTTCTGAATCGTGACATGGCGAGTTGTTCCAAAAGCATTAGAACTTCCTCCCGGGGAGACGGCAAGGTGGATGCGTCTGGACATTCGTCCAGGGCATCAATAATCAGATAGACTGGAGCTTGTCCTGGGAGTTCCAGCAAGTCCTTGAAACACCGGACGAGTTCATCGTCGGTGGGACTTTGCGCGCCATAGTCGTGCGTCGCATAAAAAATAGAAAGGATATTGTGGTAGGAATTGGATTGCTTGTAAAGCTGATATAGTATGGACGAGAGCAGTCCACGGAGACGGGTCTTCTGATCCTCTCGAAAATCGCAGTAGAAGATTACCAGTGATGTCGGACTAGATTTGCGCATAGTCTCGATCTCCTCGATGATTGCGGAACTGCCAATACCGTGAGTTTTCAAGACAAAACTATCTAAGGATCAACGTACCAAAGTACACTCTTGCCGGCGCCCGCTACGAAATGGAAAAGCCATCAGCTTCTGCGAAGGGGTAAGGGCTGGATGTCAACTGACGCTTCCCATGAACCCAGAGAAGGGCACTTGGTCCGAATGACACCCATTCTGAGAGTGTATCGCTTTGAACGAACCATGCCCCGGACCCGCTGTGGCGCGAGGCACAGGCCATGTTGTAGTTCTTCCATGGGTCGGGGGGAGAAAGCCAACTCCGAATTTTGTTCTGTAGCTCGTTCTCGTCGTTCATCTTCGATGTAGGTTTTCTAGAGCTCAGTCAGACACGGGACTACCTCGTTATCGCCAACAAAACGTACGGAGGGACTTCTAGCACTGTCAACGGACGCGTCTATTTGGGTAGTTTTCGGGTTGGCGGATTTACAAGCCAAGTGCCTCTAGGAGGGTGTTGCTTTGGGGGTGAAGGAACGATGGAGAGATAGGGAGGTGTGAAGTGTAGTGAGTAGAGGTGTGGTGGTAGAAAGTTCAACTGCGGGTCGCTGGGGGAGAAGGCCTGCCATGCCCAAGGCCATGCTGTTGAGGTGTTCTACATTCCTGGCGCGACGTGATTGGTTGAAGTAGATGGGCGTCAGTTGCAGTTGAGCGCTACGCTGTGATCGTGGCGCCTAGAGGGGGATTAATATTATTGAACGCCGTGTACTGTCGTTTGTGCGAGATATGGGGACCTCGGACAATTCCAACCTCCTCGGAGGGCGGAGAGGGGACACAAAATGATCTGTCAGTCCCACACACTGGTTAGGCTGATGATTTGGTACTATTTGGCCGAGTTTCGACAGGTCTCAGTCGTGTTTGCCTTTGGTGCTACTGTACAACAGGGCCTCTAACCCTCCTTATACCACAAGCCAATGCGTGTCCGTCAAGATTTAGGACACCGAACCGAGGGATATATTCGATGCGGACAAGGGTGCAACAATTGTGTGAGAGAAGGACGATCCACGGTTGATCGATGAGTGAAAACTGGGCCGAGTTCGACTGAGTTGTACTGAGTGCACTGACGACCCCAGCCTATGCCAGAAAATGGCGCATTCTCAGATAAAATCTGAGGTAGGCCGCAACAATTAGCTCACTTCAGTTGGAATCTGCGTCCCACTGTGTTCTGCTGCACTCTACAGAACAGAAGCTTCTTATAATACTTATTTGAGAAAATACACATTATTCTACTGTACTGGTCTGTACATGTCCAAGTTCATCTGATTGTATCTGTGCACACCGAAACCGTTCCACATTCTCTGCTACTTGTCATTTCTACATCAATATTTCCTAAGCCCTAGATAAAGAAAAGGCAGGGACCATAAAGGAAATCATTCCAGTGCAAGAACAAGACGTCAACGCACTCCAAGTCGGTCACTGCATTTGAACCATTCGCAGTGGTGGCAGCAGGGAGACGGGCAGCAGATTTCCGTTCCTTGCTCAACGCTTCATACTTCTGGTGAAAAATGAGCTCATTACCAAGGTGCAATAGTGTTGTTTACATACCTTCTTGGTCTCGGAGGCGATGTTATCCCATATCTTCTTGAATTCATATTTTGTCGTCACTGGGTGTTCTTTAAGGTACTCAATCGCAAAGAGATTGCTAGGGACAAGTGTGTCAGAAAGCAATTCCAATTATCAAAGACCCAATAAAGACTTACCGCGCTGATAATGCTGTTGATGAAGCAACCATTAACTTGCCTGATTTCTTACTTGTTGTAGTGGACCCCGCCTCACCCGAAGGTGCATTCCATGGTTCGTCCTCTGATAAAGATACTGTAGACAATCGGAACCTCTTTGAGGGTCGAGAATTGTGCTGAGAACTACCAGGACTATGGCCCACATCGTCCACATCAGAACCAAGGGAGTTCCTGGAAGGCTGACTTGTTGTAGCACCAGCCAAGAGCTGTGACCATGCGGAGAAAGATAGGATGGGAGCAGCCGGGGCATGTGAGGCATGCCTTTGTAGCGTACGTCGTGAGACGAGAGCACCGTTGCATCTTGGACAGGGACAGGGGTAGCGTGAACCAGGCATATTTTCAAGTGGTTGATCAGACGATAAGAGGGGCGAGAATTATCTGACGTTGTCGGAATTTGCGTGACTTTCTCAGATCCGCTGATCATCCGCACCACATCGAAAGTCCTCAGACTGGCGCCGCATAATGCCGATGAACTCATATTCTATTCACTCAGTTTACCTCGGCGCCGGTTCTCACTAAACTTCAAGCTTCAAGCTTCAGGTCTGTTCTCCTGGAAGGTGACAAACTATCGCCGTCCTCAGTCTGGTCGTGTCCATCTCGCCTTCTCGCTCAGCGCTCAAGCGCTCAACGTTCAACGTTCAACCCTTCCACTCCTTTCCACTCCTTCTGCCTGACCCCCGCATGGGTCGACCACTCTCGAATCCTCGCAGCCTTCCCACTCTATACCGCTTTCGCTCAAATTCTGTTTCTCTCCGAGTCGTTGCACTGGACCATTGCCTTTGCGCCGGCCCTAGAGCAACTCTTCTCGTTAGCTTACTTCCTTTCCTCTTCGAGCCCGTGGGAATGATATCAAAGACGCTATGAATTATAACGCCTCACACGATATGTAAGAGGACGACACAGACGGATATAAATAGTGTTATTGTGATACCTCAAGATATTAGATTCCTAGTTCGGAACAGCAATCACCTTTCCGAACCTGATCGTCAACGACGTGTCATGAGATGCACCAGCGAGCTTCCAACCTGCCTGGTTAAGCAGGTCACGAAAATCGGTGGTTGTGTGTTCTTTGCCGTTGAAATAAGCCATCATCGCATCATCTTCAAGGTAGGGAAGCGTAATATCACGTCGGCATGGTATGTCATTGTGGTCGCACAACCAAAATTAGGGAGCAGTGGCTTCGGGGGAACGGGAAGCTCCGCACCTGGAACTTCAGGGAGAGTAAGGTGGAAAAAGGCGTGACAAATGCAATTTCAGGAAACAAGAACTACTGCACCGTTTTTCTTCGTTCAGCTTCGCAGATGAATGTATAGTACAAAACCTTAGATATGTAAAAGAATGCGGTTTCCTGGAGTACCATACAGAGTTGTCGAAATTCAGGGCATTCAACGACACGAATGCCCAGAATTCCGACAACTCTGTGTGGTGGTACAGTACTTCGGGGGAAACGCTATAATCTGCCGGGGTTTCAAATGCTTAATCTGAGCTAATCTGAGTGTGAAGCATACGGCCGGTTCCGAGCCTATGGACGGGCTTCAAAGCGAAAGCGTGATTTCAGCCTGCAGCCTGGAGAATGGCCAATAGACATGAAATCGACGAGAGTTGGTTCGCCTCTATGTCATTGCCACAGTAACACATAGGGCCCATAGGGACTGATAGTCGCTCATAGTGGAAACAATACCATGATTGGGGCCACTGGCAAGTGACAGGGTGCATAACTCGGGCTGCCGCGGGTACGTCAGTGTGATGGTCGTTTACAATGAGCAATCAATAACTGTGGTCTGAATCGAACAGGTTGCTAACAATGCTACCTCCCATCGTGTTTGTGGCCGCCGTATTCCCTAACCCGACGATACCGATAAAACATTTGCGTTGTTATCATTGATGCCTGGGCCCCTTCGCAGCCCTAATTCTTCAATTCGCCCATTAGGAGTCATTAATTGGGATCCTCTCTCTTATACCATCGGCCAGGAGGAACGGGTAGTAGAAGTTGTCGAGAAATTTAGGGAAACGCCGTGACTCATGGCACGAAGCTGACCCAAGAATGAAGTGAACTCGTTCAGTATATCGTGATTCTTTCGTCGCAAGTCGCACTACCCACTACTCTTCGGTTGTAGACATTGGGGTATTTAAACTGAACGCTGCGCGATACGGCCATGAACGAGCAAGGCAATCATACTCACCTCCGCAAAGCCGCGAAAATGCAGCCTCAAAGGCATATAAGGAGCCTCGACGGAGAAACAATAACTTTCCAAATATCTTACAATATACATGCTTCTTGTAGTTCTATCGCAGGGAAGCAATCAAAGAGTTCGTGTGTCTACCGCGCACCCTTCCTTGAGCTCCTCCCCAAAAGCTGCGCGATTTCTGCCCAATCTTCGGTCGACAGCTCCACATCCCCGGCTAGTAGGTTTTCCAAAGTACGTTTTGCATCTCTTTGGAGCAGGGGTCATGGTTTTGGAAATCAAGGAAAAGCGATGGTGGTAAACTCACGAAGATCCGGGAAGCGTGATGACATGCTTGCCAAGCGCGCCAACCCACGCGATGCATAGTTGGGCGAGCGTGATGCCCTTGCGATTCGCTATGGCTGATAGGCCGTCCATGAGGCGGAGTTCACGTCCTGCGCTCTAGGGCGCCGGCGACCCAGTGAGCGAGGGAAGGGTGACAAACGAAGGATCACTTACATCATCCCGGAAAAGACTGAACGAACGCCTGGAATCACCTTCAAGGTGTAGTCGGTTCTTGTTATGATCAGTGAGTAATCCACGATCAAGCGGACTGTTGGGCATTCAGGAGGAAGAAACGCCAACGGAAGGGAGCCGCGTACCCATATGCGACGACGGCAATGCCCAGCTCTTTGCAGGTGGCAATCACTAATCCGGGAACATCAATGAACTTTCTAGATATGGAGAGGGAAATATGCCAGTGCCTACCGTCTTTCGTTTGCTGATCGTAGGATTTAAGGTTCACTCCGATTTCGACCGCAGCGACGGGCATGACCTAATTCATGGATATGTAACGCATACGCATACAGAGAGATCAGTAGAAAAACTCCGCACCTTGTGCGCGCGACGTATCGTCTCTGCGCCCACTACAGACAGGCCGATGTAATCGAACTTTCCTTCCTTGACCATTTCATTGAGGTAACTGGCTTGCTGCTCGATCGAGTAGTTCGGGTCTAGTCTCCCTGGCTCG
>Ga0307512_10008368_pt1 | contig 10090 bp, 3 predicted proteins | sample 14_EM_MG_FD_200267 | JGI IMG/M metagenome (GOLD analysis project Ga0307512, IMG submission 200267) | Populus trichocarpa ectomycorrhiza microbial communities from riparian zone in the Pacific Northwest, United States - 14_EM | ecosystem: Host-associated > Plants > Roots > Unclassified | place... | reverse complement strand
CGAAGGCTTAAGGAGTGTGGGGGGGTGGTTGGGCGGTGGTGATGCTGTCGAAGCTGTGTGGTTGGTAGTGACAAGAGGAAGAGAAGAGAATCAGTGGAGGAGTTCCAGAGGCATATTATAATGTCTCGATTGGCACGTTTTTTGCATGCCGGAAGGATGCCCAGCCGACGATTCGCATGCAACAAACTCTGACCCTGCTGGGGGGTGGGTTCCTGCAGGAAAATGAGGGGGTTGAAACAAGGCCAGATGCATGAATCCATCCCGCTTGTGTTAGTCAGGGCAATACGGGCGCGTGGGCTGGGAGAACGCCAGTGCCGGGGTGTCTGGCTGACGTGTCTCACTGCGGACAGGCCCTGATACGACGCTCAGCCTTCCAAGCCGCCCGGGTGCCGGTGAGACAAGCGCTGCCGTATGCGGGCATATCCTTACCGCACTAGGCACGCTAGCCTTGTCTGGTTCCAGAACGAGCCCTGCCAAGAACAGCTGTGCTGTATTCGGCCACCCGCACACCTCTTCGGCGGTCTCGAACACTTGGCAGCAGCATGCGGTAATAAGATCTGGGCGGCAGCTAAAGCGAGTGAGACATTTCCGCACAGTGGTTTTTTTGTTGGTCCGCTTCTGTTCGCGCCTTCCCGCATGCAGCTGGGCTAGTCCGCATCTTGCTGGCAGTCAGCCTGACCAATCCTAAGTCTCGGAACGTGTACCACACGTTCCGTGACTAGACCAATCCCCAAGCGCGAAACAGCCGCCGCTCGGCGATCCCGTCGTGCGGTTAGGGTTGCCAGACTTTTGTCTCCGTACAAGTCGGACGAGAAAGCCGTCTCAAGAGTTGACATTGCCGGGAATTCGTCCTCTTGTCCTGGTCTCGCGCTGGCAAGTAGAGGCCGCGTACCGTCCGCTACGGACATTGCCATTGCCTGCTTCTGCATGCACGCACCGTCACAAAGCTCAAGATCTGGTTTTACCACCCACAGCACCGCGGTGCATAGACATACTTCTTAACACCGACCCACGAATAGCAGTTCCAGGAAGTCTCTGGTGCGGCTGACAGATACTTCGTTTTGCTGTGTGCGGGCTTTGTTCATTCCTCAAGAGACAACACAGCCGTATACGTACCCTAACCCTGTGCCTGCATACGTTCCAGGATATGAACATAGATGCTGCGAGAGTTACGCGGCCATCTCTGCACGAATCCATCTCGTGCGGGGTCGATCCTCCCCACATTTTAATTGCAGGGACAACAAACAAGGTGAATGGGAGCCACACTGGCTATCCGCCATTCACATATACCTCGCAGATTTCTTTGTGAACGAGTGGGTCGATCGAGATGTTGTGACATGACATGTACATACAGCCTCTCTGGTCGCAGCAAATTGCACACCATAATTGGATGCACTCGTGAGCCGCACGCCTACCCTGCCGCCGAAAGTGTGCTGAAACGATGCCACACCTACTGAAAGGGAATCGACTGCAGGATGATTGCGTGCTTGTTTTGAGTGACGGACTTTAACGAGCGTTCATTAGCTAAACTTACTCTCAGAGACATATTTGACATGTAGAGTACATGACTTGTACGTACATGACCATCGCTATCGAGCCTTGCTAGTGGGGATCGAGAATAGCTCTGGTAGATATCACTATAGAAGAAATAACTAAAGCCGGAGATCGGTAGTGCCATATCTTCCCGAGGACATGCTCTACTTGGCAATGGAAATGGTGCTGTACCCATATATCTGGATACGTATCTATGTAAGATGCACGCAGGGGTGCTACAGTACGAAGTAGGTCAACAGCTCCATCACAAAGGACTCTTCCTGTTGTGCCTTCCTTCCTGCAGGTCTATAGATAACAAAGACAAATACGGCAGTGGTACCAAAACTGGACAGCTGAACATGCACGACGATAGTCATGTGTGTTGGTGGCAGTTCCACAAGGCGAAGCCAATTGAAAACTTCGAAGTCCATCCAATCAAGTAATACCCAACCTACTTATCCCTAGCCCTCCACCCCACCCACCTCATGTTCTCGACTAAGTATTTGACGTATTATTTGCACTTTTGTGTCACCACACAATTGATTGCCTAATGTTATCAGTGAGGATACTAATGTAAAGCCCACAGCCAAAATAATAGCTCAACCAATTCGTTCATGTCACGAATTCTAGACTCACAAGGGCTGTGAGGAAAAGAAGGTAGCTAAGACACTGCGATGTCTTTAGTGGAAAGGCATGAAGGTTCGGTGAGAGAATGCGAGGTGCCGTCCTTGCTAGGCCTTGGGTAGACACAAGCAGCGAGGAACATATCTCGACCCCGATTCCCCGCTACAAAGCGCTCATTTTTCATTGGGATGACACCCAAGGTAGATAGAACTGAGGTTATTATTGGGGTTGGGCAGTATTGCAGAAAGCAAAATGGTTCGCGCAGCCTGGTTTGACGTCAACTCGGTGCGGGTAGATACGATGTGCTCATCTCTGTGGAGTGGGCTCTGGCAGTAGTATAGTTAGATGAGCAGACAGAATTCATAAGCGAGTATACATATGAAGCCGCCATTCAAACTTATGTTTAGATCTTTTGGAAGCCACGAGCGGGGTATCGTTCCTGAGTAATGTCATTTACTGGGAGAGCTGAGGAAATTTTGTGTAGCTTCATACGCCAACATTCCAGTACTCCATCGCTTTTAAGTTCGTAATCTACGCTGCTGGGAATAGCCAGATGATTTGGAAGATGTGTTCAGTGGCATCACAAACCGTCACTCGAGAATATATACTTAGAATTTATTACTATATGATTTGTAAGGAAGTCACCTGTACTGAGATCGTCAATTGACTCATAGGCTACGGACATACAGTCGTAGACTCATCCACAAGTCTTCACTCGCCACCGCCACTGGTATTTGCAATCATGAGCTTCCATGGACCTCCATGGTGTTCCAGGCTCTCATGTATATAAAGACAGAGCTTCTCCTTAGATAGTAGAATAGACTTCATCCGCTTTACATTCGTAACAGAATTTTGCAAGAGCACTACTTTTGATAACAATTGAATGAAGAAGTGAACAAAAGAGTTATCACCTTACGGTAACCCCAACCTGTTCACTGTAATGGCGAGGTTGCTCGGGTTCCACCTGACCTCCGTTCCTGAGTATACTCTCAAAGAGTGCTCTGATACAACTACGCCACCCAGACGGTAGATGTTGATTTAGCTAAAAACCGCAGTCACAAAACATAATCTTAATATTGAGCTAGTTTTTGGGCTTATACTTCTAAAAAGCAATAGGATACTTATTTTTGTAGTACGTGCAAGATGTATAGGGGACCGTATCCGTAACTTCAATCTATTCATTCGGTTCCAAGCTTTGTTGGGTTGCCATCTGATGCGTTAACGTGAATAGGAGTTACTGCTGACGCGGGGCATACAACATGCACATACTACAAAGGTGAGGGTTTCAACTAGGTTATGTGGTACATGATACATCACAGTCCGCAGTCCTGCAGACGCTCTGTCTTTACTGGTTCATGGAATATGTAACGCTTTCAAATACGGCTTCACAGCAATTTGGAATTTCCGGTCAATTGCGTCGACGTCTCAACGGCCGTCAGAAATGATCAGATGTTGTGTTGAAATATGGAAGGGGAGAACCGTGTGAATAGACTTAAGATACAGAGACTGGAGAGCAGGAGAAAGACTCGAGATATATACAAGGTAGTTGGGTGCCTTATGCCCTACCGGCTGTGTGCCCTGACATCAGCTCAGCTGAAGCTCAGTTCGGTCAGGTTCATGCAACATGTTGCGGGATGATAGAGTGAGTGATTGATCGTGACTTTGATGAGATGGATAAGATTGCGGTCGCACTAGCCGATGGAACTAGCAGATTAGCTCACCCAAGCTTGCAAGTTCTATATAGACTTCATCTTCGTTTCATCCCATTTCTACATCTATTCAAATATTACCAGGTTATTAGTGCCATACTATACTTGTACAGGGCTGATAAACCATACATTAATACTGGTCAAAAGGTTGGGTGTCAGCAGTCTGCAACGGTGTTTCCCATCTTTTTACACCTGACAGCGTCAGAGATATGTGCCCCATATGAATTCCTATCTTACAAAGCCTTTTAGCTACATCCTGTTCCACTCGAACAAGACTGTCAGAAGTAGACTATGACCTAACTTCAAAGACCAGTGCAGTAGACATAGAAATTGATATATTTGCTCACACCACAATGTCCAGGTTACGACTGCAGACTGCCTCGCCAGTTTAATCATCTCAGTAAGAGCGGTAAAATACGCGTTTGGTCCGTTTCCATATCAAGCTGTATTCTAGCGGGGTTTAAGATCTTATCACAGTTTTTGGCGCCGAGCACGAACGAAGTCCATGTGATCCGCCAGTGTATAAAGCCAGGCTGAAATGCCTGTTCGAGATAGCATAGAAACAAGCTGGACAGCAGCTGAGAGTAGTTTGTACTTGGCTTTTGGCTTTTAGGGGATAGTTCCAAGGTGAAATATTAAAGGGAGGAACAAATGGTCGCGGATCTACGTATTGGTTGTATTGACTTCGGGTATATCTCAACGCTGCTACGAACTCGGACCCTCATACTCGAAGTACGTACAGAAGTACAGGGACGTCTGATTACGTTGCTTCTATCTGTCAAAATCCGACATTATCGTACGGCTTTGCGACATAGAGGCGTATAGAAGTTGCAACTGAAGCCGGATAAGCATATGCAAAGTAGCCCGGGCTACAAAACAGTCGGATTAATCTTACTCTACCGAAACAGGGACCCTGAGTCCACGCGACTGCACTATCCTGCAGGAGCTATCAATTGGCGAGCAAGATCTGACCGCCTATCATCACACTAGCTAACTCGAGGCATGCAGATTGTACCAGCTATTCATGCCTAGAGTCTCGCAGTTGGCTATCCCAACCGTCTAGAGAGCCCTTCAACTCAACATCACGCCGTAGGTTTCTATCTTACTTTTACGACGCCGTTCTTATGGACGGTAAATACTGCACTTACCATACGTACATAAAAAAAGTACTGGTAGACTTTGTCGAGGCATTCATGGAGCCAGGAAAATACACCATATAAAACCCCCATTAATGAAACGGAAACTGATACTGAAGAAGACACTACGCGTTGGCAATAGTGTCGCCAAGAAAGTCGAGATCTGAGGACATCCAACTTGCAAGGTAGAGTACCAATCAAGCTCCTTGCTTACTTACCTCCAGAGCGCCCCACAGAGAGCATAACTATCGTGTGCGGGCGGGCGAGTGATCCAACTACCGCCCACCTATCCCAATGTGGATTTTTGCGCCGATTCGAATGATCTAATCGCAAAGATATTCCTTGTGCTGCCCTTCATCCAGCCTATCCGTTAATACTCGGGTATAGAAGGCGAAATCGGAAACGCCGCGGCGTGGGAGTTAGCGGAGGAAGGAGTTGGTGAAGGTAGGTGGGAATTTGTCTCCTTTTGCGAAGGATTCTTGTATCTACAGGTAATCTTTGACGTAATATTTTTCCAATTGCATTCCTCGGCTTGTTTATCTTGTGGGCTCTTGCTGCAAAATTTCCGTAGGTTATTGTGCAATTTGCATTAACTTTCGAATGTTCGACAACTGATGCGACGATATCAAGGTGCATACTCATTGCAAGTGATACTGATGTTCTCTTTCGGAACTGAAGGGAGGGGCGGACTGTCTCAGGGCCGCCAGTGGCCCGAGCGTTGGACCATTCTCCTTGCTGCCACTGAGTATTGTCGTATAGTCCCGGTAGTAAGAGAAAGATGGCGCCGAGTTTCTTAGTGTTCTGCTAATGAAACGGGTCGAGAGACCGGTTCAGCTAAAGTGAGGTACCTTCATGGTAGAAAGTGAGTATACACGCCAAGGTGATCAGCTCCCTCCAGCGTATACTCACTTTCTTACCACGACTCTACAGTGTATTTGAAATTGTAGGCCTGTGTGCTAGTTGAATATCTACAGTCATTCAAACCCTATTAAACTTAGCAGTCATTTCTCTTACCTACTTTCTGCTGGGATTTGCCGGCAGTGAACTCCATATTTACTATTGGAGATTCTCGCTTGCTTCATGTTGCATATACAGGTCTCAGCCGGAGATGAGTCTCGTATGGCCGGAGCGGAGATGTCTTGTATGGCCGGAGCGGAGGTGTCTCGTATGGCCGGAGACGGAGATGTCTCGTATGGCCGGAGACGGAGATGTCTCTGATACGGGCTGATGGCATTCAGCCGTACTTGCACTCTCATATATATTGGCCTTGTGGCCCTCTTAGATAGAATACAATTAAGCTTCTCTAGCATCACAATTTCAACACTTCAATCTCCTGTCCACACGAGTGATCGTTTGTGCGGGCATGGTGGACTTGGCTTAGCGTAGCGGAGGGTCCCGGAGTATGGGCCATATTTCCACCAAAATACTGGCCTCGTACCCCGGCCCTTGATCTCACGTGAGTTTATACTAACCGAAATGGTGAGACTCATCCAAATTGAGATCGTGAAAAAAAGTGAGGTGAAAGGGCCTGGAGACATCACTCCACCAAAAATTCAAATTACCTCCAGAGAGATGAGCTTTTAAGGGGTATTAGTTTATACCTACCTGAGTCAATGCCGAGCATTTTTTAAAGAATTCCACCACTTGTGGACTCACTGCAGCCTTAACCTGAAGCTGATCCGGGCTTGAACCGGGTCGTTACCAGCTTAACCCGGTCACTCTCAATCACTTTACACCACAAACTTTGACTGACTTGCTTAGGGGCCCATATAACGTTGATTTCTTTTCCCATAAACTCTTCGTTCCATGCAAACCCAGCTCAAACCCATGGTGTTGAAATTTTAACCGGGTTGACCTGGGAACTTTGTGTGGGGCGAGGTCTCCAGGCTCTCTCTCACAACTTCATTCCCTCGCCACACTATTCCCTTTTTGTCACTTCCATTTTCATCTTAGTGCACACGTACACAGCTGAGAGCCTGATTCGAGGCCACCAAAATACCCCGTGGCACGACCTCGTACCCCGTGTTTGTGAAAAAAGTCTGAATTTTACAATTTGTCCGGGTACCACACTTAAGACCAAGTTTATCGACGCACACGGGATATGAGATCGTAGCACGAGATATGTTGGCGGAAAACACTGCCATAATCTCTGCCACACAAAAAGCACTGTAGCGAGCGTAAAGAAACGGATGGCATTTCCGGGATGACCGATTTGGGTATATACAAGGCTCGGATTTATGCTTTTGAAGTACGGACAGAGTTAGGTTTAGAGCGTGGCTTGGACGCCGAGGGCGAGAATAAAAAGTAGGAGCAGTGAGATGTAATGATCAAAGCCAGCCAAACATGGTGGCAATCCAGCCCAAGCAGCCTCTGCCCTCCTATATTGCTTAAAACATGTAGCCTGCCGGCTGCTTTGTGTCTGGATGACTAGTGACGGAAACATTTGTCAACTGACCGTCCTCTGATGATAAATTCTATGTAGCGGACTTGAAACCTGGATGATATAGGACGTCCGTACCTTTACGCTCGCCAACCACTTGAAGCCCATGGTTACTCATCAACTTCTCTTGCTGGAGAATGAAATGCATGATTAAAGGTCACTCATGTGTTATTTTACATGATCAACTGGATCGGCGGGCAAATTTTGCAAATCCAGATCTCAGTTCCGGTAGAGACTTCGGCTTGGAATGATGGGCTGAGTTCCAGTGCGAGCCCCTGGTATCAGAGAGCAGGAGCTCCGTTTATGCAGGAACGGATTACCTTAGCGAAAAAGGAAGTGCTACAAAACTCAAGATAGGGGAGTGCGGAAATGCGTGAAAACGGTATGTTCCGCAAATTGGCATTGAAGTTTGCTCGTCACGGGCGGCGCGTGCGCAGTACGCAGGGTCGTGGACGAGGATAAAATTAGGGCAAGCTGTGTAGCCAGCGGTTAATGAAGCATATGATCCCCACGGCAAGCGGACAGGCCATATTTCAGCTTAGTACTGTGGATTGCAGAAACTCTGTAGCTGCACTTTGAAGCAGAGTCCCTTTACAGCGTTGCGGTTGCTCATGCTGTTGCTCCTCGGAACCCTTGCTGATAACGGATTCCGAAGGGATTGGCTGAGCTGGATCTGAGGCTGAAAGTCCTTCAGGAACCTTATCTTTGACACGAAACTCCCCCCTCTCATTGGCCAGAGCGAAACTTTATCCGATGCTCCATGGACCTCAACCCTCGCAAATGTTACACGTTTCTGTCGAGCCGGCCAAAGGTATTCTGACAAGCAGTGACCAGGCCATGCAATATTGAGAGTAAGCTGAAAAAGATTCAATGGCGTGTGAGGTGCCATTTCGCTCCATAAAACTGATTTTAGATTTACGTATCCCCTGGTGCGTAACGAGTTATGGTCGATAAAACAACCATAAAATACACCTACCAATTATAAATCAACTGTTGCTCCACACTTTGTAGCCAAAAAATACTAGAATTTTTGTCAATAAAGAGCATCATATATATTTTGTTTCTACTGAGTCAAGTAAATATTGAGGTGGTCGAGCAATCAGTTGTATCTTTTGTACGGTGGTCGTTATGCGGGATTGAAAATAAGGGAGAATATTACTTCGGTACGTAGATACCATTATGCTTCAGTATATGAACCTTCTGAGTCTATGCCACAACTTCGTCTTATCATCCATATAAACCCGATAATAGGAGAAAAGATGGCGTTGGACTTGGGGGTTGGATGGCTGTAGATGTTCAATAGGCGTCACCGGCACACGGTTCACTCTGATTGCACATAATCGGCTTCAGGTCTCTCGGTCTGTCTCATTCAGTAGAACACTGACAAACACACCGCAGCCTTTTCTATAATAACCCCAGATATCATTGTATTTATCTGCGGAAACTCTCATGTTAATGTCTGCACTCTGATAGTCTAGAGGAGACGCTCACGTCAGTTCTGGATGGGTGCATACAATTTTACAGTAATTAAGACAAGTATCTTGGTACAACGATATGTATATGCTGCCCCATTGGAGAACCTAAGTATTGAGTATACAAGCTATTACCTATCGTGTAGTACCTAATGGTGTGATTATGTTAGGAGTGGGTGTTTACAATCGTTGAATTGGTAGCAACTTCGGCACCTTGGGCTGATTGTAAGGTAGGTCAGGAGGCTGAGAAAGAATATATGGGTTATTACCACTAATAAATGTCGCTCGCCAGGAATATACTCCGCTGAACCATGCGGAGCATTGAAGTCGATCTAGTTGTTTACCGATAGCTGTGCCACAAATATCACACCATAACCCGACTCCCTTGTCGCATTCGTGGATATTCTTGACTGTTGAAACTTCCGAGTTTCTACCAAGCGAAACTAAATCTCATCGAAAGTTCTATACAAACTAAAAAAGAAACTCATCCCCATAGTCTAAAGTACGTACTATATTTGTATGCATTCGTTTTCCGCCGGTATCAGCACTCAGCTCTTCTCTGACTGCAGACCATTGGCCAATCCCCAATTTCCGGTACCATTGCGGCTATGGGTTGTACACGCAGGACTGGCCACCAAAAAATAAATAATGAACTGCATCCGTATGTTGCAATACTTTTTGTGCGGGTTTTATATCAAAAATAAAACATCTGAGACATGGCTGTCTCAGATCCGTACTCTAGTGACTGGTCGTTTCCCAATCTTCACCTACGGCTTCTGATACTAAATCTCTAGCCATGAGTGCCCCCGTTCCATCATAGTATGTTGGAGGCGAGGTGAACGGCGAACAAGCCTGAAGTGCATATATTACACCTTTCTCTTATGTGCACTTCAGTAAGCTATCGATCTCGCGGAATTTCCCTTTGATAAATATCGGAGTTGGATCAGAGTTGTTTGAGCTTGTTCTTTATATGCTGCGTGTGCCGAGATCGACGTTCTTGCACAGCGGACATGAGATCTCCAGCTACAGTTAGCGGGTTTGACTCCATTCTAGATTTGATCTTTAAATACATTCCACCATCTGTTACATCAGGTGTCCTCTGTTAGCGTCAATGTTGTGTACGGATTGCTGTTGTATGGCAGGTTATAATAGATGGTGCTAGAGGGGATGTTTTTT
>Ga0307512_10008367_pt1 | contig 10091 bp, 8 predicted proteins | sample 14_EM_MG_FD_200267 | JGI IMG/M metagenome (GOLD analysis project Ga0307512, IMG submission 200267) | Populus trichocarpa ectomycorrhiza microbial communities from riparian zone in the Pacific Northwest, United States - 14_EM | ecosystem: Host-associated > Plants > Roots > Unclassified | place... | reverse complement strand
AATTATATATATACATAATTTTTTTATTGAAACTTAAATCTTTTAAATTATAAAAACATATTAAAAAAAATCTATATATATAATTTTTTTATAAAAAATAAAAACATATAATTCGCACTACGTAAGTGGTTGAATCCTTTTGTGTGTTATGTAGTCGTTCTTATGCGAAAACAGAATTATCATCTGGGGTTATTTCTGTCATTTCAAGTTAAACTTACCAAATTAAAAGAAATGGAAGTCACGCATAATTCATGACCCGATGCCACGCTGAGACGCACAGCATCGAATCATCATCACTGCACGCATTACCATTTTCCACATCAACGTCGATTAATCGCCGATTCTAAAACACCTCCACTCCCTCGTGAGCGCTCCCTTTTTCTAGAACCCCCCGTCTTCTTTCTCTCAGTAGCGAACACGAATTCTCTCCACAGCGCGTGAATTCACCTCACGCTTCACTCCCTTCAAATTCTGTTGCGTGCGGGTCAGATCAGAAACCAGCGACTGAATTCAGGCCTTTTTAGTATCTAAAATTCGTAGAAAGGCCGATAATTTATACAGTATATTTCTTTTTCTTACAGTAGAAACAGACTGATCGCTCGTACGGACATACTGCAGTGCCTCGTGTCTATTGTATTTGACCTTTTCAATAGTAACCGTTGATCGATGAATCAAAAGTCTCATTTTTCAGTGAATCAGGTGCGTTGATTATTTGATCGAGGAACCTTCAATTTAGCCCCTAACTGTTACCCTCATTATCTACCGATCCCTAAATCTTTTTAAATTGTCAATATTTCCCCAAAACCAATCAAATTACAAATACTAGACCATATTACCTCTTCAAGAGTCATTCAAATGAAATTCATGACTCTTACACTCTACATTTTTCACTCAATGTATACTTCAAATGGCTCATGGCTTAGAAAAAAATGTTTTTTTTCCATTCGCATCTCATATATTTAGGAGAAATCTCGACTTCTTATAAACTCTTTTAAAATGTTATGGTTGAAAAGAATAGTAATTTTAAGTAATTTAGTCTAGTTTACATGAAATTTAAATTTGATAATTAAATATTTTCATCAAAGATATCAAAATGAACCTAATCATTAATAATTTAAAAACTTTGGGGACTAAATTAAGGTTTTCCGTAGCCTTAGAGAATAAAGTTCCAGAGTGTCAGGGAGCGACAAGAAAACGATGGGGGCATATTAAATCCGATGTGGCAGACACGTGTAAGTAGCCCAAGTCTACTGATCGGACGGTTTTGGATGAGTAGAGAATAGAAACCGTTGAGATTGGGAATTACAAGAGAATTGGGAGTGTGTATAAAGGAATGCTGGAAGTAAGAGAAGACGTTTTCTCAAGTGAAGCTTTAACGAATAGGATTTTAGTGTGCCCAAAGCTTCGATTTTCCTTCGAATTTAAAGGTTGTTACTTGTTACTCGCATTTCCCATTTCTTTCTTTTATGGCTTGAGTGAAAGGAGTGATGATTTTTGAAATGGAGGCTAGGTAGGATATTGTGTGTAGAGTAGTGTAGGAGAGATTGATGGCATTGATGGGCTAATGTTAATTGTAATGAAGGAGAAGTTTTAGGAGTGAGATCCACCCACTCTTTAAAATTTTCAAGAGCTTTGCCTTTTGCTTGCTCTGCTCCTTCTTTCTGCTTTGAGACTTTCTTTTGGTGTCCCATTTTTTCTCTTTCTTTGTTCTTTGTTCGTGTCTTGTGTGTGCTTTATTTCACGAAGAAGAACCTGATTCTCTAAACACGAGGAAACGAATTACTTTTCTGTTTCTTCTTCTTCTTCTTTTTATTTTTATTATTTTTATTTGGCTTTTCTTGCTTTTTGTCTCGGCTATATTTCTCTCTATCTCTTATCTTCATCTCCATCTTCTCCGAGAGAAACAGAGATCCTCTGCTCTTCAAGATAAAGAGAGACAGAGAGAAGCGGAGAGATATCTGGCTACTAAATTGATTAACTTTCTCTTTCTTTGGAACAAAAACAAAAAACCCAAATGCCATTTTTTCGGTTATTTCAGCCTTGCATTTCGCTTACTAACTAATACACCAAAAACTCTCTCTCTCTCTCTCTCTCCCTCTCTCTCCCCTTCAGTATTCCTCTCAATAGTCAATGTTATCTAACTTGTATTTGTTCCATTGAAGAAGCTTAAATTGTGAAGAGAGACAGTAGCAACGATAAGAAAAGATCTGGGTTTGGCTTATTCTGGCTGGATTTTTTTGGTTTTTGAGGAAGCAGAAGTAGAGCTGCTGGTGGTGGTGGTGGTGTTAGTGTGTTAAAATGATTAAAAGATGATAGAAATGGACAAGAGTAAAGACGTGAGGCCAAGAGCCAGTCGGTTCTCAAGACAACAGATTAAGCAATCTGGACACAAGCTTCTCTCTGGTGATTTCTTTTTCTAAATTTCAAATTTAATTATTTCTGGTCCCCAAGGAAAAAAAATTCATGTCTTTTACTTAAAAACAAATAAACAAAACCCCAAATGAAGATTTGTCGTTATCTGTTTTATTCATATTCTGATTTTGTGATAAGAGTTCCACTGATAATGCGTGTCTATGATTCCATGCTCTCTGCTTTGTTAGCTATTCCTAGTAGAAGTATCTGGTCTCTTATTTTTTATGATTTTTTCAAGGTTCGAATGGTGGTGACTTTGTTGTTTCTTTGGAGAAATCGAAGAGAATTAAAAGATTGAGTGCTGTTAATAATAATATTAATAAAGGGAGTTGTAGTTACGAGGTGGAGAAAGAAAAGAAGTGTGAGATGGGTGGTGGTGGTGGTTGTGAGGAGTCTGACAAAGAAGTTCAAGCACCGTCTACTTTTATTGGTGTTGTTAGTACAAGCAACAAAAGATTCAAGCTTCCCAGAAAGGTAAGTCCATTAATTATGAGTTAGTTGCTTTTCATTAATTAGTTTCCTGTTTGAAGTTTACTTTTTTTTTTGTGTACGGATTTTACTTGTTAATTTCGTTTTTTTTTCTTTTCACTAATTAGATTCCTGTTTGAATTTTACTTTTTTTTTTGCTGTACGAATTTCACTTCATAATTTCGTTTTCTTTTCTAATGTTTTGGTTGAATTCCAAAGCAGTTTTTGGATGATTGCGATGGTGTTGATCATGCAACTGTTCCAAGGAAGCTACGGTCAGGTGTGTGCTGTTTCGTTTGTCAATTCAGAAATTGAATGCTTTTTCATTTTTCTTGGTGGGGTTTTTGGCTATTTGGTTGGATGTCTGGTTTTTGATATCAAGTGTTTTTTGGTGGTGGGTATTTCTTGGAAGTTTCTTCTTTTTTTTCTTTTTTCATTTTTTTTTTCCGGATGGTTTTGTTTTGTTTTTGGCATAGTGAATTTTGGATTAGAGCTGAAGCAAAACTGGAGCTTTGTGCCTTTTCTTTTCTTTTTATGGAAGCAAGATTCTCTGTGTTGCCCTTTTTAATTCTATTTATTATGTTGATGCTTCCACTTTCATGTTGTATCGAATCTTTTCAATTAGTTTTTTATATTATTGTGTTTGGGATTTTCTTTTTGTTCTTTAATATTCTCAAGCTTGCTTTTCCGAGGGAGATACTTTCAGCTTTTTTATGAATCAGAAAAGTTTCTTTCATTTCTCTTTTCCTGAATAAGCAATAAATTAAATATCAGTTCTTCACGATTTTGGTGGCATTAATTCTGTGGATATATGACCATTTTCATTCTCAGCCATGAAGAAGCGCAATCGCGAATCTATCTCTCCACATGTTCCTGATTCAAAGAAGCTGAACCACCCTAACAGTGGAGTGGAATCTTCCAAAAGGGATGGTTTAAAGAAATCGAGACTGAATGTGGTTATATCTAGATCCCAGTTTCAGTTCTTAAGTTCCAGTTCCTTTTGCATTAAGCACTTTAATTTATATAAAGCAAAAAATGCTTTTGTAGAAACAACCAAGCCCAGACTGGTCCAGAGAACAGAGTGTCCGTGGGCCAATAACCAAAGACGAGGAAGAAGTTGTGGAGACCTTATATTCTTTGGCAGGAATGTTCACTGACAACGAAGAACCTAAAAATGACTGTAAATTGGATAATACTTCTTTGGATGCAAGTCCTTCAACATTGCAAGAGCCCAGTGAGACTAATTCCCCTGATTTTGAAGATTCTTTTTGTTATTTTTCTCCATTTTTTGTTGTTGTACTTTTTGTGTTGTAAGTATGTTGTTTATGGAATTCTGTAGCTGTAAAAGAGGACTTGAATCTAATTTCCCTCCGGAGAATTGACGAGGCTGCTGAGAAAACATTGCTTGACGAAACTCCTAGAGTTGATTATTTGAACAAGCCTGGTGCTCAAGAACGACCTTATCTGCCCACTGATAAAATCCAAGGTGAATTAGGCAGTCGTGCTACTCAAATGAATCTGCCCCCTATTTTGGCTAAACAGGAGGAGCTAAAGTCATTGTGCAATTCTATCAATCTTTTCATTGCCCCTGAGCAATACCGAAATACTCCGTATGCTTTTCTTTTTCCTTTTTCATTTGGTGGTTATGTTAAATACATTGCTTTATTTATAGCTTCAAGGCATTTGTTTATTTATTCGTTACATTTTTTGGGCTTGCAGCAAAGTGAAGCACTCCACACGGTTGGAGACCTCACTTGAGAGAAAGCCAGACATTGCATTGGGGCTGACAACAACTGTAAGTCAACTAGATCAACGGCATACAATCTGTCAATCCAAGAACAATGGTAAAACTTCTGCTCCTGGGAAATTATCATCTCATATGTACTTGAAATAGCTTTGATATTAGATTATTTTTGTCATGTTTATGACTACATTAAATAATTGATTTTTTTTTCATTTGAAGGTCCAGCATTGTGGCCAGGTTTGTCTTCAACTGTATCAAGTGGTGCATGCAATCATGGTTCTTCATCACAGTAATTTTCTTCCATGCCTTTGATCTTGTGCATTTACAGCATCCATGCCTTTGCAATTTGTCATTCAGTTTTCCCTATCTCAGATCCTCTGCCACCAAATTTCCTTCTTGGATGGATACTGCTCTTGGTGCTACCAGGCCCAATTCATTCCAGAATTGTTCGTCTATTGGAAAGGTGATGGAAGACTTGAGTCTAATGATTATTTCTCTTGCCCACATGAATTGGTTGCTCAAAACTTAATGACCGGTTTATCTTACGGACTATGACTTGTACAGGTTTCTAAAGTCAGCACCGATAAAAGATCATTGAAGAGGTCCACAACTCATGTTTACATAAGTCATCTCATTCGGGTTTTACAAATTCCAGAGAGCAAAGACAGCTTGCCACTACATCTGAATCAACCGAGGCCACAGGATATATTAAGGCAAGGTGCATTCATGACAATGAACGACTTCAATGGCAACAGGAATGGTTTGAATGGAGCTACATCTGCTAGAGCCATAATTAACATGGTCGACAAGAATTCAAATCAAGTTGAAATGGGTACTCTTCTACAGAGAACACTCCAAGATCAGCCACAGACTTCATCAGCATCTGGGGTGCACAATTCTCAGAAGCAGGTAAATTTAGCTATGTCGATTTAGCTATGGTTTAATATTTTCTAACTGGTTTTCATCAATTTGTACTCTCTTGCAGACTTTCAATTTCTTGTCCTTGTCAGCTGACGGGAGCGGCTTAGAAGCTAATAACAGTTCCAGTGGGGTTGGAAAGAGGTCTGAACAATCGGCTCAGCTGCAATTTCCTTACCTGCACTCACATTTGCAACAGCAACATTCCACACTCGTGCCTTTCCCTATGTCCCAAACATATTACTCATCCTCATCTCACCCTGATCAGCCTGCAGCAGCACAGCAGGTTTTTATCCTTGCCTCTTAGATTGCATGTATGCATTTACATTGATGACTCAACAACAAATTGAACAGATGGTTTTGAAACTCTCCCACAATTCTAGTCAATATTACATCCATTAAATGGGGATGCCGTGGAAGTGTAGTTTCAGTGAACGTAGGGAGCCAGCCAATCGGTGATCTTATTTTCAACATGATCTTATTTTTTCCTTACCCTTTTCTGAGTTATCTGTGGTCTCCAAATTCACACTAAATTCTACTACATCTATACATGATTTAGTCAAATCCTGATTGAGTTACTGAGTTGCCTTTCGAGTCATATGCCAACTTATGGCGCAATTCTTGATCTAGGCCCAGATTCAACAACCCTCCTACCTTGGCCACTTGTACTGTGGTACTCGTGCAAGTCCTACGGGCTTCACAAAGCAGCAACAGAAACAGAGCCAACAACAGCAGCAGCTGCAGCACCAACAAAACCGGCTTTGGGCAGCTCAGTTAGCAGCAGCTCAATATAGGACTCTTGGAAATTCCACTGCTATGACTCAATTTCCAAACTGGCAAAATGGAAGGCAAGACTCGCCTGCACAGATATCATTCGCCCAAACCATCATCCCTACTTCGTCATCTCAAGAAGCAATTGGTCCCAAGCACGCTCAAATCTCTCAGCAGCAGCAGCTTATGACCATTACTACATTGCCTCATGCTAGGGTCAGAAGACAAGACCACCATCTCTCTTCTGTTTATGAAGAAACTGGAGGTGGGTTTCGAACTGGTGGTGCACTGCCATTGCAATTACTCTGTAACGAGAGCCTATGAAATGGGAATGGGATGGCTGAAGGCTGTTGTCTATCAGATGAGCAGTGAGATAATTTTATTCTGTGTGTTAATACCTGTGATTCCTCGGCACCATCAAATGGGGAATGAACATCAAAGTTATCCTTGGGTGTTAAATTGAAATGGGGAGGACAGCAGGCAGGGGAGGTTAGCTGATAAAGTGGTGACGACGTTTAGTACTGTCGCCTTTTCACAAGTACATGTAGTACATCTCGATCATTTTCAAAGAAAATTTAAATAGAAGGGAAATTGTAGAATGTCGTTGTCTCTTTTGAGTACCCTCAATCCTGTAAGCTAGCTTATGGTTTTTGCTTATTACCGCGGTTTTTTTTTTAGATTGATAAAATAATATAGTTTGAAAAATAATTAGTACATGTAATTAGAAAACTCAACATTCAAATTACTTACTTTTGGTGATTTTTTTTTAATGCTGTTCTTCAATTCATATCGTTCATATATGATACAAATAATGTTATAATCAAAGCTTTAATTTACTTCCAGGATTTTTATTTTTTTCTTTTTATTTTAATATTTGTGCTAAATTTCATAATTGTTTTTTGAAATGTTATATTTTTTAACCACGATATACTATTTTATCAATTTTTTTCAAACTATATTATTTTACCATTAAAAAAAAACTAGTTCTAATTTTCTAAAAATATCTCGAGCTTATAGGGACTGGGCATGCTGTCAGAGAGCATTTATTCCTATTTAGAATTCAGGATTTAACTTTTTCATAATGTTGTGTTTGCTAGATTATTGGCAGGCCAAGAAAGCTGTGCTATTGCTTTGGTAAATTCATTATCAAACTTCTCAGCTATCCATTACTTCCTCGTTTTCCTGAGCACTGTTGGGCAATTGCCACAGCTTTAGGCTCCTAAATCTCTGGCATCTACTTGAAATAAAAGTACAATTTGAACGAGTTTAACGAGTTACAGGAGATGACGATTGCAAATTGTTTATAGACATCCAGAATGTTATAAGAAAGAACATGAGATGAACACCCCAGTAACCTCACACAAACTCACTCCATAAAGGCAGAGTGAGACACAGAGGCAATGGAAAACGAAGGATAAAAGAAGCAATTTCTGTCTAAAATCTGTAATGTTACAAGGTGAGAACTGGCTTGTGCAAAATGGGTAAAGAAATAACAGCTGAACAATAAAGAACAAGGCAAACAAACACAGGAGGGAAAAAATGGAAGACCAAATTGACACTCATAAACACTCTTCACTGCAGAACAGATGCTTACTCCAGCTTCTCCAGCTCTCCCATTCTCTCTATGATTGCCTGCACATTACAAATGAAGTGTTAGTTGCATGTTTGAAGACCATGCACTCTATACATGTCAGTGTGAAATGGGCAAAAACTTGTTTCCCTATGAGCTGGATATGCCAGGAAGAAATAAAACTCCAGAAAACACTCACCCTCTTGCTTGTTTCTTGAAGCTCCCCGGCAAGAATGAATTCATCAAGTATCAGATAAACCTTGGAGGAAACAGAAAATCAAACAAAGCAGTATATCAGAAAAACAGCAGCAAAGAACACATTACTCAATAGCAACACGCACACGCATGCAAGCGTGTGCATGTGAGGGGAATCATCAGAACCAATATGAGGCCTGTGAAATCCTTTTGAGGGACTCGTGATATAAGTAATTGATCTGGTAACTTGACCAGAAGGCAATGATCACAAGCAGGAAAAGGAAACATCAATTATGCATGCAACGCACACAGAATTTCAAGAGGCAAGACGACCATGGTTGAAGTCAAAGTATCAAAACAACAAAAAAGAAAAATTGCAGCAGTGACAAACCTTGTGAAAGTTAAACACCAAATCTAGCTCGCACACATTGCTAAAGAAATGATCCAATATCTCCACAAATAAATGAATGCACTCCAAATAAGCCAGTTCATTATCCGTTATGTCGACACACAGTGCGAAAAACAATCCAGCATACCGCCTGTATATGACCTTGTGTGTCCGAAACTGCAACCAAAACATTCCTTAGGTAAAACTAAAACAACCATTCCATTACTAACTGTGGGAAAAGCAATCAAACGTTCAATTCTTAATGGCTTTCATTAATGAAAAACCTCAGCACATCTAGTCAAATCAATTGGATTAAAGCTTGTTTAAGCACAGGCTTCCGTTTCACAATTAGCTTCTTCTCTTTATCAAATATTTTGCTCAAATATTGAAAAGGAATCAGAAATCACTTACCTCAACAAAATTCGTGAATTTGGGATCTCTATTAACAACCAATCGATGAACCTGTAAATTATTTTTTAAAAAAAATCATAAAAAAAACCTAAAACAAATAAAACAAAAGGAAAAGAGTATGAATAAGATCATAACCTCGTATTCGACCTTGTGCTTCTCGGAATCCTCGAGAGGAACATAGTATTTGGCGAGACGAGTCTTGCCTTGTCTATTTTGCAGCAGTATAAACCGGATCTGCCAAGTCAAAAACCAGTCATAAACATGATATCAAGCAGAAATGCATTAACAAGATAATTGAAAACAGTACCATTTTTAGAAGGATCGAAAGAGGAATTAACGAAGAAATTCCACGAATTATTATTTGCAGAGAGCGAATCTAGAGAGGGATGAGAGCAGAAATGTTTGATTTTTCTCGTGAATTTCTTTCGTCTTCGCAGGGAGTCTCCGAGGTTGAATAGATGCCGAAGGAAAGGAGGCGAGAGTGAGAGATCTAGCGTGTAACTACATCATACAGATAAGTCGTCTGATACTTGACGTCTAATTTTCTTTCTCGATGATGTATTTCCTAATTTTGTCCCTTTGTGTTCATATGATTAATCTGCGGCTATCGTGATGTTCACACATAAAGTTGGTATAAGTGTTTCACACGTACATGAATGAGCCGAGCCTGATGTTAGCCGTTTCGCTGTGTTTGTCAAACGAAACGCAGACAGCTTGCCTTTTTGTTTTCTAAGAAAGTAAATTCCAATATTATAATTTTCAGAATTTAATATTTACTGGAGTCTGTACACCTCGTGAAAAGTCATATGATTTTATACTAGGAAAATGTTTTTGAGAATTCAATAAATCTCAACGTTTACATTGAGAAATATCCGTATGTTTTATTTGTTATTCTTTTTTTTAAACATATAGGGGGTGTTCATTATATATTATCAAAATAATTACACCAATAATAAATTCCAGTCACTTTATAATTGCTTCATAAAATAAAATAAAAAATATTTAATTAAAAGGACGAATGAATAAAATAAATTTATTTTTTAAAATAATTTTAAAGTAAATTTTTGTATTTTAAATAGAGATATGTCATTATTTTTTGTGTTTAATAATGCAGCATATAATAGTTTTTAAAAATATTTTTCAATTAAAAATATATCAAAATATTTTCTACTTTTTATTTTTTTATTTTTGACATTAATACATCCCAATTATCA
>Ga0307512_10008365_pt1 | contig 10094 bp, 3 predicted proteins | sample 14_EM_MG_FD_200267 | JGI IMG/M metagenome (GOLD analysis project Ga0307512, IMG submission 200267) | Populus trichocarpa ectomycorrhiza microbial communities from riparian zone in the Pacific Northwest, United States - 14_EM | ecosystem: Host-associated > Plants > Roots > Unclassified | place... | reverse complement strand
TAATATTATTTTATTTAAAAAAAATAAAAATTATTTTTAAAAAATCAAACTGAGATTTTGATTAGATGAATCACATCATAAATTAACTCATTGGATCATCCAAGCAGGTAAATTTTCATTTTTTTCTTTCTAGCTTGGATTATATAACACCGAATTTAATCAATGGGTTGTAGTTTAAAAGTATTCTCCTAAAGAAACAAAGATGAGATTTTGGGTTTAGATCTCTCTTTTCAATCTAAATACAATATAAGTCGTACAGCCATAACATTCGACAGTCGACACTAGTTGTCACACATTTATTATTTTGACATCAATTGACTATATTCGAAAAGTAATCTATGTATTATTTTTTTATGAATTTAATAAATTAATCTAATATAATATAGTTGTCCGTTAATATTTTTTTAAAAAATCTCTGTTAGTTTTTTATTTTTTATTTTTTAAAAAAGGCCTGTCTGTTTCCCATGTGTTTTTATTTGCGATCTCCGAGGATAATATTATGTAACTCCCTGCAAATTTAGGCACAGATTCCTAAAAATAGAAATACAGTGTTCTTGTTCGTTTACAGAGAGCCACCGACACTCTGTAGGAGCCAAGCAGCATATCACAAGACTGCAGTCTACATGAGAGCTATCAATCTTTAGGTAGCAAAGTTTTTATTCCCGGGATTTTTTTTTTAGTAAATATCATTGAATTGAATTAGTTTGATGGTTAGAAATATTATTTTTTTTATATTAAATTGGTTTTTTTATAATGCTTTTACATCGTTTTGATATGTTAATATTAAAAGTGAATTTTAAAAAATAAAAATAAATATTATTTCGATAAATTTTAAAACGAAAAGTATTTTAAAAGGCAATTATCACCACAATACTAAACAAAACAATCAATACCATAATATTAAACGGACTCGGGCTCTTAGAACGGTGTGTTTGTTTGCGCCGCATGAAAGAATTTGAATTTATTTTAGGTAGCAAAGTTTTTATTCCTGGGATTTTTTTAGTAAATATCATTGAATGAATTAGTTTGATGGTTAGAAATATTATTTTCTTTAAAATAATATCTTAAAACAAATTATTTTAAATTTCTCTGAACACATTATATTGACATGGATAGATATTTTAGTGCAATGTGCGCAACAATGCGAAGGATAGCAATAGTGACATTGGATTCAACATGGTCGGTACAGAGTGCGTTTGTTTTTCTGTTTTTAAAATATTTTTTTTATGTTTTTGTATTATTTTGATTTGTTAATATAAAAAATAAATTTTACAAAATAAAATTTTTTTTTTGATAATTTTCAAATAAAAAACACTTTGAAAAGTAATCATTACCACAATACTAAACGAACTCTTAGAAGGGTGTGTTTGTTTGCGCGGCCATGCCGTGCTTTTAAAAAAAATTAAACTTTTTTGTTTCAAATTATTATTTTTTGGTTTGTTTTGAATTTTTTTGATGCGTTGATATTAAAAATAAATTTTTTAAAATAAAAAAAATTATTTTAATACATTTTCAAATAGTTTTTTATTTAAAATAACGGTAAGCCTAAAATCACCTGTTATGGCCTTGAAAGAGAGGAAATTAAAAACAAAATTTACGGGTCTTTAGTATAAAGTTTCAAGCTTTTTTAAAGTAAAAGCTATCAATTATGTATCTTTAGTAAATATGTTAGAAAGAGTACACAATTGCATTTAAAAAAAAAAAACTTAATCTTAATTAATATGATATGAAAAATATATCATATAATTAACAAAATTGCATGAGAACAAATATAATAATTTTTTTCTTTATTGAAAAATCAATTATCTTTCATCTTTTATGTTTTGGGTTTCACACACTTCATTTTATATGAAGTTTTTTGTATGAACAATTTACTTGGAAATCATTTTCAATCTTTCCCTTTCTTCTTCCTTGCTAAGGGTGGCATTGTCCCATTAAATTTAGCATTAGATGGGTCATCCAACTAAAATTAGGATAATTAAAGCACGAGTGTAACCCATATCTTCCCCACATATTGGAAAATTAAAGTAATGGAGGAGTGGGATATAAACATTATTAACATATTCATATTCTTTTAGTATATGTACTAGATTTGTTCCGCCGCGGCGCCGCACGAGAGGACATATTTTTGTTTGACATAAACAAAATAGATTAAAAAATTCAAGATCCAAGTCATTGATTTAATAGTGATTTAAATAATACAAATAAAAAAAATATAACAATAATAAATAGATTGATGACAAAAATAACAATAAAAAAAATGTAAAAAAACTGGACCCAGCCCATCCAGATCATCAAATAACCTAATATTAAAGGGTGAAACTGTAAAAAAAATAATTTAAAAAAACTAAAAAAGCCCTATTAATCTGGCTGAAATCGAAAATCTCGTGACCATGAGCATAAGATTGAGATAATCTCATGGGAAGAAAAGCATGAAAAAAAGTTTGAATGATGAAATTGAAATAAATCAATTTAAAAAAGGTAAAAAAAAAAGTGAACCTACGTTAACCTTTGAAACTGGTGATCCTGATCAAGAACTCGGGGTTAGCCCTATATAAAACAGACCGTAACAAATAACAAAGTAAAAGTAAAAATAAGAAAACATCGGCTTAAAAAAAAGATAAATAACCAAGCAAACTTGAGCGAACCTCCTAAACCTGATTCAATCTCTAAAACTCGCAACCCGTGAAATTCTGGACCCGGCTTCAATAAAAAAACTTAATTCCCAACCAATTTAATTTTGAAGAATGAAATTGTGGTAAGAATATTAATAAAAAAAACTTGCAAAAGTAAAATGATATCAACAAAAAGAATGAGGATAAGATTTGATAGAAAAAAAAATCAAGGAGTATGAAATTGTAAAAAAAAATAAAAAATAGTCCAAAACAAAACAAATAACAATTAAAAGAAAGATGACTATATTTGATAGATTAAAAAAATCATAGGGGTGATATTGAAAAATATTTATAATATAATATATTATTTATAGATTAAAAAATGGTTGGGGTGAGATTGAGAAATATTTGTAATTTTATAGATAATTAAAAAAATAAAAACAGCAATAAAAAAGACAAGAATCAAATGTGAAGGAGAAATAAATTGTAAGGGTTAATATGAAATTGAAGGGGATGACGCGAAATTCATAGTGAAGAGTGAAAAAGAAGAAAAAATTGTCATCGGCACTCAACCCGAGAAGCGTTTGGGGCACGCGCCATCACATCATGTTGGGGGTGCCGAGACTTATCAAATACTGTTATGAAAAATAGTGTTTGGTGGTCGAATAGCCTCGCACATGCTCCCTAAACATCACGGGAGTCGTCCACATGAACCATCGGGTTTTTAAATAATATTTAATGTATATTAATTATAATAATACCCCTAAATTTACAATAAAACCAATATACAATGATAAAAAAGCCCTTGTAATGGTTTTGTTTCTAAGGGGATAAAAGTAATTAAACTATTCTAAAAAAATCAAAAAGATCAAAATACCCCTAGCAGGCATTATATTATTTTAGTTTAGTATTAAATTAGTAATTTTACTATATAATAAAAAATAAAATAATCTATCTAACTCTTTATAATTTGTAAAAACTATTTGTATTATAATAAAAAGATAATCTTATCTCAATGTCTAATTCAAAGTTTTATTAAATTAGAAGTAATTTTATAATTTCACTATTCCGATAAATAATAAAATGTATCTTGCGGTATGGTAATCTCTCCTTGACCTTTATTTTTTTTAACAAAACCAATATAAATGTAAGTGGTATGTTTTCAAAATGATTAAGAATTTAAATAAAAATATTCATACCGTCTGCTGGCATTAATTGTGTGGCAGACACGAGAAGGTTGGTCCATACTCCACAGGAGGAGGAAAAGCCAAGTGCGGCTACTTCAGTTCAGACCTAAGGCTCTCCGCCGAAAGCTCACAAGATATCAGACCATCACCGCCGATAAAGCCAAGCCTCATACGAATGGCCTATACGCTACATGTTTAGGGCAGGCCATTCAACGCAGTAAAAGTTCACTAACTGCAAAATTGGGAAGAAGGGGCTAGTGATTTTGGGTTATAGGTCACCTGCAAAACTTAAAAGAAAAGGCAATGAAATTTACTAGCATCCTTGAAATAATTGCCACACCAAGCTAGCGAGGTTCTATCTGGTCCTTATGAAAATCCTACCACCATTCCACCAGACCTGCTCGTGCTCCGGTGACCCGCTAATCCGAGACATAGTACAGGTCAGGTCTGTGAAAAAATCCAATCTTTTTTAGAAAATAACATTGTTCAAACTCCCTTTACATGGTCAATTCCTATATTGAATTCAATGGTGTGGCAGCGGCGCAATAGCCGCTGGTGGTAGATACATAACTTGTGATCAGCCTGCAAAATCTAGGGCTATGTGAACCGTGAAGTTTTCTGGGCCAGACTCTTGAAGTTCATGAATATGGCTTTCTAAGGATGATAATGGACTTGGTTAGGAGTTTGGGCTTCTGCCTTCTGCCTGTAAAAACTAGGGCTTCTTGGGAAGTTGGCCGATAATGATCATGGATGCCAAGGACCAGTTCAAGAGAAGACACCATATTCGAGCTCTTAACAAAATCCTTGTCGTGGCCTTCGTCTAAACAGAAAGAAGAAGGCTGCTAAGGCATTTTCTACGGCATTCTCTTAGTCAATTTCCAATCAAAGGGCCTTCCACTTGCTCTCTCAAGCAGCCACACGGGACTAGTTACTAGGCTATACAAGGAAAATTCTTCAGAGATGCTGATTGCCATTTCATGGCTGCTAGCAAGACATGTGAATCAAGAAGGCATTTCTATACGTCTGATTTTGACAAATTGTGCATGGACTTGTATAGAAAAGTAAAGAAGACTTCAACTTTCTGCAAAGTTAGGGCTACGCCATGGATTAAATTATGAACATGGCCTCACTCCTCTCAGGTCTATCAAAGCTGGGGAGGGCGACGCCACTTTCTTGATATATCATCTGAGTATCCTTTCTCTAGAAACACTTTGAACCTACAGCAGAAGAAACCTAAATTCCTGGTTTTCAATGGGCATTCCTTGACATGTTGAGCGATTATATCACAAACAGTAGTCAGAATTGAAATAATCACAGCTGACTTTAATTAATGAGCGGATTTCCATATGGTAAATGGATAATATCTTCTCATTTTCCTGTTAACATCTGTCCAAATAATTTGACCGACACAATTGATTAAATTCTACTATTCTAGTCTGCCAGCCTCTCACAATCTTAGAAGAAGTTGTGGGCTATGAACAATTGGAGATCTGCTGCATTCAAAGCTAGAGCCCTGTTTTCCTCTTTTATCAAGGTCCCATGTTCAACGAAATGCATCCCAAGATCCCAAAATACATGAAAATCTTCGGCCATCAGCGAGTTAAAAAACTAGAATGAGCAGCAATAATGTCCACGCAGCCCCCTTCAAGGTTTCCATTTTTTTTCCTAATCTCTAATTAACCCCAAAAACAACTTGATTCATCTTGTTAAGATGGAGATCAGTAGATTAATAATCACATTAATTAGAAATAACATACAATAAAATTAGGAAAAAAGTAGAGCCATTACAATTAAGCTTTCCGTTTTCTTCACATCCCTATCTTCTAAAACCAAGAAACAAGAAGATAAAAAATACATCCACTTTCCCAATTTCCATCTCCATGTCCCAGAGCCAAGAACCCATCAGCAAGACTCACTTAATCAACCTCACAATTCCTTCTGAAAATAACAAAGTATCCCAAAACAGCACAAACAGCAGCCACAGCATTCCCTTCTTTCAACAAAGTCTTGAACACAAACCCAATAATCTCTTTTGTAATCTTTCTTCCTTCAACCACCAAAACCCTCCTTGGCTTCCCGAAGAAAGTTAACATAACCACAACCGTGATCCATATAACCAAAGTGGCAGGCACAGCCACAGCAAGAGCTGCAACCATTGAAAGAAGTCCGAAGACTGCGCCAAGAAGCACTGACGCATACAAAGCAGGCCACCCGGATGCAGAGTTTTGCGATTCTTGTTGTTTGTACCAAGAAAGTATGGTTTTGAGCCAGTTCCATGAGGATGATAACAAGATTGCATATACTATAACAAAAAGACATACCCATGTTCTCCTTTTGCTCATGATTGCAAGCACCAAACTATATGCTGTTGATGATGCCCTCGGCGTTCTCGGTGATCTTGGTGTTGGGGTTTCTTGTTCTTCTTGCTCCATATCTTGACAACAAGCTTTGATTTTTATCCTTGCTTTGGTCTTTTGCTTGAATTTTACCTCTCTATCTCTCCTGTTGGTCTTGGGTTTGCTTTTGATGATTTTTTCGGGCACCTATCTGATCGCAAGGGGCAGACAGTATCATTACAAAGGCACAATAACACTCTCAGTAATGGTTCGTGGAAGCACTTTTCTTTCTTTAAAGCTTTGTTAAAGCCTTAAAATCTTATAGGATTCCCTGGGTGCCAACCCGGATGGTAAATAGTTAATTTACTTTTTTTTTTAAATAAATAAATTATATTTACTAATCAAGTTTTTTCTTTAAAAATTATAGTTTGTAATATAATTTTTTGATAGGATAAAAAGATTAAACTATCTTTATATTAATATATCAATAACTCAAATAAAATATCAATAAAATCTTTTATTTTTTCTAAACACAATCTCTCACTTTAAATATTCAAAAATTAAAAATTAAATGTAACTTTGACTGAACTATTGAACTACAGAATGTTAGGTGTAATTTTTTCTATTTTTTATATTATCATATAATTTTTTTATTTGAAGAATTACACATTTATAGAAAAATAATTTTTCTGTGAATTTACAGTGGATGATATATTAAGATATGTTATTTTTTTAATTTTAATTCATGACAAATAATATATTTAAATATTAATTTATACTTTAAAAAACTAAAAAACTGCTAGATTTCTTAACGAGAAAAGAATATGTTTAGTCAATTCTGTAAGCTTGGAGAGTGTGTACACTTGCTCAAGGTGGGAGTGAAGGAGAATGGAATTTATTTCTGCGATCGATATGGTCCAAGTAAAACCCAAGTCTTGGTCACAGAGGGTGACCAGTTTTGGGTTCTCCCTTTCCATCCAACTTCTGTTTTTGGGCTCTTAAGCTTTGATTTTGGGTAAATAAAGCGTTTTTGGTTTGCACTTTAGGACCCAAAAGTCTGGTTTAGGCACTTGGGGTGGTCTTCATTTAGCTCCTCTGTCGACACTTGCCATGGCAGATTCCTTGTCCAGGTTGCCAAACTCTTACTTTACACCTTGCAGAATCTAAGAAGTTCCATGGCAAGTTAACTTTTCCCTGCTCTTCCTCTTCTTTATTCGGACTTGCTCCAAGGAACAACACGGCATAAGAACTCCAGGAACTCATGAGCACATCCTATGCTTCACGTCCATGGTGTACACTACCAATTTTCAGCTGAATGGATCGTGTTTTTTCTTCTTTTTTAAGACAAGAAGTGTCATCGGGGCATATGAATTCTTAGTGCCATGCTACCTAAGTTAGGTGAGACATGTGAGCATGGGATTCACCTTTTTTTGTCAGTGCCCTTTTGCTGCATGTTAATTATAATACTGTTCAAGAAAGGGGAGAGAGGAGGTAGCTCTTCTCTGGTCCAGATGCTCAGCCTCGAGAGGAAGGACCACTTACAGGGTGGGCTAGCACCATTTTGTTGGGATGCTAGGGAAATTAAACTATCTATACCCTATCTGCCTAGATATTGATTGCTTTAGATGGATCAACAGAGCAAGTACTCCCAATTTTATGATCCCTTTGGCCATATATAGTCGATGGACCATGACATCTCAGCCACAATTGAAGCTCATATGACATTGTTGTTAGGTGCAAAAGAATACATAATTACTGCATCATGTTTATGCAGATATGCACTTCCCATTTTTGACAAATTGATTCCTCTCATGAGTGAGCAAAAAACAAAGAAACAGAGAAGGGAAGACAAAGAAAGTTGATAATGCGGTGCAACTCAACACTATTCAGGTTTTGGGTTTTTAAGTTCGAGTCTCATCAATTTTAGGGGTGTTGAAAGCTTATATGGTTGTTAATTTCAAAACTCGTATGATTAGTCGAGTCACGCACAAATTAACCCAGACATCCACATTAATCAAAAGAAAAAAAGGAAAGGTGACAACAAAGTAATTGGTTCAACAGATTGTTTGATGCTACCAGTAGTTCCTTCTTCCAGGAGGTCTCGAAAAAAAAAGGGAAGTGCATATCTGATTACAAAGTCGATCTCATTATAAATTACAATGGAATTGAGCACTCTTACATAGAGATTTAAGACAAAGTTGAAAATAAGAAAGCAGCCAGATTTTCTTGACAAGCAGGATTCAAACAATAAATCAATAATTGAACTCCAAGGGAAATTGTGAGCCAAGAAATTGAATCTCTTCTAGAGTTGGCATAATTCTCAAAATGGAGTGAAAATATATCAAAGACCTCAAAAGGCCATCCATCCCTTCACAGCACAGTAGGCACACTGTCACAATGCACTAACCCTATAATGAAGAACCGTGCTCCACCTCCAACTCTCTCCTTGATTGGAAAAAGCAACGTGCACATTTATGCCAGAAAAAGCTGTGATCTGCAGCTGCATTAATATTCAATAGTGCAGCCACCAAGCATTGAGAAATCTTCAATGTTTTTCTACATTATTGAGACACGGATCTTCTTAAGACTAATCATATTTTTCTCTCCAAGTATACAAGAGAAAGAACACCCATGAAAGTGCCATCACAAAATCTCCAACTACCTGCTTAGGCCAATCCCAGGCCAAATCCTCAACCCTTCTTTCGAAGTAAAACCTCCAAAGAGCCATTACTACGTGGAGAAGAGCACACCCTTTAGCAAAAAAGTTTTGGAACTCTCTGTCCTTGACAAATGCCACCATGAACACCAAAAAACCAACTACAAACAGAAGCAGACCCGCAAAAGAATTGGAGATTTGGATCAACAGCTGGTCATGCGGGGTTGATCCTAAAAGCTTTTGAGCTGTTTCAGTACCATGGCCAACCACTGAGATTTCTTTGAGATAGAACATTATTAATGATCCTAATGTTATTGCAATGGTTGAGTGGAGGATGCAGATGATAAAAAACATTGAAGAAGCCATCAACACTAAATAAATAAATTAAAAAAGACCTAAAATAAGTACATTAATGCAATAAAATCCTGTAAATTCAAAACCCCAGATGAAAATAATCCTTAATGACGACGATTAATGTGACAATAAGAATGGATTATGGAGAAAAAAGAAAGAACCCAAATGAGAGTTGTTGATGAAGAGCAAAATCTAAATCTTGAAATAACAGATGAAATCATGTTTCATCACTAGCTCGTCCTTGAAAAGACTATAAATTTGGAGTGAAATTTATAGTTCAATGATCACATTGAGATTTGGTAAGTGATTGAGAGTTTCAATGTGAGTGTGTGAGACGGAGAGAATCTGATCTGAAATTGGACTGATCAAACAAGGAGCTAGTCTAGCAGCTCGTGGGCAATTTGGCTGGTTTCTTGATATGTGTGCAATGGCCGTTGTTCTTGGCGCCCACGAGGTGAAAATTTGTCTGTTAAAGGTTGCTTGTAATTGTTTTTAGATTTTTTTTATATTAGTGTATTAAAATTATTAATTTAATATTTTTCAAGCTAAATATATTTAAATATAATTTTAAATGAAAAAAAAAACCAAAATTAAAGTAAAAAGTAAATAAATTATAGACTCCAATCTAAAGAAATAAGACTAACCCAACAGGGGGACACACCGATCTCATACAATACAATAGCGTAAAGGCATGTGAGAATATTAGACAGCAGCAAGTTTTGGTGGGTGTCTTCGGCCTTTAAAGCAAGAGGACCCACTCCCATTTCTTTTTGTTAGTTCCTAGCACTATTTGTAAAGCCAAATTAATTTTTTATATTTTTAGATAATTTTAATATATTAATATTAAAAATAATTTTAAATATATTTCCAAACAAAAAAACATTTTAAATCAAAACTCTTACCACACTTTTAAATAATTATAGATACATTCAAAACCACCAGTTTT
>Ga0307512_10008363_pt1 | contig 10096 bp, 10 predicted proteins | sample 14_EM_MG_FD_200267 | JGI IMG/M metagenome (GOLD analysis project Ga0307512, IMG submission 200267) | Populus trichocarpa ectomycorrhiza microbial communities from riparian zone in the Pacific Northwest, United States - 14_EM | ecosystem: Host-associated > Plants > Roots > Unclassified | place... | reverse complement strand
ATACAGAGGGTAATAACAAAGCAGAAGGAATTATAATATGTACAATCCCCATATCATAATGTACAAGGGGGGGAGGCAACAACAGGAGAGGGGAAATTATAATGTCTATAGTAAGATACATTATAATGGGAGGTATATCAGTAGGCTGGCATTGTTACAGGAATTATACACATTATAATACTAGGGGTAGCAATATAACAGGGGGATTATAATATGTATGGTCCTATATTATAATGTAGGGGGGCAATAACAGAAGAGGGGAAGTTATAATGCTGGGGGGGCAACAACAAGAGGGGGGAATTATAATGTAGCAGAAGTATAGGGTGAGTGCATTATAATGGCACTACTTGGAAAGGGAGATGGGCATTATAATTTGTGCAGCAGTTGGCTACCCTAGGAGTTCCTTGATATTACAGTGGTACATTATTATGGAGAATCCTAGATTATGTGCGGTACATTACAACAGAGCTACATGGACACCTCTGGAGACATATCTGATATTGTTGACGTTGGCCCAAAATGAGCCAGTGAATATAATGGGAAAACTCCCAGGGTCACGGGAGCTGTGCATTATGCTATCATGTGTCGAGACCTACTACTGTTTATGAGAGTAGTGCGGCAACAACGATATACTTGAGGTGGAGGTAACTGATGAGTAGGCAAAGGTGGGCAATATAGAGAGTGAGAAGAGCAAAGAGGAACTGAGCTTGTAGGGGCTCAATTGTAGGGGGTAGACAGGAGAACAGTCTGAGGACTGTTCGCTCAATTTCGCAGGTTTTATATACTAATACAGGGTGGTCTGTACATACATGTTTAGGGTAGGCATACATACTCAAATGGGTGGCCCATACTTTAGGGCAGGTACAAATACAGGTAACAGGTAAGCAACTTTACTGCGCTCCAAGGTCTTGTGACTTGTTCGTTGATTTGTTGGTTTGTTGATCGTTCCCACAGTTTTCCATGTGCTGATCAATGGGCTAGGTGTGCATCTGAAATGCATATGATCAGGTGATCGTGTAGTGACTTGTGATTACATTGATGACCAATCCCTTGGTAGGTCATGTGGTACTTTCCCAGGGTCATGTGCTTGTATATCATGTGATCCCAAAGTTGTCAAGATGTCACATGATCAAACACGTAATAAGTCAGGTGATAGTTTCCCAGGGTCACATGGTCAAAGAGTGGATTCTACCATGTGACTATACTTTAGCTTAGGGGCAGCTTTTAGAGAACTTGGACTTGGAATTCTTTGAATGCGTGATGTCGTGGACTCCATCCTCGACAGTATCCCCTCTTTAGGTTTCTGTTGTGCCTGCAACACTTGTATCCCCTCTTTAGGCTTTTGCCTAGAGAGGAATTCTTGGACTAGTTCTTTTGTGTGGGTTAATTCTTTGGCTGGTACCCAAGTGTGGTCTGCATCAGTGTAGCCTTTCCAATGGACCAGGTATTCAGTGCTTTTCTTATTTCTTGTGGGTTGTGACTGAAGGATTTTCTCAATTTCGTAATGTCCTTCTTCTCCTCCTATGATTTCTGGGGGAGGTTGCATGAAGTTTGGTCCATGTGCTGAAGTTTCGATGTAAGGCTTTAGCAGTGAGTTGTGAAATACAGGGTGAATCCTCATTTGTGGTGGTAATGCAAGTTTACAATTTGTTGGGGAAGCCCATAGGGCTTTGAATGGTCTATAGCATCGTGGTGCAAGTTTCGCTTTCAGGTGAGTAGTCTGTAGATTGGTGGCTTCCAGGAGTACTAGGTCATCTTTGTGGAATGTGTGTGAGAGTGTTGGTGGTCCCCCGCTTCTCATTTCTTGTGCAGCGATGTGGAGTGCTGCTGTGACTTCTTTGCAGATTTCTTCTAGGTATTTAACGCATTCATCTACGCTTTGTAGTCTGGTTTGTAGGTGTAGTGGTGGTTTAAATGTTGGGTGAAACCCATACCAGATTTCAAAGGGGGATCAATATGTGCTGCGGTGTGGTTGTGTATTGTGTGCAAATTCGATAAGGGGAAGTAACATTGCCCAATCATTTTGTTGGAAGTTTCCACAGATGCAAAGGTACTGCTCTATTTCTTGGTTAACCCGTTCAGATTCTCTGTCTGTCTGTGGGTGAAAGGCAGTGGATAATTTCTGTTTGATTCCTAGTTTCTCCAAAGTTCCTGTGTGACTTGTGCTGCAAATTGTGGTCCTTGATCCAAGATTATTGCTGTGGGGAATCCTGTGCGTTTCCATACATTGTCTAAGAGTAGTTGACTTGTTTCAACTGCTGTAATATTTTTGTTGCAAGGGGAGAGGATAATTGCTTTGCTATGTCGATCCACGATGGTGAGGATACTATCATATCCTTTTGACGTTGGAAGGTCTGTAATGAAGTCCATTGTGATGGTGTCCCATATTCCTTGTGGTATTTCGTTGGGCTTGAGTGGTACTTTGACTGGTGGTCTAATCTTTGTAGTTTGGCAGATGGTGCATCCTTTGATGTATGCTTTGACGAATTCTGTGATTCTGGGCCACCAGTATTCTTGTGTGATTAGTTCAATGGTTTTCCATTGTCCTGGGTGACCCATTACTTGGTCATGAAATAGCTGTATAACTTTGCGCTTTAGGTTCTTATTATTTGGTACGTAGACCAATCCTTTGTAGAGGAATAATCCATCTTCATAGTTCCATTCTTGTAATCCTTTGGTAATATGTCTTGGGCCACTTGTAAGCATAGATCTAAGTTTTTCTCCTGTGACTCTATCGGCTTTAATGCCTTCTTGAAGTGCTGCTTTAAGGTCTAGGTCCATTCCAGTAGGGATTGCTGTGTTATGCAGTGCGCAGATTTGGAATGTATCTGGCGTAAGCAAGAATTTATCTGTTGTGAGCAAGATCTGATTGGCATTTTCAGATGCTATCCCCTCTTTATAATCTGGACACCTGGACAGAGCGTCAGCTTTATTGAGTTTGCCTGGTTTAGGGATGATAATGAAGTCATATGTAGCAAGGAACAGTGCCCATTGTGATTGTTGACATGTGAGATATTGTTTTGTGGTAAAATACTGTAAGTTTGCGTGGTCAGAAAAGATCTTAGTGTGGTGTTTATTGCCTTGTAGGTAGTGGCAGAAGTGTTTCAGGGAATGGATAATGGCAAGCAATTCTTTATCATGGATTTCGTAGTTGCATTCCACAGGTTGTAGTGATTTGGAGAAGTAAGCAACAGGGTGGGAGCGTCCCAAGGCATCTTCTTGTTCCAAGATGCTGCCAGTTGTATAATCACTAGTGTCAGTAATCAATGTGAACAGCTTTTCATAGTCTGGTAATATAAGGACTGGTGCCGATGTTAAGGCAGACTGTAGGTCACAGAACACTTGTTCCTCTTCTTGGTCCCAGTGAAAGGGGATGTCTTTCTTTGTGAGATTAAACAATGGTTGGGCCAAGGCGGAGTAATTTTTAATGAAATGGCGGTAGAAGTTACAAAAGCCCAGCCATTTCTGGACTTCCTTCATGGTCTTTGGGGTTGGCCAGTTGCTAACAGCTGTAAGTTTGACTGGATCTATATGGAGTTTGCCTTTGGAAATAATCAGACCCAAATATTCCACGGATGTTTGGTTAAAGGAACATTTCTCAGGCTGGAGATAGAGATTGAGGTCAAGGAGATGTTGGAGAATTCCGTGTGTAAGACTTATTAATTCAGCTAAGGTTGTGGCCATAATGAGGATGTCATCTAGATAGATAACAACTTTGCCAGTTGTTAGGAAGTCAGCAAATTGAGTGTCCATGAAGGTTTGGAAGGTTGCAGGAGCGTTACATAACCCAAAGGTCATAATGTGAGATTCATAGAGACCAAGAGGGGTCTTGAAAGCTGTTTTGTACTTATCACCTTCCTATATACAGATATTATTATATCCCCAGTGGACGTCCAGTTTAGTAAAGAATCGTGCTCCCAGAAGTTTGTTGATGAGTTCCAGGATTAATGGTATTGGAGCCATATTCTTTCATGTAATTGTGTTCAATGGTCTGTAGTCTTGAATGGAACGTAGTTTACCATCCTTCTTGTTGATGAAGAAGAAGGAGCATGCATCCAGAGCTTCAGATCTTTGTAATGTGCCTCTTTTTAGGCCATCTGTAATGTATTCTTTGAGCGCGATCATTTCAGGGGGCATCAGTCTGTAAACTGATGTTTTTCTCATTTGTAGACCTGGTTGTAGGTCAATCTTGTGGTCCCATGGTTGGTGTTTTGGTAATCGTTGTGCTTCTTCATCTGAGAAGACCTTCGCATATTTGCAGAACTCCAGTGGTATTTCCATGGTTTTGCATTCCTCCCCTTTAGCTAAAGTGGTTGATACCATTGTTTTTCGTATTATTGGTTCAAAGTAACATGCTTTATAGGCCACAATGCACTGTGATACATCTGTGCCATGGTCTGTGTAGTTGAGATAGTCATTGTTCTGTGTTTCCCATGCATTGATCGGTAGGAATTGTCTGATAGTGGGATCTTGTTGTTCTATAGGATGACATTGTGGTGGGCACCGATCAAAGCATAATCGGTTTGTGCTCCAATCTATACTAGGATTATGCGCTTTTAGCCAATCTGTTCCCAGGAGTATCTTGTGTTGTCCAGTATTTGTAATGGCAACTTCAATGTTTTCCCAATGTCTGGCGCTGATCCCCATTTGCAGTATGGCAGCATGGTGTATTGCTCCTTGTTTGTTCAATGTTCCATCGACGTTTCTTGGGTATATGGGGAGCTCTATGTCATAGGTGGGAAGACTGTATTTCTTGATAAAGCTTGTGTTACAGTAGATGCCTTCTGCTCCACTGTCTAGGTGTAACACTGCGTCTCGGGGTGTTCAACACTAAGTCATTATCACAAGATAACAATTAGATAAGGTCAGGTGATAGTGACCAGATGATAGTGCCATTAGGTGATACTGATCAGGTGACTGATCAGGTGATGAAGTCAGGTGATGCCTTAATCACATGACTTTGAAAGTGTCAGAAAATGTGTCACAACTTCAATGTGACTCCTCAAGTGGTCTGATTAGATTGATAGCTAAGCTATCAGAGTGGGGTCTTTCTGAAGAGATCTTGGCTTATTAAGCACATAGTGAGGAGATAGAGAAGAAACAGTGAATTGAGACAAAACGTAAGTACAAGACAGTAAGTTGAGTCTGGGACTCAACCCTTCACAGAAGCCCTGCTTTTATAGCTGGGTGTAAGATGTACTACAACTATAGTAACTGAGTCACAGAAGTCCAGCCACATCTGTAATCATGAGTCATATCCAGTCATTCTGAGTCACAGCTCTGGACAGAGGCTCCAGGCTTTGTATCGTAAGCAGTCTGTATCACCAATCTGTATAGTAAGCCATTAGTCCAGAATCAGTCCTATCCAGACCTTGAGTCCAGATTTGTAACACTAGGATGGCCTCAGCATCGATTTCTTTCCCATTGTACACGATTTGAACATCTATTTGCTTAGAAGGATGTCTTATATTTTGAATCATATCTGGTGGTACATTGGGAATCTTAGATGATCAGAGACTTCCGATTCTGCTAGTAGTACAACGGGATATTGATACAACTCTCTTAGGCGATGCTCCTAGAGAGTTCCAAGAAAAGACAGATTTTCGTCTAAATTGAGTTTGACCAATAGTTCAAATTGGTTGACGGAGGCAATATTAAGTTTGCTTTTGTCTTTGAGTGACAGTTTCTCCATCCCTTCTTCTGGAATGGAATCAATTTGTCAGACAGAAGGTCTGCTGCTTTGTGACTGAAAGCTGGAACCAGGTCAAGAATTTGGTAGAGCAGTACAATTGATAGCGATATGTCCGGGTATGCCACAGTAAAGACAAAGGTGGTTGTCAATGTGGCGCTTGCATTCTTCCAGAGTGAGTCTTCCATGACCATGGCCTCTTCCACACCCATATCTGTGTCCTTGTCCTCAGTTCTGTCTGAAAGGAGAGGGTTGTGGGAAGGCATTGATCTCAGATTCTTCTTCTGAGATTTCCCAAATGCATAGATTCTGTCGTCAGAATCCTCTAGTAGGGCCAGCAAAGGTGCACCAATTCTTGTCGAATTCCCTGGCTTTCTCCACTAGTTCGGCCAATGTATTTGGCATTGGAGATATTTGGAGTAATTTGTTGTGAAGAGCGGTATCCAAGGCTCTGCAGAACACATATATTTTAGTAGCATCATCCACATTGGCTCTTCTGGCATATTTGCTCCATTCTTGGTACCATTCACCAAACTCCTGGTTTCTCTGTGGTGTGTTATGTATATTCTGGATCACTTCATTTTGCATTTCTGGGGGAATGAACTGGACTTTGAAGGAATCTTTAAAGGTATTCCATGTTCTGTAAGCAATAGGGTTTGCTGCAAGTGCTGTAGCGATATGGTCACTAGCCCAATCTCCTGCTTGGGTTCCTTGTTTAAAATAGGTTAGAGCTGACAATACTTTCTTCTGGTCAGTATTGAAGATGTCAGCGTTGACAGTGAAGTAGTTCTCAAGGGAGTTCCAAAAGGTGATTGCAGTATCTCCTTTTCTAGAAAAAGGTTCTGGAGCTGTCCCAAGAATATGTGGTGGTGGGTTTGCTTGTGCCATTGGTGCTGCGGGTGGCAGTGCTGGGGGGTTTCCACCTGGGGGTTGTGGTAGTAGTTTCGAAGTTGATGCTGGTGGATTAGATTTAACTGGCAGTGTTGTTCCTTTGGGGTTTCTAGACAGTAGTGCTGGTAGCTTGGTTGTGGAGGATAATGCCGCGGTTTGTGTGGGTTGCAGAGAAGAACTGGAGGTACTAGTTCTTGTGGGTGGTGGGGCCAGTGCTTTTCCCTTTGATATGGGGGGTGTAGCAGTCTGACTGACTTCTGTGGTTGAAAGTTTGGACTTTCCAAGAAGTGGACTTGCTTTAGGCAAGGGCGAATCTGTTGGTTCTGGAGTTCCTGCTCGACTGGAGAGTTTTCAGATTGCTGACGTAACAGTAGTTTCAGCTTGTCTAAGGAGATCTTTGACTTGAGCTGTATCTTCATCTGGGTTTGATTTATTGGAACCTTCGTTGGAACTAAGTTCGGAGTTTGTTCCTTCGGTTAGGGTTTCATTGAAATGTACTGTCCTATTGTTATGATATTTCCACTGATAGATGGGTGTCCAGATAACATCTTTGTTATTGAATTTCGCTTTTCCTGTATATAGGTTGAAATTGGTAACTTGGTGAAAATATGGGACTAAGTCGGTTAAAGTTTCTAGTGCAATTTCTTTGTTGGTCTGGTAATCTGTCCAAGATTTGCTAGGTGGGATGTTCCACACACAATCGTCAAGTAGTTGGGCAAAGATGACTTTTTCTCCTTGATTGTTGGCAACAAACCACTTGGGGAAAACTATGGGTAAACTTTCAGCATCTTCTTTGCTTGCTTTGAGTTTTGTGGGATATTTGAGAAGAATCTTTTCCCAAAAGATCATGCAAGAGACATGGTGTAACTGTTATCGTGCCAACCATAGAATACAGTATAAGCTTTGTTTAAATGAGCGGTTTGTGGATGAGTTTCTGTTCGTTGGATAATTCGATAGTCTTCTAAAATACCATCGTTATTCACAGAAGTATGGTATTTCCACAAATATCCTGAAAAGATAATAGGATCAGGGCAAAGGTCGGTTAATTCTGATAATAAATGTTCTATGTGACGTTCTGGTCGTCCTTGTAACAAATACCAACAGTGACTATGAAAAGTGCTTAATTCTTCTTTGTTTCGAGTTGGGACTGTATTAGCTAGGTATTTGTTTTCTGGTAAAAACAATTGGAAAGTTCTTCCAATTAATTCAGATCCTCCTGAAAGAGCTGATTCTAGTGGCGCAGGAGTTTCAAATGGGGTAGGAGGTAGAGAGGCTTCCTGGTAATTACCCAAAAGAGATGGAAGAACTGGAGGTAGGGGATATATGTGGTAACTAGGGGTAGGTTCTATGCAAGACAGGGGAAGTACGGTTGGATAAACTGGTGGAGCGGGGATGGGAGTGGCTGGTCTGGATATCTGTCCTTGTTCCCGAACGGGACAGTTTATAAAAGGAGTAGTTCTCCTTAAGGGTCATCCTCTTTCATTGGGATTTCCTCTTTGGGTAGTTCTCTCGTTAGAAGGTATGAACTGGGAGGTATCTTGGGAAGAATTGGATCTCTGGCAGTCTCGAGCTGGGGCTAATCATTGACAAGGCACTAGTTTGCAGGGTCCAATTGTAATGCAAGCCATTTATAGGTTGATTACTGTACTTTGGGTTCCAGAGAGAAATACCAGCGGGCATTGGGGGTGTTCCTGGTTGCTGGGTATCACAATAACAAATGTCAGTGCCACAAATGCACAGATGGGTGGAGTTGGTGGATCTGGATTCTAGGGTTGGGGATGCGAACTGGAAGTTGGTGGGAGTCCAGTAATTGGTGTCTGAACTGGTACTTGGGGTGTTAACACGGGTGGGTCTGAGGGTATTGGCTGGGGTGGAATCGACACTGTCCCAGTAGTGGTCCTGGATGTGGATGTTGTTGGGAAGGCCCTGAACCTGGTTAAGATAGGCCTGGTACTTGGTCTCTCTTCCAAGGGTGTTAGGTACCATAATTGGAAGTGAAAAGGTAGGTAGGTTGATGAGGGGGAACAAGAGGATGGTGCGGATGGGCTGCCACCTAAGGTTGGCGAATTTGTACTGATAGGTGTTACTGTTGGTGTAGACAAATTTGAAATTGTCATCAAAATTTGTCTGGAGTCGAACTTTGTTAAATTCCACTTCAATTTCGGTTTGCGACAGGAGAAATTGGGATAGAAATCTAACTCTATGCCCCGATTGAATTTGCGAACGGATTTCTTCCCAGTACGATGGTGTGCTATAATGCCAAAGGAAGGTTTTGTTGTAAAAAAGACTTAATTGATCAAGGGGGGTTCTGTTGTATTAGACAACTCCTGATAGTCTCCAATAGAGTAACGTTTGATTTGCTTTGCTGACTAATTCGTCCAAGGAATAGTCAATGTAGGAATAAAAGTGAATATCGCTTAGAATTTCTCCAAAGGGAATTAAGTCAAGTAGTTCTTGGGTAATGAAGTGTTGTTCACTCCAATACATAAGTTGAACTTGAGTTCTTAAGTCAATGAGGTTGAGGGCGAGTTCTCTGATAAATTCTTTGTGAATTGTTTGTGCCACTAAAAAATTGATAACCCCTTGTATTTACTACGCCTAACCTTTTGTAAACTTACTGGTACAAGTTTACAAGGGTGCTTCTACTGGAGGAGGTGTAAGATGTGCAAAGGGGTTAGTAGGTACACAAGGGGTGCACACAAAGGTAGCTAAACCTGGTTGTGTATGTAAAATATCCTTGGTACGAGTATTCCTATTGATGACAAAGATTCTGTCAGTGGAGAAATGTAAGTGTCTGCAAATGGTAGTGATACATCTGTCAAGAAAGTCGTATGCTATCAATGGTACAAGGGCTCCTTTGAAGTATGTGAGCCAATTGGGGGGAAATTGTCCAAAGATAAACTTAATAGAGTTGATGAAGGATGATTCAAGGTAACCAAACGGGAAAGAAGCGGAATGGGGGTGGCGCCCTACTTTGGTGCAAAGGTTAATAGATGGGAGTGGGCCATTGGACTTGACCCAGATGTTATGATAAACGTTGGCACGAAATGGGGTGATGAAGGAAACAGGATGAGTTTCGAGATTGGGGATGCAGGGGAGTAAGCAAAGGAAATCTCTCTCAATGAACTCTTCAGAGGGGACCCAGAATTTCTCACCATGGTCATAGACGATGATGTACTGATAGGGGTGGCGGTTGATGGCGAAGGTACAGGCGGGGGCATGGAAGAGATTGGGAAATAGGTTGGCTACAGGTACCTCTGAGAGGGGTAGTAAGTCAGCAAGGGGTGTTCTCAGTTTGGGGGTGGGAGACAGGATGGTGGCAACCTGAGCTGCAACGATGGGCAATGGAAGGGGGGCAGCTGGGATGTCCTCAGTGGCAACGTGGCTTTGAGGATCTGTTCCAAAGATTCGCTTGACGAAGGAGTCTTGGATAGGCGGGGGAAGGAGGTCATCCTGTTCGAGGAGGCAGAAGTGTTCTTCATGGTGGGCGGCGTTGGCAAGGACTTCAAGACTGGT
>Ga0307512_10008362_pt1 | contig 10097 bp, 12 predicted proteins | sample 14_EM_MG_FD_200267 | JGI IMG/M metagenome (GOLD analysis project Ga0307512, IMG submission 200267) | Populus trichocarpa ectomycorrhiza microbial communities from riparian zone in the Pacific Northwest, United States - 14_EM | ecosystem: Host-associated > Plants > Roots > Unclassified | place... | reverse complement strand
AAAGTCGTTCTGACTATCAGCTGACCGGGACCAGGCCCGCCCGGCTTGCGACGCGGGGCGGCTGGCCGGTTCGGAAGGTCTCCATGGCGTCGACCGAGCCGGCCGGGGCGGCCGCAGCGGCCAGCGCCTGGGCCTTGAACGCCCGGGCCGCCGAGCTCAGCCGGTGCTGCACCGGGCCGCCTCCGCCGTCGAGATCCGCCGGGCACAGGTCGCCCCAGATCCGCACCTCGGTCAAGCCGTGATCGAGCGCTTCCCGGACGATCCGCCGAACCCGCCGGTCGGTGCCGTACAGGCCCGCCTCCACCGCGATGGCCTGCGGTTTCGGACCTGTCGGCGAGGCCAGCGCGGAGTCGAGGTCGGTGGTGCTGGCGCCGAGGATCCGCAGTGGCCGGGTGTCGGCCCGGTCCGCGATGAGCACCGTCGCCTCCCAGCCGGCCAGCACCCGGTCGAACAGCCAACCCCCCGCGTAGCGCACCGCGGCGGCGGGGCAGGGCGCGACCACCACCAGCCGGTGTCTCAGGGCGGGCTGGTCGGCGGGGCGAACTGCTTGGCCAGGGAGTTGGAATACTCCCTGAACACGGCGTTCAGGGGAATCGAAGGATCGAACAGCCATGACGTCTCCATCCCGTGGACAAAGGCGACGATTTCCACGGCCTTGACGCGCGGATCCAGGTCGGCGCGGTATCGGCCGGCGCTTTGACCTTGCCGAATGGCATCGGCGACAAGGTCGACGGCGTCCCGGTACCGACGCACGAGGCGTCCTCGCAGCGCGGCGTCAGGGTCGAGGTTCTCGATCAGGAGGATGACGAACGTACCGACCAGGTCGGGCGTTCGCCGGAACCGTTCAGCGACCTTTGCGACCTCTGCGGGGATGTCGCCCGACAGGTCACCGTTTGCATCGTCGTACACGTCGCGGGCGTCGAGAACCGCCTGCAGCAACTGCTCTTTGGACTCGAAGTGGTGCAGGAGGCCGGCCGTGCTGATCCCGGCGCCGCCGGCGATCTGCCCGAGTGTCGTGTTGCGCCACCCGTTGCGGGTGAGCAGTCGCTGCGCCACGGCCAGGATCCGCTGTTTGCGGTCGTCACCCTTGGCGAGGAGAGCGGCGTACGGGCGTTGATCGGACACCGGGCCCCCTTGGTCTAACCAACCTGTCGAACCAACCTGCTGAACGCACAGTAGGTTGGTTCGGCCCCTGTGACAAGGCTCATGTGACGGCAATGTTGCGCCGGCGTAACCGGGGGTCGCCTCAGCTGCCGCAACCCGCACGAGACCCTTACTTGCTTCAGGAGAGAATGCTATTCTCACTCCCGAGCACGCCGGTCGCGACAGAGAGGTCGAGATGATCTTTGAGTTCGACTCCGACCAGCGGTTGTGGCAGGACTCCGTTCGCGAGGTCGTCGCCAAGGAGTGCCCCGCCGCGTTCGTCCGGAGCATCGTCGACGACGGCGTGGATCCGGCCCCGCTGTGGCGGACCTACAGCGGCCTCGGCTGGACCGAGATGACCGAACCCACCGAGGCCGTGGAGCTGGCGATCGCCCTGGAGGAACTGGGCCGCGCCTGCGACCCGACGCCGTATCTGGCGACGATGACGCAGTTCGCCCCCCTCGCACCGGGATTCGCGGAGCCGGGCCGGGCCGGAGCCGCCGTGCTCGGCGGCGTGACCGCCCACCACGACGGCGCGGGCTGGCTCCTGAACGGCACAGCGCTGCACGTCCTGGACGGCGACCGGGCCGACTCGCTGGCCGTCGTCACCGCGGCGGGCGTCTTCGTGGTGCCGGCCGCCGAGGTGAGCGCCACCCGAACACCCGTCTTCGATCCCCTGTTGCACGTCGCCGAGCTCTCGTTCCGCGGCGTTCGGGTGACCCACGAGCACCGCAGCCCGGCCGATCCGGAACGGGCCCGCCATCTCGCGCTGACCGGCCTCGCCCTGACCATGGTCGGGGCCTGCCGCCGCGTTCTCGACATGACCCTCGAGCACGTGCGCAACCGCAAGCAGTTCGGCGCCCTGATCGGCTCGTTCCAGGCCGTCCAGCACAAGGCCGCGGACATGCACGTCGCCATCGAACGGGCCCGGGCGCTCGCCTACTTCGCGGCGATGACGATCGCGGCCGACGATCCGCGTCGCCGGCTGGCCGCCGCGATGGCCAAGGCCGCCGCCGGCGAGTGTCAGTCGCTGGTCTTCCGCAGCGGATTCCAGCTCTTCGGCGCCATGGGCTACACGTGGGAGAACGATCTTCAGTTCGCGCTCAAGCGGGCCAAGGCGCTCGAGCTGATGCTCGGCGGCGCGGCCGCGCACCGGGCCATGATCGCCGAGGAGCATCGTGCAGCTGACCTTTGACGCCGACGTCGAGGCCTTCCGGGCCGAGTTCGCGGCCTTTCTCGCCGAGCACCTGCCCACCGAGGCGGAGGCGAGCGAGCGAGCCCACTCCAGTGCCGACGTTCCGCCGTGGGCCCGCCGCTGGCAGCGGTTGCAGTTCGACCACGGCTGGCTGCTGCCCGGCAACCCGCCGGAATTCGGCGGCCGCAACGCCACCCTGCTGCAGCAGTACGTCCACCTGGAAGAGCTGTCCCGGCGCCGGATCTACCACAGCTTCAACCCGCAGGGCCTCGGCATCATCGCCGCCTCGCTGCTGTCCTTCGGCTCCGCGGAACAGAAACAGCGCTGGGCGCTGCCCATCCTGCGCGCCGAGATCACCGCGGCGCTCGGCATGAGCGAGCCCGAGGCCGGCTCCGATCTCGCCTCCCTGCGCACCCGCGCCGTGCTGGACGGCGACCACTTCGTGGTGAACGGGCAGAAGGTCTGGACGTCCGGCGCGCACGACGCCGACGTCCTGCTCACCTTCGTGCGTACCGATCCCGACGCCCCCAAACACCGGGGGATCAGCGTGCTGCTGATCCCCACCGACACGCCCGGCGTGACCCGCCGGCCGTTCGGCTCGATCGCCGCCAAGGACGACCTCGACTTCAACGAGATCTTCTTCGCCGACGTACGGGTGCCCGCGGCGAACCTGGTCGGCCCGCTGCACCAGGGCTGGGGGGTGGCGACCGGCTCCCTCGGTCACGAGCGAACCCTGCTGTGGTTGAGCTTCGCCGAGCGGATGGAGCACCTCCTCGCCGACGTCCACCCGGTCACCCCGCTCGACCGCGACTGGTACGCCACCCTCGTCATGGACGCGCACGCCCTGCGGCTGCTCGGCTCGGCCGCGCTGGCCCGGGCGGCCCGCGGGGATCAGGACGTCGCCGCGCTGTCGGTGCTCAAACTGCTCGGCTCGGAGGCGATCCAACAGGCCACCCAGCGGGCGCTCGAGTCGGCCGGGCCCGAGGGGCTGATCCACCCGGCGACGACTTCGCCGTACAACCACATGAACCAGGATGACCTTTCGGCCAGCTGGTTCGAGCGCCACGCGCGGACCTTCGGGGGCACGATCGCCGGCGGCACCTCGGAGATTCAACGCACCATCATCGCCGAGCGCGTGCTCGGCCTGCCCCGCAAATGAGCCACCCGGCAAGCCCCCGCAGGTAAGGAGCCGACGTGCATATCCGATACGAGGTCGCCGATCGGATCGCGACCATCACGCTGGATCGTCCCGAGGTCTTCAACGCCCAGAACATGGCGCTGCTCGACGAGCTCGACGCCGCCTGGACCCGGGCCGCGGAGGACGACGACGTCCGGGTGATCATCCTGCGCGCCGAGGGCAAGCACTTCTCCTCGGGCCACGACCTGAAGGACCGCTGGCCGGCGCCCAAGGAGATCACCCTGGAGTGGATCTACCGGGCGGAGAGCCGCCGCTATCTGGAGTACACGCTGCGCTGGCGCAACGTGCCGAAGCCGTCGATCGCGGCCGTCCAGGGCCTGTGCATCGCGGGCGGGCTGATGCTGTGCTGGCCGTGCGACTTGATCATCGCCGCCGAGGACGCCCGGTTCTCGGATCCGGTTGCCGTCATGGGCATCGGCGGGGTCGAGTACCACGGGCACACCTGGGAGCTCGGCGCCCGCAAGGCCAAGGAGATCCTGTTCACCGGCCGGCCGGTGACGGCCGCGGAGGCGGAGCAGGCCGGCATGGTCAACCGGGTGGTGCCGCGCGACCAGCTGGACGCCGAGACCCGGGCGCTCGCCGAGCAGATCGCCAAGATGCCGGCGTTCGGGCTGCGCCAGGCCAAGCGGGCCGTCAACCAAACCCTCGACGTGCAGGGCTTCTACGCCGCGATCCAGTCGGTCTTTGACATCCACCAGACCGGGCACGGCAACGCGCTCAGCGTCAGCGGCTACCCGATCCTGGTGAAGCTGGACGAGATGAAGGCGAAACTCCAGCAGGAGTAGTCACAACTCGATGAGCCGTGGGGCCGTGCCGCGCTGCCGGATCAGCGCGCCGGCCTCGACGGTCAGCTCCCGCGCGCTGCCGAGCAACCCGTCCAGGACGAGCGCGCGCCGCGCGTACCGATGCAGGTCGTGCTCGGCGGTGAAGCCGATCCCGCCGAGCACCTGCTGGCAATGGCGAGCCGTGGTCAGCGCCGCCTGCCCGGCCGCCGCCTTGGCCAGCAACGAGCCCAGATCGTCGCTTGCGGCCAGCAGCGTCGCCTCGGCACCCTCGACGGCAACCAGGGTCTCGGCGAGCCGATGCCGGACCGCCTGGAACGAGGCGAGTGGCCGGCCGAACTGGACCCGGTCCACGACGTGCTGACGGGCCAGCGCCAGCATCGCCCGGCTGAGGCCGACCAGCCACCAGCCGAGCGCCCGGCGACCGGCCGCGACCGGCACCGGCTCCCCCACGGCGACGGATCGCAACGGCAATTCGCCGTCCAGCCCCACGCTTGGCTCGCCGGTGCGCTCCCAGACAACCCAGGACCTGCCCGCGTACGGCAACACCACAGTTGCGCCGATGGCGCGTCCCGCGGCGCTGAGGACCACGTCGTTGAGCAGCGGCGCGTGCGCCCCCGTCTCGCCGAGCAGCCCGAAGACGAGCGGAATGGCGACCTCCGGTGACTCGGCGAGCAGGTCGCCCCAGCCGAAGTCGGTCAGCGCCGCGTCGAGCTCCGGGCCGGAGACGGCGGTCATGCTCTTGCGGAGAGTCTCCGCCAGCAGGTCTCGCTCGGCCGCGTCCATGGTCAGTCCTTTCCCAGGTCGAGCAGCCGGCGGGCGATGATGTTGCGTTGGATCTCCGCGGTGCCGCCGTAGATGGTCGCCGCGCGCGAGTACAGGTACTCCGAGCGCCACGGGGTTTCGGCGAGTTCCAGCACGCCGGGCAGCAGGTCCCGGGCCGTGTCGAAGAGCTGCTGCTCGGCCGTCGCCAGCAGCACCTTGTCGATCGAGGTTTCCGGGCCCAGCCGCTCGCCCTCGGCCAGCCGGCGCTGGGTGGTGTGGGACCGGCAGCGAACGGTGTGCAGCGCCAGGTAGGCGGCGCCGAGAGCGGCGTCGTCCCGGACCTGCGTCTCGGCCAGCAACCGGTCCAGCCGGGTAAACAGGTAGGCGATCCGGTGCCAGAAACAGGTGGAGCGCTCGTACGGCAGCAGGTCCATCGCCAGCCGCCAGCCGTCACCCGGCAGCCCCAGCATCCGCTCCCCGGGCACGACGACATCATCGAAGAACACCTCGGCGAACTCGTCGACGCCGTGCATCGTGCGCAGCGGCCGGACGGTGATCCCGGGGGTGTCCATGTCGACGAAGAAGGCGGTGATCCCGCCGTGGCCCGGCGCGGTACGGGTGAGCAGCACGCAGCGGGCCGAGTACTGGGCCAGGCTGGTCCAGACCTTCTGGCCGGTGACCACCCAGTCGTCGCCGCGCGGCACCGCCCGGGTGGTCAGCGATGCGAGATCGCTGCCGGATCCGGGCTCGGAGAATCCCTGGCACCACTGTTCGCGGCCGGAAAGCAGCCGCGGCACCATCTGCGCGGCCAGTTGCGGCGGGGCGTAGGCGAGCATGGTCGGCGCGAGGACCTCGACCATCGAGTAGATGCCGGGCTCGGCCAGGTCGCGGGTGGCGACCTCCTCCCCCAGCACGGCCCGCAGCACGGCCGGCCCGCCGAGGCCACCCACCGCGGCCGGCCAGCCGTAGCGCATCCAGCCGGCGTCGTAGAGCGCCCGGCGGACCCGGGCCAGCTGCGCGACCTGAGCATCCAGCGAGTGATCCGGCCCCGGCGACAGGTCGGTACCGGCGAGCCACTCCCGCAGGCTCGACCGGAACTCGGCGACCTTCACGTGCCCGAGGGCTCGAAGGCGTGCGGTCGCCCCGAATCGTGCACGCCGCTGCGCCGGATGAAGGTCATGGCCCGGGTCCGCAGCCGCCAGCCCCGCGCCGTACGCAGGTAGGTGTCGTTGTAATAGCCGATCCGCATGTCGTGGGTGGCCTGGTCGACGAAGCACAGTGGCTGGGTGCCGGTGGCCGTGTCGCCGGACAGCTCGACGGCGGCGGTCCCGGTGAGGAACAGGCCCTTGGGCGCGGCCGCCACCAGCTCGGGAAACTTGTCGAGGGTAAACGTGTCGCCGAACGCGCTGTAGGTGCCGTCGGGCGTGAAGACGGCGAGCAGCCCGTCGATGTCGCCCTTGGTGATGGTCACCGCGTAGCGGGCGAGCAGTTGCTGAATCTCGACGATGTCGTCACTGGACAAAGACCTTGCCGCCTTTCATCACGAACTTCACGTTCTGCGTGGTGGTGATGTCGCTCAGCGGGTCGCCGGGCACGCCGATGATGTCGGCGAGCAGCCCGACGGCCAGCCGACCCCGGTCGGTGACGTCGATCAGTTCGGCGGCCGTGGTCGTCGCGGCCCGGATCGCCGCCAGGGGCGTCATTCCCCGCCGGACCAGGGCGACCAGCTCGCTGGCGTTCTTGCCGTGCGGGATGGCCGGCGCGTCCGTACCCACGGCGATCTTGACCCCGGCCTCGATGGCGGCCCGGATGGAATCGCGGGCGCGCGGGAACACCTCCGCCGCCTTGGCCCGCAACTCGGGCGCGGCGTTGGCGATGTCCATGCCGTCGGCCAGGAAGGTGGTCGCCACCAGGTACGTCCCGCGCTTGACCATGAGCGCGATGGCGTCGTCGTCGATCAGGAAGCCGTGCTCGATACAGTCGATGCCGGCCTCGACCGCGGCCCGTACCGCGTCGGCGCCGTGGGTGTGGGCCGCGACGCGCAGGCCGCGCCGGTGCGCCTCGTCGACGATCGCCCGCAACTCCTCGTCGGAGTAGTGCTGGGCGCCGGGGATGCCGGTGTGCGACATCACCCCGCCCGAGCAGCACACCTTGATCAGTTGGGCGCCGTGCTTGATCTGATACCGCACGGCCTTGCGGACCTCGTCGACCCCGTTGGCGATGCCCTCCTCGAGGGTCAGCTCCATGATGTGCGGCGCGAACGCGGCGAACATCGTCGGGTCGAGGTGGCCGCCGGTCGGGGTGATCGCGTGACCGGCCGGCACGATCCGCGGGCCGTCGATCCAGCCGGCGTCGATCGCCTTGCCCAGCGCGACGTCCAGCAGGTAACCGCCGGTCTTCACGAACAACCCGAGGTTGCGCACGGTGGTGAAGCCGGCCCGCAGGGTGCGCCGGGCGTTGCCCACCGCCCGCAGCATCCGCAGCGGCGGGTCGTCCTGGACGGGCGAGTACGCGACCGTCTCGCCGCGCCCGCCCATCAGGAGGTTGACCTCCATGTCCATCAGCCCCGGCAACAGCACCAGGTCGCCGAGGTCCAGAATCTCGCCCTCGCTCGGGCCGCCGACGCCGACGATCCGGTCGCCGTCGATCCGCAGCAGGCCCGGCCGGATCACCTCGCCGGTGTCGACATCGAGCAGCCCGGCCGCGCGCAACGTCAGCATGCTCAGACCACGGGCTCCCGGATCAGGTCCAGGTAGGCGGCCCCGCTGTCGGGGACCCGCGGCTGCTTCCACACCTCGACCGGGAACGACACCATGACCAGCGACTGCATCAGGTGCAGCAGGGTCCGGGCCTCGTCGGAGAGATCGTCCATCGGGGCCTGGTCGCAGTACGCGATCGCGTCCTCCAGCCGCGGGAAAGCCGCGTCGTAGAACTCCTGCATCGCGTCCATTGTGGAGGCCAGCCGCAGGGCGTAGCGCTCCGGCTCGGTCGGCAGCGCCCAGGCCAGATACGGCTGGAGGTCGGCGAACTCAGTGGGCAGTGGCATCGCGGTACTCCTTGACCCGATCTCCGACGACCTTGTGCAGGTGGCGGAGGAGGATTTCCTGGTCGCAAAGGGGGAAGTCGGTGACGGCGCGGGAGGCGACCATCGTCTGGGTGGCCTCCAGGGTGTTGGCGTCCTGCAGCGCGTACTCCTTGAACGTCACCGCGGCCAACTCCTGGGCCAGCCGCTCGCGGGCGTTCTTCGGCGGCACGAAGTAGAGGTTCGCCTCGAAGATGTGCTTGTCCACCGCGGTCGGCCAGTAGTGGTAGGTGAGGTACCAGCCCGGCTCCCAGAACAGCAGCGTGAAGTTCGGGAAGATCTCGAACGAGTCGGTGCCCCAGGACTTGTGCCGCACCGGGTTGAGGCCGGCCGGCAGCGGGTCGAGCCCCTCGATGTCGGGCTTGTCCCACGGGCCGAACAGGCCGCTGCGCAGCACCCGCTCGATCGGCTTGACCATGTTCTCATCCTTGGGCGGGGACATGCCGCCCCACGAGGAGATCATCGAGTGCGGGCTGTGCAGCTGGTAGTGCAGCGCCTCGAAGCCGTAGCTGAGCAGCTTGTCGGCCTCGCCCTTGACCGCCTGCTTCTGATGCAGCACCGGCGCGTGGTAGAACTCGGCGAACGCGTCGATGAACAGCTTCCAGTTGCTGCCGATCTCGGCCCGGTAGCTGTACACCTCGGTCATCTCGTGGAACGGGTAGCCCTCGATGCCCTTGGCCATCTCGCCGAGGTACTCCGTCAGGCTCTCCTGCGGGTCGAGGTTGACGAAGATGAAGCCTTCCCAGACCTCGCAGGCGACCTTCTTCAGGCCGTAGTCGTTCTTGTCGACGTTGAAGAACTCCTCCTCCTGCTGGATGAAGGTCAGGTCGCCGTCCAGGCTGTACCGCCAGGCGTGGTACTTGCAGGTGAACTGGCGGCAGCTGCCGGCCGTCTCCTCGCTCGGGAAGTCGTTCCACACCAGCTTGTTGCCGCGGTGCCGGCAGACGTTGTGGAAGGCCCGGATCTCGCCGTCGGTGCCCTTGACGATCACCAGCGAGGTACCGGCGACGGGCAACTCCCGCGTGAAGTAGCTGCCGGTGCGGGGCACGCGCTCGACCCGGCCGACGTTCAGCCAGGTCCGCCGGAAGATCGCGGCGCGCTCGGCTTCGTAGTAGGCGGGGTCGATGGAGTCGGTGTAATCGACCGGACCGGTGCCGAGCTCCGGATACTGCTCGGTCCAGCTCCCCACGTCGGGTTTGCGGAAATGTGACACGGAGGCTACCTCCTTTGTTCCGATTGGGGGGTGGTGCGCGGGCTTGCCGTTTCGAGCTCTACGCCGAAGGTGTTGAAGGCCATCGCCGCCAGGCCGTAGGCGCCGACCGTGAAGACCAGGTCCATCCGTTGCCGCTCGTCGAGATGCTCGCCGAGGCGGGCCCAGGTGTGGTCGGACAGCCTCGACGTGACGTCGAGCTCGTCGACCGCGGCGAGCACCGCGGCGTCGAGCTCGGCGGCGGCCTTGCCCTCGCCGGCGGCCTCGATCTCCGCCTCGTCCAGGCCGGCCTTCGCCGCCAGCCGGGCGTGGTGGGCCCACTCGTAGCCGCAGTCGCGGCGCCGCACGACCCGCAGGATCGCCAGTTCGCGGACGCGGGGCGGGAGGGTGGAGCGCATCAGCACGTACGAGGTAAAGGTGGCGAAGGCCTCGGCCAGGTCGGGATGGCGCACGAGGGTGGCCATGGCGTTGCCGGCGCCCGGTGGGTTACGCCGGTGCGCGGGTAGCAAGCCGGCCAGCGCGTCGCGCGCCCGATCGTCCCACTGGTCATCCGGTAGCGGGGCCAGTCGCATCAGTGTTCCTCCAGCATTTTCGCCTTCTCCAGGGCCGAGAATAGCATTCTCAAAATCCGGATGGAAGGTTTTCACGAACCGTTGATTCTCTGCTGGTGAGAGGCTAGTTTCCTTGTCATGAAAGCCTGATATCAATTCTGGTTCCTGAGC
>Ga0307512_10008361_pt1 | contig 10097 bp, 6 predicted proteins | sample 14_EM_MG_FD_200267 | JGI IMG/M metagenome (GOLD analysis project Ga0307512, IMG submission 200267) | Populus trichocarpa ectomycorrhiza microbial communities from riparian zone in the Pacific Northwest, United States - 14_EM | ecosystem: Host-associated > Plants > Roots > Unclassified | place... | reverse complement strand
ACTATTATTATCGCTATCTTTATTTGTTTTTTCGATGAATAAAAATAAAGATAGCCCGTTAAAATACATTTTAATTATGTTTGGAATAATTATGCTTAGTTTATCTATCCTTTTCTTTTGGTCTCTAGCTTCCATAGGGCGTAATTAATGTAAAGATATGAAGTTATTTTTGAAGAAATATTCTAATTGATTTAGGGATAAAGGTTTATTTAACAAAAAATAAATCTTCGGTTCAAGAGAAAGAAAAATAGAGCGCCAGTAATTTAGCCGATGAAAAAAAAAGCAACTGTAAACTATAACTTAGTAATAATATATCTCTTTTTATAAGCTTTAGTAATCCCTTGCTGTAGGCGACGACTTAAAGTTCCTTTATTAATATTTAAAGCTAAAGAAACTTCGCTTAAGGAAGTATAAAGAGTAGTTTTGTTTTTCACTAAATCTAATACTTTTACTGATAATCCAAATCCAGTATGAGGTTGTTTAACTCTTTTTTGTCGGGCTAAACTCTGTTTTAAGCGAGTAGCTTCCGATAAAGCCCAAGTTTTAGGTGTATTCTGGGGAAGGTCAATGGAAATTTTAACTGGTTCCAAATTATTAGTAATGGTAGTGCTATTATCTAAAGAAGAAGGCGGAGGAAGGAAGATTACAGCAGGAAGAGTAATATCAGGTTTAGAAGCAGTAATTACTACAGGAGGAGGTAAGGCTAATTTCTTTTCTGGGGGAGGAAGTAAGGCTAATTGGGGGGAAACAGGCGAAACTTTAAAAGGAGCAGGTTGAGAAATAGAAGTAGTAATAGTTTCTTGGGGGACTGGGCTTTTAGGGTTATATTGAGGCTTTAATTGTTGAATATAGTCTAGTTTTTTTAATTCTAATTCCTCAGCAGAACAATAAGTTAATATTTCCAAATTAAAATTAATTAATTCATATTTTTTTAAAGCTTTAACTAGAATATAATTTTCTTTGTTAGGTTTGGTTCATCGCTGAAAATTAAAATAATAGTTAGTAGAATTACCTAAATCTAAAGAACTTCCTACATAAGATTTATTAGTAATCCGATTAACTAAACGATAAATACCAGTTTTTCCTTTATTCTCATATCAAACTTTAGCTCTTAATTTGTTTAAAGGAGAACCCTCATTAATCTGATAAAATAATAAAGGCTTAGGGGAAGTATTTTGTTGGTTTTCAGCCAACATTTGCGCTTCAGTTTTAAAATTATTTCACTGATAAACAGCTTCTATCTCACCATTAGCTAAAGAAACATAACGCATTAAGTTTAACTCAGGCTGGTATTTAGTGTGATAATGAGCTAATCTTTTTTCTAAATAATCTAGGTCTTTATTATCCTTATCTCAAGCCTCTAAAAGATATAAATCATAGTGTTTTCAACCTTCCTTTAATAAATCTCGATAATGAGATTTAAGAGGGAGTTGGGGCTTTTTAATTGGAGAAGAACCCCGAGAATTAGCTAAAAGTTCTAAATAATTTTTATTAAAAAGCATAGAAAAATAATGGGTTAAGTCTTTAGAACCTTCGAGCGCATAAAGAGAAGAATTTTGAGGTAAAAAAAGAACAATACCTCCTTTATTAGCGATGTCAGCTAATAATTTTTTTCTTTCACTGGCTTTATTTAGCGAACTATATATTTTAATAGCTTTTAAGCCTTGAAGCGGAGGAGCGAGCGATACCAAATTTCTCACCTGACCAACGAAACCTAAAACACCAAACGAGCAAAAGATACGAGATAAAAATGTATTGAATATTGTTGCTACTTTGTTTTTAATATTTAATAAAAATGTCGGGATGGAATGGACAACTGCTCATACAGCGTCATAGGCCTTTAGGTCTATTTCACAACCATTAGCTTATTAGACTAATAGCTGGGGGTAAAACACCCCTCCACTTCAACATCACCTAAATCATATTCAGCTACCTAGGTCAGACCGTGGGTTAGGGTGCAAGCCTTCCACTTGCCTTCGGCTTCCGAGCACCAGACCCCTTTGGCTAACTGATAGAGGAAATAGGCCGATATGGAAACCTCCTTAGGAATTGAACCTAAATTAATAGCTAATAGCCTTAATCACCACGAGAGGATTAAACAAAAATAATAAAAAGCAACCTTTAGAACTTTTATAAAAGCAACTTTTAGAACTTTAATCGCACCCAAGGTTATAATATTATAAAAGGGCATCTTCCTCTTTTCCGCCAAAGGGCTTTCTTTTATTGCTGATAAATTACCAAGCGACACCTAATAATAATATGCCAGAAGAATATAAATATTCTAATAATCCTTAACTATTAATACTATTGTCCCCCCTTTAATAGTTTTAGGCCAGAGGGTTAATACTAAAATATAAAAAAGTCTTAACACTAATAAAAACCCTTCATATAATAAGCAAAAGAAGAAAGATTAACAAATCTCACCCACAAAACCTTTTCTTTAATGGTTAAGTCTGGCTTCGTCTTTTTCTTTATCTTTTGCAGTTAAATTTTACTCAGTTAAGGGTTTAACTAAAGTGAAGGATTTTTATTGTGTTTTTACTGAGCAGAATAAGTTTTCAGTTATTTTCTTTGCTGATTTTTTTCTAACTTTCATTAAAGTAAAGATGTAGATTTTATTCCCCATCCTTTTCTGACTTTTATTCTGACCTTTTTGACGGTTAGCTTAGTTTAGTTAGTGAGAATTAATTGACTTTTAACCCTTAAAAGGAGTTTATCTCTGACCTAAGGGCTAATAGAGGGAGGATTATAACTACAAGTTATAATATGCTAGCTAGAAATAAAAATAATAGGGTTCAGGGCTGTTTATCCCCAGGGTATTAATAAAAAGTCCCAAGCTTTTAGTCTATAAATAAAACTCTGACCTTTCCAGGGCTCAGTGCCTGGGCTATTAAAATCAAAAAGATTAACCCCCCAGAGGGGGTAGAAAGGGCGGGAGGTGGTCAGTCTTACAATACCACCGCGGTACTAGTGGGATACTAAGTATAGATAGATAAGTATATCCCTTGACCCTATAAGGTGCCGAATCTAAGTTTTAAAGGTTGCTTATTCTAAAGGAACTAATAAAAGTATCAGTCCAACCTAGACAAAACCAAAGTCAAATTTGTCAGAAGCCCCCGCAAGGCTTTGTTCCTCGCACTTATCATAGTTTAACCCTAGGGGGGGGGGGCATAACAACGTATGGACTTAACATTTAGCTGAGGAGGGAATCCAGTTATACACGGTCGACAAAGTGTATAGAGCAGGCTTCTGAGAATAATCCTTTTCTCTACCTCCTTAAAAATAAAGGATAGAGTAAACTTCCCTAAGGAAAATGTGTAATATCTTCCAAGAAAAACTATAAGTTCTTCTAAACAATTATTTACTGCTTTGTACACTTCTGTTCCCCTAGGGTATAAAAGTGCGCAAGCAAATAATTACGAGGTTAGTACTAGACCAGGCAGGGCTTAACATCCTCTACTGAAATCTAATAAAGAATCCCATCCGAGGAGATTATGAAAAATCTCCCCCTCAATGAGCTTTAGCAGTCTGAAACTAACTCCTTAATCCTCAAAAAGGGATTTATAAGCAAAATTAGTTTCAGCAAGGGGTCTCCCCCCAACAAGCGTTTATATGATTAAGAACCGGGGGCTTCTGAATGGTTGAATTCAGCCAATTTAAGTAGATACACCTAGGGCAAGGTCAAATGATTATATTAATTTTAGCACTAAAATACTTTAAGTCCTTAACTTGGGATAAACCTGCAATAACGCCGTAGCCGTGGTATTAGTGCTAGGGTTTTACACCCTCCTCTAATATTAACTTCCCTCCAATCCCCATAGGATGCCCGTCAGCACAAAAGGCCTGACACTTAACACATCGTAGGGTATAATGGCTTAAAATAATTTTAATTTAACATAATATTCTTCCAAGACTAGGCCAGGTCATACGCCTCGAGCCGTGTCATGCTAAATCGTGATGGATAATAGAATTACTTCAATTAATTCGTTTACTTATAGAAATCCCTGTGCGGGGGGAAAAGTCTCTTAATGGGCAGATACTCCAAGAAATAATATAATCTATCTTTATAATCTTTATGAGAAAAATTATAAGTTCTCCGTTGCTTTTATGAAAGTTCTGGGTTGCTTTTATAAAAGTTCTAAAGGTTGCTTTTATAAACGTCCCTCCTTTTAAGGAGGGACTAGCATTAAAATCTAATCCGTCTTTATAAGTAAGCTCTATATTTAATTATTCCGAGGACTTCTTCACACTGGAACTTCTATATAGGCAGAAAAAGAATTAACTAAAGTTTCATGTTCTCTCAGCGCTTTCGACGCTTTTATTTTATTATCAGCGCTAGAAAATATATTGTCTAATTTCCTTTTCGAAATATTTCCTAATTCATATATTATTGTATATTGATTTGAAATAGTGTTCATATCAATAAAATCTGAATTGTTCGGAATAGTTGAATATGGGTTGCAGTTCCTTCATTCAATAAAACGTTCAACAGTATAAAGCTCAATCATATCATTCAATTCTTTAGGCAGATTATTATTTCGATAAAATTGATAACGACCTAATATTTGACTGATGTCTTGGGAACTAGTAATCTCTTTTCTAGCCTTATCTACTTTTTCTAGGTTTAATCTTTTCAAATATTTATTTTTACCTACTCGGTATTTTTGGGTATTATTTGCTTTTACCATAAATTTATTTTTGTTTTTATATAGAGAATTAATTCCTTTCTCCCCTAAGGGGATAGTAATGTAAACTCTATATATTATATTTTATTAATAACTTAGTAAGTTATCTACTAATTAAACAAATTAATGGTAAATATTCTAAGTTTGGTATTTAAACTTGCCCCAACCCCAAGGGTGAGACTAATTGCTGACTTCCCCCTTTAATCTTTATTTAAACACTCTAAACCCTCCCCCAGTAATCAAACCAAACCAAACTCTATTGTCTAGGGTCTGTCTGGGGTACTTCCTTTATGTCGGAATAAAAAAAAAGGCGATAAACTCTTTTCAAAGCTGTCATCATCTCTCATCTGCGGTATATAATAACTTTATAACTATTCCCGAGTCTGTCCCTATAAATATTAAAAGGAGGGGGAAACTAAAAAAAGAAAGGTAAAAGTATCAGTCGCGCCTGAAAATATTTTAAGCGCTGACTAAAATAAAAGGGGGCGTAGCTTGGTAAATAAAAAGGGAATAGCTGTAAGCTTCATTCTTTTAATTTAAAGTTCTAAAGGTTGCTTTTGCGTGTTTTTTTTGTTAGTTCTAAAGGTTGCTTTTGTTTTTGTAAATTTTTTTCCGCTTATAGCGAGAACAAAGTTCTCTGCTGTTTACAGCCAAGACCCCTTAAAACTCGCTAGAAGCGTGTCTAGGCTTGGAAATAATCCTTAAAGCTTTTATCCTTGATGCTTTGGGCAAATATAAAACAAAAATTATCTTTCTATTTTTAAAAAAGTATTTAAATTATAATAAGATATTACCTAACTAAAACTGGATAGGTTTTATTAGCTAGTATTTTAGAGATAGGAAAAGAAATTGAAGCTCCTCACGGAGGAAGCACGTAGCCGAATGTATAACCCATAAAACAAAATCCTTTTCTCTATAAGGTTGGATAAGTCAAGTAGGTCGTGGCACAGTTAAGCCTGAGGCTAGATGGTTTTATACCTGGTATTAGTTAGATAGTAGCAATAGTTAGTTAGCTTTAGCTATTATCTAATACCAGGGCAATACCCTTCTACTTCTACGCGTGTGTAATTTTTAATTCTAACTTTTAGGTAAGGAGGAGGAGCTTTTTTTATTTAAAGCTAAAAGCTTAAAATTATAAATGGCTAACCGAGATAGGAAATTATTAAGAAAAGTTAGCCATTTATAATTTATATAGCATTGTGCTATATTATTATTTTATATGTTGAAAAAAAATTAGGACATTAAAACTTTATTCTTACACCTAAATGCTTCACAAAAAGCAACCCTGAACTTCTCAGCTTTACCTTTTGGTAGTGCTTTGGTGAACTACAAACGGTAGTGCTTTTGTGCGCTACAAAAGATAAAATAATATATGTATAAAATAGCGATAGTTAACCAAAAAGGTGGTGTTGGCAAGTCTACTATCAGTGTCAATCTAGCCTATGAATTAGCCAAGCACAAAAAAATATTACTAGTAGACTGCGACCCTCAGGGACACAGTGGTAGCATTTATAATAAAGAAGAAGACAGTTCTCCTAAAGAAAACAAATATACTTTAAAAGATTTATACTTAGGAAATGTTCCCATTACTAAAGTAATTAAAAAGAGCTCTCTTACTAAAATGAAAGCGAATAGACTAGCAATTATCACTAGTAATATTTACTTAGCGAAAACTGCTGAGCAAATTAGCGCTAAGTATCACCGTGAGAAAATCTTAACCCAGCAATTAAATAAAGTTAGTAAGTTATATGACTATTGTTTATTAGATTGCCCACCTAATTTTGGCATCTTAACTATTAATGCTTTATATAGCGCGGACTTAATCTTAATTGCTCTAACTAGTGATAAAGGCGCCTTGGACGGTATGGCCGATTTATTAGCTACTTGCCGAGAAATAAAAGAGGAGTGAAACTTTCCTTTTGCGATTATTTGGAATAATTATGATAGCCGTAATAAACAAACTAACAAATATGTGGAAGGAGAATTGAGCAATTGAAAAGAAAGATTATTAAATACTAAAATTCGTAAAGTGGAAGTAATTAACCAAGCCCGCATTGCTAATGAACCAATTCAAGTTTTCGCTCCACATTCGCCAGTTTTAAAAGATTATGAAAATTTAGCTGAGGAAATCAATCAAATGCGCAAAAGAACATGAAGAAGAATTTAATAAAAAAATCTCTCTATTAATTATGAATAAGCTCCAAAAAAAAGCTCAAAAAAGTAAATTAAATGTAGTGCATCAAAGCACTACAAAAGAAAAACTTTTAACTAGCCAAAGAAAATTAGTTTACCCAGTAAGTTTTCGCTTAGATGCTGAAAGCTGAGCCAACTTAACTAAATTGTTAGAAAAGATTAATCAAGTAACAAAGCGAAAAATTAACCTAACCCAATTGTTAAAAGTTTTAATCTATCACGGACAATTTCTGAAAAAAGAAGCTTGGGAGCAACTAATAATAAATAGCATTAGTATATAAATATGAATACTTAATAACTAAATAAAGAGGCGTCTGATGATAGAGTATATCCGAGGGTTTCCCTACACTAGTGGAGAAAGCTAATCCCCTATAGTATTTCAGAAGTTCAGTTCTAAAGGTTGCTTTTATAGTTCTAAAGGTTGCTTTTTTATGAGCAAATATAGTTTGAGGTATTTAACTGTAAACACTAAATACTTAATTCCCCTTGGGCTTTGTGCTAGTTAAACCTCAAAATGGTTTCATTAGAACTTTAACATTTTACTATTTATTGAGCATTCTTTTTCCTTATTAACTTCCTTTAAAATATATTATATATATTATTACTATGCTAACACCCCAGCAAACGGAAATTTTCCTAGCCAATATGGAGGACTTTATTTTAACTCGGGGAATGTTTTATTCGCAAAAAACTTATCCCGGATTAGAAGAGTTTGATAATGGTTTAGGAGAAACTATTATTGGTAAAGGCTTAATTCCTAACCAAGACTGGGAAGAATGAAAAGCAAAATTTCCCAGCCAAGAAAATAGAGTTAGAGAAAACAGTGAAAATTATTCCCAAGAATTAAGAAGACATGCTGAAAATATAAGGCATCAAGTAATTATTGAAAATGAAGAAGCTTTGCGCAGAGAAATTGAAAGAGAAAATGAAAAATATGTCAAAGAAGTAGTATTTCCGGCGGTAGAAAAATTATTAGCTACTGATTTGGCTGCTTTATCCCCCGAACAATTATTGAAAACTAATCATACCTGAGTTAAATGGCATCAGCAAGTAATTTATAATGATTATGATTTTATAAAAATTTCCGACTATTACCGAGACCATTACCGAGTAATGGCTTTTCAACCGATGAGGGAAAGATTTAATTAGCAGTTGGTGGAGGAATCATTTTAATCTTTTTCCTAGCAATAGTTATTCTTTACAAAAGAAAAAGATTAAAATAACAATATAAAAAGAAATTATGTGCCCAAGTAGAAGTCCTAGTCCAGCTGACCAGTATGATAGTTATTTTAGTAATAATAGTTCCAGTTATCCAAACAATAGTAATGATGACTTTTGAACTTGCTCGGTGCTTGATTGCTCATTAGAAATAGACACTGATGGCTTTCAGTTTGACAGCGAAGGCTACTGTGAATTACATAATGGTGGAACTTGTCACGAGGAAAACTGTCAGACGAGAATAGGGAGAGATAAAATATTAGAAAGATACGATGAAATCTATTGTTCTAACCATACAAAAACTTGTCGTCATTGTTCTGCGGAAATAGAAAAATCAGAAATCTATTGTTATGAGCATCGCGAATGTTCTCAGAATTATTGTGCTAATCCGAGAACTAATTACCAAGATTATTGTGCTAATCATACTCTTAATTCCCAAACTCCTAAACAATGTAAAGGTAGTGGAGAGAAAAATTGGGGGGGTGGTGATAGTAAGTGTGAAGGAAAAGTAACTACTGTTGAAGGCTATTGCTACTTACATGAAAATCCTTGTAAAGAATGTGGACGACGAGTAGCCATTTGAGATAAATATTGTGTGCGGCATCATAAAGCTTGTGCTAATTGTTCAGCACGAATTTTTCCTTCGGATAATTATTGTTCTAACTGTAAAGTTAATAATAGGAGAGAAATAGAAAGTCAGCAAAAGAAAGCCCAAGCAGAAAAAGAAACTGAGCAAACTAGACTAAAAGAATTAGTAAAAAGTAATACTAGCATAGTAGGAACTATCCAAGAAGTAGAAAGATTTAGCCCTTGATTTAATCCTAACTGTGCTACGGTAATAGCAGAGCATGGAAATTACTTGGTTTACCTAGTAGTTTATGAACCAGCTACTAAGGCTATGGGAAAAGTTATAGTAGCTATAAAAATAGCGGATAAATCCAGTCTTACTGAGGCTAAAAGTAAAGCTTCGGAATTAAGAACTAATTTAAATGGTGAAAATCCGATATTAGCTGTCTTTGCTGATGCTGATAGCTATGCCCATATTAATAGAATAATTACCTGACCGTATATAACTGAACAAAATATTCCAATGAAAACTGAGACTTACACTTATGAAGTTGAAGAATTAGTTTCTTACCGAACAGGAGACTATGCAGGCGGAGGGCAGTCCTACGAAAGATATACCGCCGAAGGAGAAAAACAAGTATATCCGACTAATCCGAGCGAGCATTTTAAACCTTTGGATATTGTATGGATAAAAAGAATACACACAACACGTTTAGGCATAGAATATTATCATGTTGGCGTTTATTTAGGAAACTGAAATGGTGATGATTGAATATGTGAAATAGACGGAGATAATAAAGGAGCGAAAATCATAAAGTGAAAAGATTTTGTTAAGGAAGCAAAAGACCGAGATTGTCCGCGGGAATTAATTAGGTTTCATCCGATAGTTCCGTTTAAAAAACATGATAAAATAGCTCGCCAAATTACTTGGGCTAGTGAAAATAATTATCGTAGGGGCGAATATGATTTGCTTAACAAAAACTGTGAGCACTTCGCCAATTCAAAAGTTTATGGTATTGATTATTCGAAACAAATAGAAAATAAAAAAGATTTAATCAAGGGCTCTTTTGATGTAGGAAAAGTAGTTCTTTTGGGTTTACCTGGACTTTTTATACCTAAACCAACACTCAATAATGATAAAGGCTCTACTGTAAATTTAAAAAACGAAATCAGCAATAATAGTTTAGGGGAAAGTAGCAATTATCAGTTAGAAGCCAGGGTGGAACAGTCTATTCCTAGTCATATTTCAACTGATAGGTGCGTAATAATGTAAAGATATGATTTCTTTATTACTTATTTTGATTCCCTTTTTACTATTATTATCGCTATCTTTATTTGTTTTTTCGATGAATAAAAATAAAGATAGCCCGTTAAAATACATTTTAATTATGTTTGGAATAATTATGCTTAGTTTATCTATCCTTTTCTTTTGGT
>Ga0307512_10008360_pt1 | contig 10098 bp, 11 predicted proteins | sample 14_EM_MG_FD_200267 | JGI IMG/M metagenome (GOLD analysis project Ga0307512, IMG submission 200267) | Populus trichocarpa ectomycorrhiza microbial communities from riparian zone in the Pacific Northwest, United States - 14_EM | ecosystem: Host-associated > Plants > Roots > Unclassified | place... | reverse complement strand
GCACGTCCTTGGCCACTACACATACATACACCCAGTGCAATCCCCCGACGCAGTGCGCGCTCAGAGCCATGTCGCGCAGCTCAATGCCAGCACGACAGAGAGCGGTCAACACTGTACGTTCGCAGGCGTGTGGACAGGCTATGGGTTCTACGAGCACAGTTTTACAGCTGGTCTCCACGCTGCAGCGGCGTTGCCCAGTGTCACGCTGCCATTCCAGATTGCCAACGCCGATGTGGAGTGCAGTGTGCCATGCGTGGGTGTGGTGGCCTACGTGTTTGACGTGCTTGATGCCCTGCGGCCGTATGTTGCCATTATCATCGGGAGCATTCTGTTCTTTGTGGCCTGGACAGTGTGGAAGAAGGTAGATTAGAGGGCGGTGGGACTGGGTTGACCAGCTGACTGGTTTTCTTTCCTCCCTGGAAATTGTAGTGACTGAGCCACCCCTAGCAGGGTTTCATTTATATTTTTTCTTGTTCGTACAGATAGAAGTTGGTCCTTGACTGGGCAGATAGCAATAGTGGTGTTTCGCATTGTGTTATGGCCGGACAGAACTTAGTACCCTCCACACGAAGATAAATGTTCTCAATTTGGTACTGGATTTTAGAAACGAGGCCGACTACCAAGGAGCTGAGCGACGGCCAACTGGTAGATTGCATCATTTGAAAAATCTAAACAATAGCCTTAGCGTGTAGCAGAGACTCTAACAAATGCCATTAGGAATTCATGAACGTGTGGAAGTGCGCCATCTGCGACTCAGGGCTTTATGACCGTCCACCAAGTGAGTGCCCCAATGCTCAGTGGGTGGACACCGACTCACACTTGGACGCAGTCTCAGACTCAGACTCGAAGCTGGACTACACGATGCTCATCTCGGCGGCGGAGAAGTACAATGTGCCCTTCCATTGGTTGTCTCGATGTTTGTCGCGTTTTGTGATGCGGGAAGAGCCGCTGATGGGGGTCAAGGCCGCGCTTTTATCGATGGGCACACTGGCAGTAGTCTGGCTTGCGGGCGCGCAAGAGTATTTGTTACACAAGGCTGATGCAGACAAGTCATCGCCAGGGGGTTATCGAGAAGGCTCGGCTTGGAGAATCGTGTGAGATTTGGCCGGCGTCAAAAAATGTCGATTAAATAGAACTTCCATGTTTGATGTGACTGCGGCTGCCTTGCAGTAGTTTTTCTAATTTGCACCAAAGCTCCATGTTGTCAAATAAATGAGACAATTTGCTAAGACAGGTTTTTTACAGCTCATTAGCGTTGGCTATTAGGCAGTTATGACTCCACAGGGCAGTGCCTCGCAAGGCACACAAGGTTCTGCTCAATTTCCTGATGATCCTCCCACCACTCATTCCATCCCTGAACACATCACCACGACATGCGGACCTACCCAGCTGGCTTGCCAATGCCGCCAATGCTCCCATTAACCCCAATTCACCATTCACTTCCAGCAGAGTCACCCCACCAGCCACCAGGACTGCAAATGTCGCAACAGGTAACCAAACAGGTCAGCACCTCAGACGATCAGCCAGAAACACAGCTGCTCCCCCATGAAAGCCCCCACCTCACCGTTGCGTTGAACACAGGATGACTCCTCTTAATCCTGGCACCAATATATGTGCACGACGCCAGCAGTACAGACAGGCACTAGGGCTTCTTGCCTACAAAGGTTGCGGAAAAGTTTACACCACAGTTTTGTACATAAACAGCAGATTACATTTTCCCCATTCCCGAAGTCCTACATGGGATCCCTTTACCCCAGGTAGTTCTCTCACACTCGTTTTAGATCTTATGAAGGGCCATTACCGGCCTTAAGGTAGATCTACATACAGAGCATAGAGAACGCACCGCAGCAGACATAAATGGATTACAAAAAAAAAAAAATCGGGACAGGATGGTTACAAAAAGTATGAAAATGCATGCTAGGGTCTCTGCTACACGCTAAGGCTATCGTTTGGGTTTTTCAAATAATGCAATCTATCTTTGTGCAGAGGGTACAGCTGGCCATACTACAATATGAAACACCATTACCGATATCTGCCCGGTTGAGGACCAACTTCTATCAGTACGAACAGGAAAAATCTAAATCAAACCCTGTTAGGGGTGGCTCAGGCCATACAATTTCCAGGGAAGGAAAGAAAACCAGTCAACCCAGTCCCACTGGCCTCTAATCCACCTTCTTCCGTACTGGCCAGACCACAAAGAACAGAATGCCAGTGCTCCTGATGATAAGGACAACATATGACTGCAGGGCATCGAGCACGTCAAACACGTTGGCCAGCACACCCGTGCGCGGCACACTGCACTCCACGTCGGCGTTGGCAATCCAGAACGGTAGCGCGACGCCGGGCAACGCCAATGCAGCGCGGAGACCAGATGTAAAACCGGCCTTGTGAAACCCGTCACCGGTCCACGCGCCCGTGAACGCACGGTATCGACCGCTCTCTGTCGCACGAGCATTGAGCTGTGCGAGGCGGCTCTGGGCGCGCAATGCGTCGGGGGATTGCACCGGATGTATGTAGGTGTAGTGGCCGAGGACGTGCTTGGCGGAGGGGGGGGAGGGCGGGTTGAGTGTCACGAAGATGTAGCTGTGCTTCTCCACTGGGATCTGCTGGATATCATTCAACCAGTCTGTTCCGTTCCATTCCGGGGCGGAAGTGTCAATTTAGGTTAAATTTACGATGGCATCAAGGCTAAGAAGCGTCACATACATGTCCTGTTTCAAAACCGTGGAACGTGAGATCGGAAGGGATTGGGAGCCAGAGCGTAACTTACAAGGATAAATGTGGGGCATATGCCTTTTCAATGCCCTTCTCGCTATATGCTTTCCGCCTGATATAGTTCCAGCTAGACCATGCGAGGCGCTTGCGAGGCATTAGCTGGTAAGCCTGAGGGTTAGCCACCATTCTCCCGAGCGGAGGGGAGAATGAGCCCACCCTCTCGTCAGAATGTAGCCAGGCATCGTTCTTAGCCCAGCGGAACGCACCGAGGATATCTTGCTCCTCAGGCGTTGCCCCACTGCCTGCATCGAGGATGTATAGTACATCGTCTGAGTGGCAAGCGAAGATGATGTGGTCAAATGTTTCGCGCTTCCCTGTGGCCGTCACGAGTATCGCATTGTCTTTGCCAGACAAGACGGCATGCACGGGTGTTGAGAGGTGTAGCCGCTTTGCTGGCAACCGAGAAAGTATCAAGTCTACATATTTTTTACTATAAAAAAAGTCAAAAGATCAGGACGAGAGAGGTGCTGCGAAGATTCCTCACCTGCCACCTCTGAAGGTAAGCCATGGAGCTTTCCCGGCGATTCGCAAAAGATTGTGGTTGTGTAGTAAGGCAACTAGGGTCTTGATCGGGAAGTCGGTCGCGGTTACACCCGGGGGGCTGCTCCATAACACTGCCGTCATGGGCTATACCAATTAACAACACATCCGAAACGACCACAGAGACGAGGGCGAGTGCGGGTACATACAACCAAGAACATGTCCTTGAACTGTGCCGAATATCCTTCCCTCTTTACATATGCCTCGATGGTCAGGTCTCCATCTTCGCAAAGCACGCGTATAGCGCACGCGTTGAAATGCACGATGTCGAACGCCAGGCGCCACATGCTGAGGTCGAAGATGCTACTGGGCTTGCAAAGCAAGTGCCGCAAGCTCTCCCCGGCCTACTGGATTGCACCATCGTCTGTTGAGATGCCGAACGTTGTGGCGGTCGAAATCAGGTCACCTGTACGCTTGTGCAGCTTGAGGAACTGGTAGAAATTGGGGTACATATGCTTGCTGAAGGCGAGCTGTGAGAGACGAGCAGTCAGGGCTCATGTCTATGTAGGTAGACGAGAGTATGCGAGTGGCTTCGGACACTGGACACTCACAAAGCCGCTAATGATAAAAGAGCAGTCGCGTGAGTATGCAAATGGGGGGCGTGTTCAACTCGTGGAAGTATCAACGTACCTGTCTACGTCGACGGGCTCTTTTCCTGGCTGATGGACGTGTACGGTGTTGGCATGTCCTCCAGGATGGTCGTCGGCCTCGTAGAGATGTACTTTGTGTTCAGAGTACTCATTTAGGAGCTGGGAGACAGGAGAATAGTCTAGCGGTGTTCCATGTCAAGAGAGTTGAAGAAAGCGTACCCAGGTTGGTGCGAGACCAGCGACACCAGAGCCAATAACAGCGATGCGCATGTTGTGAAACTGTCTTGGTATGAGATATGTATACTCACCCCTCGAGGCTCGTCGGAACGTTCCGTCATTTTTTGTCGTTGTTTATATACAGACCTCTGACATCAATCATTACATGCATAAATGCACGACATCATAAAACTAGCGACCAACTTCTGCAAGATGTGTGGTAGAAACGGGCTTGGGTCACAATATCGTGACAATAAGAGAATAATCACATGTGCTGTGCCAGACTTGTGCCAGTGATCCTATTCACTGAGCACGATTCTGAACTCTAATTTTCCAAAAACAAATTGTTTCAGGTGCTAGACAATTTGTCGACTTTTGCTGTCCAGCACTGTATTCCTCCATACATCTGTCAGACACCCATCCTCTTGCTTGCATTCTGCTGGAGCGCAGAGGGCAGAGGTGCAGAGAACCTGGTTCATGAGTTAAATGTTGACATGTCATCGTCTGGGGGATATTCAAAGGTCATAAAAGAGGGCGTAGGCGAAGGAAGTCCTGCTTTGCAGGTGGCGGTCAGCAGCCAAATTGTGGTCTGAAATTGTCCACACATGATAGGGAAGGCCACGCCCCATTTCTGCAATGGGCGTGTACAATACACAAACTTGGCACGTCAATCCTCTCTGAGTCTGTCAACGGGCACATTGGGCAAATTGCCATCACGAAAAGGAACCATCACCTTGCGGAATATTAATACTGCCATAGTGAGACTGGCATGGGAAGTCGCATGCTCACCTTGCGGGTTCGTACACTGAACGATCTGCCTAGAATGGAAGAGCGATTATCAATGTTTGTTGGTCAAGAGGGGATCACGTGAAGAATCAATGACCCAAGATGGTTACAGTTGATGCCCTCCTAACCCTAATCGTACTCTACCCCTCCGTCACGGATTTTGGCTATGGGTTATTGGAGGGTGGGCTTTCACAATGTTACTAAAATGACATAAAAAATCAAAAAAATCAAGACTCCTCATTGGAGTGTTCAATGCATTTCTAAAACAGTATTGACTACATAGGATGAAAGTAATGTAATATGGGTAGTGGACAGTGTCTGAGACCTCTCCAATTGCATCTGATGCATGAAGGACAGAAGGAGGAACGACCTGACTTCTTCGCGATGTTATATGATCGATATGACATTGGAAGGAATAGTACGGATAAGGGATGTCGTACAAGTGGTCTCCAAAGGAGATCAAATCGAAACAAGCATGCATTAGACTGATGACCCCTGGTGTGAGGCCTGCGCGCTCAGGCTGGCGCCACAATCCTCGAGAGCACTTCCATTGGCAACACCATCACGGATGTAGGATGCAGCAGGCACTGCGCGTGGCCTCGCATCACGTCGTGATCTTCCGTTCATTTAGACTCGCATTTAGGGTCTATCTCGGGCAGGTTCTGGTTTGCGTTCATTTGCTTCCAATGTACTGTAACGTAGATGGTCGGTCTACGTTTGTGAGTTCGAACAGAGAGCTGAGGCGGGTCAGCGATCACAACAGAAAGCGAAGGCGCGAGGGAAACTTGAGCGGTCGTAAAGAGAGAGACTTGATGCGAGAGTCGTGAAACGTCAGCGAGAGGGAGAAAAGCACACAAAACACAAAGAGAGAGAAAGCCGGGCTACGATTGCCGGCTTAGCCAAGGCCGGGCGAGGAGGTTTATATAGACAAGTATGCTCCGAGGGAGTTGAGTAATGGGGGAGAGGGAGAAAGAGGAATGCGAAAGGGAAGAAATTTTACGGAATCGTTTATATGTGCGCGACAGCGGGCGCGAGGGTAAGGAGGCGGCGACGTTCGACAGTAAAATAGGAAATCCTGCGATGGAGAGTAAAGTATTTAACGCAAAAGGAGAGAAAAGAAAACGCACGAAAGAGGGTTGATTGGGCCTATATACAGCAAGATGCATTTCCAGAAAAATATGGTCCCGAACAAGGATTGGGGGCGAGGCGTGCAAGTCGAAGTTCGTCCTCGACTGGGCAGACAATGGTAACGGTTCATATTGTATTGTATTAAGGCCAGCCAGGACTTGGTACCCTCTGCACAAGATAAATGTCATCGATTTAGAAACGAGGGCGACTGCCAACCGGTAGATTGCGTTATTTGAAAAATCTAAACGATAGCCTTAGTACGTAGCAGAGACTCTGGCAAATGCCATTCGGAATTCATGAACGTATGGAAGCATGCCACCCGTGACTCAGAGTTTATGACCGCCCAACAAGTCCCAATGCTCAGCGGACGGACACTAACTTACACTCGGACGCAGTCTCGTACTCGGACTCGAAGCCGGACTACGCGTTACTCATCTCAGCGGCGGAGAAGTCCAACGTGCCCTTCCAGCAGGTCGTCCGAGTGACTCTCGATGTTCCTCGTATTTGTGATGCGGGAAGAGCCGCTGACGGGGGTCGAGGCCGCGCTTTTATCGATGGGCACAGTAGTCTGGCTTGCGGGCGCGAGAGGATTTGTTACGCAAGGCTAATGCAGACAAGTCATCGTCAGGTTATCGAGAAGGCCCGGCTCGGAGAATCGTATGACATTTGGCCGGTGTCAAAAAAGGTCGATTAAATAGAACTTCCATGTTTGATGCATTAGCGTTGGCTAATGGAGATTACGGTACTGTGTATAACGTCCCATTGCGCCACAGAACCACATACAGTCGACGCCGTCTTAACCCATACCCCCTCTGTCACGGCTGTGATCTATCAGAGAGTATGAGCTTTCAGGATGTTACTAAAAGTGTAAAGAGTTGAAGAAATCAAAACTCTATCATTGGAGTATTCGACATGTTTCTGAGACAGTATTGACTATATATGACGAAAGTAATCAGTAATCCAGGTGGTCAGTGTCTGAGAACTCATCTGACGTCCAAGCAGTGTCTAAGGTGGGGGAAATTTACTGAATGGTATCCGAGTGCGCGATGGTGGCCGCATGGGTGACGGGGTGTAGGAGGTGCGGCGACGTATGATGGTAAAAGGCTAAGGTGGAATGGAATGGAGAGAGGCAGATCTAGAACGAAAAGAATACTTGCGAGGGACTGTGCACGACATGTGCAATGTGGACGGATGGATGGGATTTTCGAGGCGGCATGCGTTTGTGGCATCGGCCAACGTGTCTTCGGACTGTCTTGGGCGATCCGCAAGTCTTCGGACTGTCTTCGGCCGTAAGGATTAGGACGCGACAAGCAGGGGAATTTGGTCGTGAAGGGGAAAGGGTTGGCTGTATGGCAACGATAGTGATGGAGACAGGTCGAGAGCAAGGCGAGGGATGAATGAGTGCGCCGGGTGATGGGGTAGAGTTGGGCAAGAGTTGGGGTGCAGTAGTCGCGCGTTCGGGGTGGGTCACGTGATCGAGTAGCACTCGTTTCCGAGGCCACAGCGCATGCATACCTTACACAAGTGCCATCATTTCATGAAAAAAGCATGCCATGCCATTGCTCCATGATTCATGCTACAATACCCTAACTGAAATTGCACTAGTAAGGTAACACATATAGGTTTTGAGTCATGAGGGGTATGGGTTATGGGGTAGACCGGGTTTCCCCACAACCCAAGTTGGTTAACTTACAGAAAAAGCTATGGGTTATCAGGGCTATGGGTTAAGAGGAGGGGGGGCGTTGGCTGTTCGCATGGCTCCTGTTAACGACTCCTACACAACGAACCTAGTCTTTCCAGAAAACAGAAGTACTTTTGGCTGCCTCGCCATCTCCAGATCTAACTATGGTGAGGACTACCATCACTCCCACACGGACCCACAGAGGACTGAGACCCAACTTTCCTTAGCCACCCAAGAACGGAAAGGATCACGAGGATGATGTGTCTGCCTCACTGACAACACAAATTCCTAGCCGGAATGTCAGTTTTTACTTGACAGACGAAATGACGGTGTTTCAGGTTCGTGACCGCCACCTATTATGCTCGCCGGTCCCCCGTTTACCCTTCCTGATACGGCTTTCGAGTTTTTTGACAACCCTCTTGTGCCTATGTAGGTCGAGGACCAACTTTTCCGTGTCCCTCAGTGCCTTTTTTCTCGCCACCCGCCGGTTTCCCGCTCCACATTCCCGCTGCCATGCGGAGATGGCAAGGTCGTCGAAGGCAGATCCGAAGCAAACCCGATATACCTCCCCGGTGCGAAGGTGCTCGAGTTTGAAACACTGCTTTTGTACCTTTTATATGGGTAAGTAAGGGCCTCTATGCCTCGCTTTCCCCCTTTGCTCCTATGTGTTGAACAAGATGCTAACCAAACGTGGCGGCGGGTGCTATATTTCCGACGGTTCTCAGAACGAACGACAATTTCCGCCTGCCGCAGTCAAGCTGGGTGGCGCTGCTCTCAATCGCGCACCGCTATGAATTCACGGACATGCGGGAGCGTGCCATCCGCGAGGTCTACGACAGTGGACCGAGTAAGTACCCCAATGCTCAGCGGGCGAACACCGACCCAGACTCAGATATAGACCCGAACCCGGACCATGCAATGCTCATCTCAGCGGCGGAGAAGTACGACGTGCCACTCAAGCACGTAGTCCCGACCCTCGCTGCGCTCGTGATGCGGGAAGAGCCACTGACGGAGGTCGAGGTTGCGCTTTTCTCGATTGGCATGATAGTCCGCCTTGCGCGCGCGCGAGGATTGGTTACGCAGAACTCCTACAGAAAAGCTAGTATCACCCGAAGCCGCAGCTAAGAGAATCGTGTGTCGCATTTGGTCGCTGCCCAAAGAAGAAGAGAAGATAGTCCGTTTCCGGCGTGGGTTTCATGAGTAGTGAATGGCGTGTAAGGATGACCCGAAGGGCGACTCGCACGCCACTTTTGGATTCACGTTGTTCTCAGCTAGTTCAGGCCATCCCCAGATTTACATGTATCAATATCTACCATGTGTCCGTGATTGAACACAGTTTTTGTGATCATGTGTTTCTTGCCCCAATGTCCGACGGTCTGGCCACTTGCCCATGAAGGACAGGAGGGAACGAACTGACTCTGACTCGCAAATGGATATTACGTTGCAAGGGATACTAGTAACTTCTAGCGAGGCCGGTGTAGCAAGCTAGAGGTCGAGAGGAGTGAGTTTGGCGAGCGCGAGGGGATGCGGCCTGTACAAAGGGAGCAGACACAAGGAATTTCGGAGGAATCAGTTGGGCCTGCTGGAGTGCACAAGAACTGAGGGAGTCGCTGCGTGACTACGAAGTATAAAAGAGACGGAACATTGGCAGATCTGGGGAACACAAAATGGGGTACTGGACGGAGGCAACTTGAAAAAGTAGTGTATGTACCAAGGGGGGCGCTACCCGAAAAAAAAAGACCGGGGGTCGATTTTTTTCGAAGTGACCTTTGGGCTTGGACTAACTAGGTATGTAAGCAGGCGCCTATCTATATATGGTAATGGACTTTCCATATTCGAAAATGTGTTTGAATGCGCGCGTCGTTACGGTATTCTAGATGTACTTAGAGGCTCCCCCAACAATGAATCTACATTTACTACTATCGACGTGTCTTTTTTGTCAGTGCACATGCCTCACAGGTCCAATTCCTTCCCGCCACCTCATCCTTATACTCAATGCATCGAAGATGATACTAAGTCGTTTGAGCTCGTTTCAGCCTAGAGCGTGCAGAATCGACAAAACAACTCACCCAAATGGTCTCACATCCATTCCTATGGCATTTTATCGAATCGACGTCACCTTGTTTCACCCTCTCTCCGCACAGGCATACAGACAAGCCACTCATATCCCTGCACCTCCGCTTGCGGCCCACACGTGTCGGCTCAGAGTCGAAAAATTGAATATTTGAGTCAAGTAACCCAGTCCCAGACCGTTTGGTGATTGCGTTGGATTGTATTTGTGCTTTCCCCGCATGTATTATCTCAGAGTCGAGGGGGACATCGAGTAGAACAGAACCTGATGGCTCAGGTGTGGTGATCGGAGCAGGTTCTGCACTTGTGAGG
>Ga0307512_10008359_pt1 | contig 10098 bp, 13 predicted proteins | sample 14_EM_MG_FD_200267 | JGI IMG/M metagenome (GOLD analysis project Ga0307512, IMG submission 200267) | Populus trichocarpa ectomycorrhiza microbial communities from riparian zone in the Pacific Northwest, United States - 14_EM | ecosystem: Host-associated > Plants > Roots > Unclassified | place... | reverse complement strand
ATCAGCATCAGCTGAACCCCAAAAAAGTGTCCAAGTCATTACGTAAAACAAATATGTTCACGTGATCGTAGAAGTTACTTTTGCCTTTGCTCCCTTTCGCCGTCTCGCTGTCGCCCGTTGGCGGGTCATTCTTTCAAAAAAAGAAAAAAAGTACACGAGAATATGTCCCAATCTCTTCACGCGATCAAGCGGTTTCGTCTACGCGAGCTGTTAATCACGTCCCCGTCCCCGAAAACCCGAATACCCCCAGCGGCCACCGCCTCCGCTTCAAATCAACCCCAGCGACCACTCGCATCGACGCCGCTGGCGGCACCACCTACCACCACCACCACCACCACTCGGAGTGGCAGTGACATCCTTGCTGCTACTTCTGCTGCTATTGTTCTCAACAACCCGTTCGTGCCGCACAAAAATCCCAAGTCGGGGCGGTGGGCTCCGCCAAAGTATTCCCTCCGTCGGCAGGCGGACCTCATCAAGCATGCGCGCAAGAGCGGGACGCTGCACCTCCTGCCTTTAGGTCTGAAGATGAACGAGACGCAGCTAGCAGCAGCAGCGGCGGCGGTGGCGGAAGAACAGGGGAAGCCGAAGGCGGTCACGAGTGCCAGTGGGTTGTTGAGCGTGCGGAGGGAGCAGGGGAAAGAGGCGGAGGAGGGTGGGCAGGGACGGGGGCAAGAAGGTTCGACAGACGCTGCTGCTGTTGATGTCAACGATGCGTGGACGAGGTCCGTAGAGTGGGTCGGGACGGTGCGCGAGCGTGGCGTTGTGGGCGCGGACATCGGGAACCGTCTTTACGCGGGGAAGAAGAGGATGTTCAAGGGGCACAAATGGGAGCGCACGCGCGAGCGGCGCGTCGCTCGTACCAAGATGTTGTTGCGCGACATGGACAAGCGTGTGCAGCGTTTCAAAGCGGTACGTTTCAACGCTCTGCTTCCTTTTTTTTTTCTCTCCCTCGGCCTCTGCTTTTGCTGACGGTGTTTCTTGTTTCAGTACCGTGCCAAGGGCAAGCCGTTGCCGCTGGCAAGAAGGTCCAATGTGTTGAAGAAGACGCAGAAGCTGCCGTTCTAACCCCTAGACGTGTAGTACTACTAGAATTGCAATCGCGATTCTACCCCCAACTGAATTCTCTTATCGTGCTACGTATCGTGAACTACGTGACACGCGCAACAACGTATTCCTGACGAATATGATCCCCTGCGTGATACGACTGTCTCCGTGATCCCTCAAGAAGAATCAATACTGCGACGCGTAAAAAGCCCCTGCAATGATGATCACCATACGGCGGCCGCCCTTCCACTCCTGTAGCGTTGACTGCTGAGACCGAAGGTTTCAGCGGACCCTAGGCTTTTTAGAGAGAGTCTGCCGTGAGTGCCGAGTTCACCTCGAACATGCGGTGAATTCCTCCCGCTCACATATGGGCTCGACCATCGGTTGTTCCGCTGTAAGTGGAAGAACGCCGCCGTGCCTGTCGCCGGCATCGATGTTATTGCCACGCCCGCCACCGACACCTGTCCGATCGTGCCCCATGGACTGGGTCGTGACGTTCTGGAACTGGTGAATGCGATTGGTATTATGGCCCTGGGGAGCGGAATTGCCCATCGGGGCGCTGGGGTGCCCGGCGCCGCGGTAATAGCCCGCTTGTCTGTCAATGGACGATCCAGGTGCCGTGCCGTTCTGGGCTGGCCCTAGACCCGCCTCGGATGCGTGGCGCACAGCATTTTCAGAAGCGGCCAGCTGATCATTATCGTGCTTCAAGTTGCCCGGTAGGTGAACACGTCCCGGTGGAAAATACTCGTTGGGCGCCCCAATCGTGTGTGGGGTGCCCAACGGGGTGTGAGATGATGGGTTCAGGTTCCGAGGAAACGGGTGATGTCGTCCTACGCGGATAGCCCCGCCTTGGTGGGCAGCCGTGGCGAACGCGGTGATCGGGCTGAGCGAGAAGGAACCTCCTGGGGAAGGGATGCGCCGCCAATATGTGGGGTGGGGAGGCTAAAGAAGGGGCGGTAGATCAGCACATTATGCTCGTCCTGATCAGGTAGTCCAGGCGTCACAGGGGAAGGTGGGGGAGTGGGGGGGGAAGGATATTTTGGAACTGAGAACTCACCGCGTTAGATTTGTTACTCACATCTGTGAACGACGGTCCCAACCATCAGCACGGTCTGACCGTCGAACTCACAGGGGAGAAAAAAACACACGCGTCATGATACAACCGAATACCTCAAAGTTATTGCCGACTCGAGCACCTGCGTGCGAGCCTTGATGAAATAATATTTCAATATCCCAAAACAAAGTCGTGAGCTGCAGGCCGCCAGGGCTGAGCGTCGATTCCGGAAAGACCTCCTTCGGTGGTGGTCGGATCTGGTAGGTAGCTGATCGTCTTGGCGTCATGCCCAACAATATTAATATTATGGGAGAGGGGGGGGGAGCCGGTTGGAGGGAGGAGGAAGTGGGGGGAAGAAGAGAGGAGGAGGGAGAGAACACGGAGTGGAGGGAGTTTGAGTCGAAGCGGATGGGGTCAGAGGCTGATGAGGGGTCAAAGCGAGAAAAAGGCGAAGGATCCGAAAAGAAATAACGGCGGTTGGAGGCTGCCTTAGAGAGGCACAAACTCGGAATAGGGTGCAAACCCAGCCCTACCACGACGACTAGCGTAAATGCAGGCAAACGATTCGAGGTTGGGAACGGCGACGACGGAGATAAAGGACCTAGCCCAGCCCAAGCGCCACTGTTTAGGGTTTTTATAAAATTAGGAAAACAGAGCGCCGGGTGAAGCGTGGAAGAGGACCGGTTGGTGGGGGGTGTGGGTGGGTTGGACTGGGCGTTTGCATGGCGTGGACGTCCTGGAGTGGTAGGACGAGCACACGGATTGGACGGGGCCAGCCCATTGGCCGAAGATGCCAGATTGTTCTCCATCGCGTCACCTGAGTCCAGAAAAGTGAGAAGGGTGGTCAAATGAAACCGATTGGACCGATTTATTTTTCACTTTTTTTTATTTGGCAGGGCCTGGAATCGGTAGTAGATGAGGGTGATGGATGACGAAGACTTGTCCCAACTTTGGTTGCGTTGCGCGGCGGGGGGAATCCTGGGATCTCATTGCTCGTTCTTTTTTTGTTTTTTTATTCGTAGGGGGTTTTTTTGTGTGTAGGTTTAGATGCTCGTGGCCAGGTGATGTGATGGTTCACCCCAGCCTTCGATCTTCCAATGGGGCGAGGCGAGGCACGATGAGTGAAGGATACAAATGTGGATGGGTGCAGTCCCAAGAATCTGAGATCAAGGTCGATAACGGGACTCGTCGGGCTAGAACCGTCTCCGCCTGACCGCGTACGGCTACACGATACTACAGTTGTTATTAGCATCTTTACATACTCGTCCCTCTCCATTCCAAGTCCCGACCGAATGGCTACTTCCCTTTGCCCCAGATCTATCTATTAAAAAGCCAAATATGAACCTAAGTCCAGACAGCCGATCTTCGTTCAAGCGGAGCACAAATCCTGTCAACTTGTGCTGTAAACACAAACACCCCTGCCGTCGTACTCTCATTCATTCTGCTCTACTGCTGTACATTGTTGAATGGTACTGCGCACGTGTCCGTGATCCATCACTGTGCCTCCCACCCCTCTCACCTCACCCTCCCAGCCAAGCCGAGCTGCCACCCGTTACGCCCACCCGTGATCATCACCTGCAAGACCTTTTACGTACTATATCGAGCGCTACGCAGCAACATGACAGGGTCACGGTCGAGCGCCGAAGGCAAACTTGGTTGTGCAATATCTACGCCGAGCATGGAACATGGAAAAATCTCACGAAAAGGAGAAGGGGAACTCAGAACTCAGAAAACAGGCACGGTGTCAGACCGGATGCCAAGATGGGGGAGACGTACTGGTGCGGACTTTTTACCGCTCGGACGATAATTTGAGTTTTCTCCTCCAAGTGGACACGTTCCTTGCCTTGAGGAAAAGTTCGAGCGACCGCATGGGAGGCTATGTCGATTATATCAAGATTTATTGTACCAGTAGCTGCAGCGAAGACAATCTAATGAGAATATATCGTATTCCTAACCTATTAAATAAAAAACATGAGGCAAGTATAGGGGGTTGTGGAGCGGAGCGATCTGCTTCGTAGGGCAAAGGAAGGGGACGCTAGACGCCCTCAAGGCGCTGGCACGTGGATAAACGGCATAGCCGTGCGTAGTAGTTGTATGGAAAGGTGATCCGATTGCGTACGGTTGATGTATGATGCCCAGGAACGAGCGCCGGTACAGTAATGATACAAGGGCACAGATGCCCACATCGAGTCCACATAAATAGATTGGAAGGTAGAGAAGTCATTGTTGGAGCTGCGGGGAGACGGTGTTGATTACCGGCCATGTGAAATTCGGGCGTCAACTTAGTATAGTCGGCGATTGAGCTGTAGGATGGGCATCCAGCTGCCCGCCGAGACGTGCACAACGCCGACCAAGATGACGTCGTTGCGGGTGATTCCATTGAACCCGATTCGCCACTGAGGGTCAGCTTGGTGCAGTTCCGAAACGGCACCCTAAAGCCACGATTAATAAACTGGATGCGACAAAAATAGCAAATCCAAAAAAAATGTAGACTACTCACACTCATGAACTTGTCGACTGAGCGGCCGATATGTCGCACAAACTTCTCGATGGTGATTGGGTTACGGTTTGGCGTCTCGTCCCTCGTTTGGAATTGGCGTTTCCACTCATTGTAACCGGGCCACTTTTGACGCGAAAATGAGCACGGCTTGAAGGGGGAAAAAAAAAGGTGCACGCCAGAGGGACACTCACATTGATTCGAATGTGAACGGATGTTCGTCCACCCACGTTAACCTGACGTACCGAGTCGACAAGCCGTCGGAAATTCCCATGGACAACGTCCGAAAGCGGCATGCCAATCGTCCCATCGTCCTGACGAAGGAAGATGGGCAGTTGCAGGACGGCATCCGTCACGTATTTGCGTACATCTCGGGGGGTCTGGGGGAACCAGGGGATCTGAGGGACGATAGTGCCCCTCGAGAGGTCGGCCCTGTAGTCCAAAACCATTATCAGATACCCCCGCGCCGACATCGCGTTGGCGGGGACGGCGATGTTATTGATCGGGTCTATGTAAAACGCTGTCGACCATCCAGGTGCGGAGAAGCCCACTTGTAGGTATCGTGGAGATGTTTTGAGGACCGAGGCGAAGAACGACTCGGTGTGCGATCCAAATGTGAGTCCGATGTATCCAAGCTGAAGCATGTTTTCTGCGCCTGAGACTGGAGGCACCGTGGCATAGTACTGTTGGTTCGATTGGAAATTCATATCTAGTTTTGGTGCGTGTAGATCGAGGATAGACGTCCACGAGGGTGTTGATGGTGGAACCACAAGAGAAGTGGAGGAGATAATAATAGCATAGAAACTGGGATGATCCCACCTATTATATCGGCGAGCGGCAGTGCGAAACGAAGTCGAGGGACCTTAAACAAAGTTGGGACACTCGCCAGAGACCTGGTAGGACCTACCGGGGAATGATGCCAGTTGCGAGACGGTGCCCAAACGAGTCAGCGGTGACCACTTGCTATGCTCCCCATGACATATCATTATCGCAAATCCACTGATCGCTGGGGTTAATACAAGGTATTTCTTGACCGGAGGGTTGGGCGGAGGCGCTCGAGGCATGATGAAACGTTGGGGTGGAGAGATGGTAAGGTGAGCCAGCGGGCGTCCAGGAGACACACGCGGACCAGGGATTCGGTACGCATCAAAAGGCGTTCCTGCCGCACTGTCATAAGCTAGGTAATCGAGGACACTGCAACGAGCGGTTAAGTTGAACGGGCGATGATGGAAGATGACTAGAGCAGCGTCAGCAACGGAGAGATGCGTATGCTCCGCTGGGTGATTGTCAAGAAAGAATAAATGTCGGTAACTTTCCAAAACGTTATGAAACGGAACGGGCGCAAACAGACTCTGACGCGGCCCCAAATCCGGACTGGGCGGGTCTCTTTCTCACTTAACAATTACCCTTAATGGACTCGGGACTCGCGATCACCGGTATTACTGTACGCATATGGTCCCCCTAGGACGACCAGAGATGACGCTCAGCACCGCAAAGTACGTGGTTGAACCATCCAGACCATCGTTTTTGTTTCCCAATTGTCCCTATCTAAACACCTGCACACGTCTTGTGACTCTTTCCACCGATAAGGCTGTGTACTCCAAGCTGCCCCACCGATGGAGCCTTTTCTCCCTCTCCTCGTTCGCAATCTCATACGTGTCTTCTTCCTCGGACAAAACGTTTACGCAACACGATCTGATTGACCAACAGAACACACGTACAGTCAGATTATTCGCCGAGGTGCCGCGGTTAGATGCTGATGAGTGGACAAGGGCCTCAAAGTTTATCCGTCTGCGGTCTTAGGCGATTTGGCACGAGTCATGTCGTCGAGCGCCCTCCGACGACGGAACCTTGATCTCCAAGCAGTCGAGAGCGGACCCGTCATCAAAAGCACTGCCTGGTGTCTAGTGGCCCCGCGCGTCGTCTTTGGAACTGCTACGGCGCTGCGGGCGCACCAAGGATGCGGGCTAGTCCACGCACGTACGCCCCAAAAAGATTGCGCATGACTGCGTCGACTGCGTGCTGCGCTGATTTCTGGTCTGGGTTCAAACTCAAAAGACAAGTACTACTAGGATCACAGTACAGTACGATACTCCCGGTCTGGCAATCCGTACGACGCCCGTGCGTACTGTAGCGGAATGAACCCAGTGGTACGTTCGATCGTGGGTGCCGCCACTTCCATTCTGAGTCTAGCTGAGCGAGACGTGCTAGTGGCACTGTAGAGACGATCATGTAGTAGATGGAACTGCTTATGGGGTGCGGTAACCTTGGAAACAACACGTCTGTTAACTTACAGTAAAACACCACCACCTCTGAAAGAATGATGGTCGTGAGAAGTGGGCGCCCGTCCTTGCACAGTCTCTTTCTCGGCGCATGAATATTTCTGCACAGCTCGCGGTCCAGAGCGGCTAAGCCGGAGAGTTCGGCGGACAAATGGGCGAACCTGTAATAATCGATAATATGGTACGATTTTGGGACACAATTTCGAGCGTTGTGCATCTTTATCTTTCCGTTCTGAATGCTTCAAGCGGACTGAGTATGGCTGCGAGGATCGAACGCCCAATCGAACGCCGGCCATTGCTGTACTTCGCGACTGAAGAAGAGGGCCAACGTTCGCGTTCGTGTGGTGACACATCGGCTGAGTGATTGTAAGCACGTGTCATACAGCCATCGGTTGGAACAGCTATGCGATTTCCAAAGCAGCTCGTCTCTTACGGTCTAGAATTTCCCTTACAAGTACATCGATCGGGCTCTAGAAAAGTTCAAGGGGTCATACGGTATTCTCGCCCGACGGATACGTGCTTTAAACTGATAGCCGAGCCACAGTATGCCAAGTGTGGCGCGTGGCGCAAAGTGACGATGACTCGGAAGGTGAACTCGGTGATTCGAGTCGCGCGTGTGGTGCCTTACCACTCTTTGCGGAAGTCTTTCCAAGTCCGTACTTGCTAGATACATTTCAAGCTCACGGAAGTGTTTGGGTGCGGATTTCTCATATGATATGATTACATATCCGCCGTCGGAAGCATATTCCGGAAATATCGCATGCGGTTGCAGACAGGAAATTTGAAAGCCGTAAATGTACCATGTGAGTGGATGGAATGTTGGATGTTTGACAATCACGTGTGTGAATGATGGTGTGAAGAGGGAAGGTATCATGCAATAATACAGTGTCGTGCGGCGGAGTAAAGAAAGAAAGCCAGGATCAAGATATGAACACCTTTTTCAACTTGAAGAACTCGCACTCGTCCTGAGTGCGAGGGCACTTGACTCTTCCCTCGTTTTGTGCAGACATCTCTTCCAAAGCCTGTTCGTTGTCCCGGATAATGAGTAAGCAATATCAAGACGGGAAACTATCCGCTTTTGGAGAGGGGGAACACAGCTCTTACCTCTCTGGAATAAACATAGCCATTAGGAAACGCCATTGGCGCATTATCCTCGTCCATAATGTTGCCACTCAAGCGACAGACGATGGTCGAATTAACGTGATGACTGAATGGAACTTCTTCTGCTAGCTTGCAAAGCCCAGGATCACAGACGGGACAGTCGCGGTTTTTCAGGTTGGGGTCATAACATGTCGGTAGTTTGAGCGAGGATAATCCGCCGTACAGTGCGAGATGTAATAAGGGTTCAGACGGCAAGGTATTGAGACTGAAAATCGCGAGGCGGAACGACTGGACGAGGTTTGACCACCGATTCAGGTCGTACAGTCTCTAGCTTGAGAGGTAAAGACCCAACAATATCTGTCATACTGGCTGGACGCACTCTGTACGGGTTACATGCCGTGGTTCGCGGGAATGCGAGCAAGGCGGAGGCTTGTTGAATTTGCGTCAAATGGGTTTCTTGCCATGGTATGAGGTGCTTCCTGGTGTAGGCGATGGCGTCTGTCGTTCTTCGATCGCGAGCTAGCTCGATATATTCTTGAAGACGTAAATCAAACTCAAGCGTGCTCTACCGCAAGATCAGAGTCGAAGGATGAGTCAAATGGGAGAAAAGCACCTTCAACTTCCGAAGGGCACTCTTATTTTCGCTGCACCATGCCAACGCCTCCGTACAGCTGTGGTTGTTCAGGGCATCCTCTATTCGACGGATGTCCATGAATAAATCGATGTCGACCAGCTCCTAAGCATCATCACGCGAGAAAGGGCGTCAACCAAAAGGATCGCGAATGTCCGAGGCTTACCTCGATTCCCTTCTCTTGGGCTATATGCCGAGCAGTCTGGTCCCGACCATGGCGGAGGACCCAATCTACTATCCACCTGTCTAAGCGCGTGTCGACCCATCTGATGTATTCGGAGTCTTTGGAGCTCTGGACCTCCTCAATGATGGCTAGGTGCTTGCATCGCTCGCGTGTGACATTCAACGTCGGTGAGCCTGCAGTTTGGTGCAGATCAGATAACTAGACCCATAAACGAAATGAGCGACTTAAGACGGGAACGACGTGGGTACGGACTTTTCGTTTGAGGCCTTCGACTCTGCCTATCATGCCCTCGAGGGATTTAATGGCTTCCTGGGGGTCCTGGCAAGAATTTTGGGCATTCTTGGCCAAGTCATTAGAGGATGTCTGGATGGCACCAAGCTCGCGCTCTATGTTCTTCTGGGTGGTACGAAAGACCTTGCGGTAGTTCTCATATGGAACCTGGTGGCAGGGTCAAGGCTGAGGAATGGAGAGATGAGAATGAAACGGGGATACCCTAGCGAATGGCTGTTCAAAGATCAAAAGGCCATCCAGGTTGAGTCTGTTAGTTGCCATGGGTATGACGAGTCGAGTTGAGTGGATGAAATAGGGCAAAGAGGAGGAGTGGCAAGAGTAGCAGCTTACGGGATGATGATTGAGTCTTGTCGCGTTGCCATTGCCGACGACTCGGGCGACCACTTTGCGTTTGGCTGCTTATGTTCAATTCCATCACAGGTCCGAGTCTGATATCCTTTTACAAACAGTAGTTCCTGCTGTCATCATGTCCAACCAATACGCACATATCTACCAGCAACAACAATCTCACCTTTACACTTCGCCAGAATATTCGACGACCACCGCTGACGAGTATCCACCTCGGTCGGACTCCCCCCAGGTCTATGCTCAGCCCACGTATCAACACCATCACGCCCAACCATTGCCCCCGCCGGTTTCGCCCGTCCCTTTGCATTACCTTGCCCACACACATCAAGTTGATCGTTTCTCGTCCCAGCTTGCTTCTAATCACCCAATTCCAGCACCAAGTCCTCAATATCCACAACAACTGCCTGCCCTTCCTCATGTAAACTATTCTTCTCCACCGACAAGCCCCATTTCCAATGGCCTCCCTCGGAGGCCATTGCCTACGCCTGGCGCACCCCCATCCCAGGTCACTTCTGCCTTCCGTCCTTCACTACCTACGCTCGGGCCTCCTCCAATACCTACTTCGCCACCATCCCAGGCTCGCTCACTAGGCCCAGGTTCGCTTCCTAGTTCTGGTATTACCCTCCCATCACCCAAGCTTGCTTCTACCCTCGCGTCCGCTTCTCC
>Ga0307512_10008358_pt1 | contig 10099 bp, 12 predicted proteins | sample 14_EM_MG_FD_200267 | JGI IMG/M metagenome (GOLD analysis project Ga0307512, IMG submission 200267) | Populus trichocarpa ectomycorrhiza microbial communities from riparian zone in the Pacific Northwest, United States - 14_EM | ecosystem: Host-associated > Plants > Roots > Unclassified | place... | reverse complement strand
CACCATTCGGTATGTGATTGGCAGCTGGTACAAACCGGATGAGTTGGCCAAACGAGCTTGTTTGTTTCATGTCCGTTCCGTTTCAGAAACATACCTTCGTGATTCGCTTATTTTTTTCCAGACTGCTTCTGCCATTGGCCCTATGTTTTCGGGCTTTTTGCAGGCGGTGCGTGCCTGTGCGTTTCACCTACGAGTCACGTTCATCGAATTCATCCGACAGGGCGCATACAATACTCTCAACGGTGTCCATGGTCTCGCTGGATGGAAGTGTATGTAATATCGCTGCAAGTCCTATTTCTCGCCTAACCGTTTACTTATAGGGCTTTTCATCGTGGATGGAGTAATCACCATTCCAATCGCGCTCCTCGGGTTTTTCGTCATGCCCGGTACTTCCCCACTCGTCGAGTCCACATACGTGTGTTTATCGGTCGACCCGTCCAGATCTCCCCTCAAACATTCACCCAAATGTCATATATACCGAACGTCAGGTTGAAATCGGCAAGAAGCGAATGGAAGAGATAGGAAGAAAACCTCCAACAAAGTTCACCAAGAAAAAGGTCCTCAACTTCTTCACCACATGGCATATTTGGTTCTTGACACCGCGTAAGTGATTTCTCGTCTGACCTGTTCTCATTGCGGCGGGGGTCCTTGACTGACTTCATGTTTATTCCAGTATACATCCTTGTATGTGGTCAACGACTGCAGATTACGCGTCATATAACATGTGACTAATATTTTTGAATCAACAGTTCAACAACGGAACGGGTCCAACACAGTCGATGATCTTCTGGCTCAAGTCCTTTAATAGTCCTGGGCACCAGGTGTACACCGTGGGTGAAATCAACACATATCCACTCGGTATCCAAACTGTACAGATTATCACGAGTGCGTTCTCGGTGACCAACATCGTGCAGTTGATGGGCACTGGCCACGTGCACCCCAGCTATCGGATATGGGTACTGGTCTGACGCTCTGCAGCTGAGATGGCCGCCAATGCTGTTCGCGGGGGTGAGTAACGGAGAAGCGATAGGCTGCGCACTAGTACTCATAACCAAGAAGATCGTGAACATTATAGTCTCCACCGTTCTAGCGGCGACACCATTATACGAGAATATCGCACGGAGATGGGTGTTCTACTACCTGGTACGCCAACCAACGGTATACTGTAGTCATTTGATCATACCTGACGATGTGTAGACCGGAGCAGTCGGAGGACTCTCTGGGCTAATTATGGCCTGGGCGAATGAGCTAACGGGATACGATAACGAGAGTATGTATTCTCTGTGTTGGTTTCACCACGGCCGATTGACGCTAAGGTCCCCAGAACGAGCATTCATTGTCGCAAGTTGTAATACATTCGCCTATGTCTTTCAAGTGCGGTCCAGTTTTCTCCGGGAGAAATGGGCTGTGGCTGACCAATGATGGAATTCACTAGGCATGGCTCCCAATGTGAGTGACGAACGAAAATGAATGGAGCGATTGATTGCTCACCGATACTCGTTCTGCAATCAAGTGTGATCTTCCCGCAAGTCGAACAGCCACGGCAAGTGCTCGAGTTCATGGACGGCTTTGAAAACCGCTGACCTGGTTTGATCACAGGGTGTTCAAAGGCAATGTTGCCACGGCGGGGATATCGTTTGGGATGGGTAAGTTCTCCTTGCGTGACCCGATGCCGGTCATGGCTGACGCGCGTGATGTGACAGTATGCTTCGTTTTAGCGACGCTCTACCTGCAGAAGCGGGATGAACGGAGAGGCACCAGCGAGGCCGCCTCCTCGGGTAGCGCTATCCGAGCTTAACCGAGGCTTTTTTTGGCGAAAAACTGAATAGAATTTTGCTAAGCGGTCGGAGGGGGGACGTTTTGGTGATGGGTGTGCGTAAACGCCTTGCTAAGGAGGACGACTCGGACGAGGGCGATAACGGGGTGAGTGTGGCTGTAAAGGCAAGTGGGGATAGGAAGAATGATAGATAAGGATGGTGTGTATACAACCATACTGAAGAAGTTTCAGCCTCTCGGCTTGCCCGGTGGTTGCACAAACACGAGTTGCACTGTCCGACGTTGCCCCTAACCGAATAGGACCGGCATCCTGATGTCATCAACGTTTAAACGCCTGAAGGTATACTTATAAGCAAAGCGTCCTCGCCGTTTCCCCACCACCTCTTCATTTATAGATCTCTGACCACACTCGTTATCCTTAATGATGTCTAAATTTCTCGCTCTTGCTTCCCTAATCTCTCTCGCCTTGGCAGCACCTGCACCCAGGCAAGCTAGTGGCAAAGGTCCGCTGTAGCGCCTCTCTCCATACTCCGCCCTTCCTAACGCTCTTCCTGACAGAGGTTATCATTCAACTCTTCCAATGGAATTGGGACTCGATTGCCAACGAATGTAAAGACTTTATTGGTCCCGCCGGTAAGCTCGTCTACATCGTTATTCACCGTCCCGCCACTCACGTCCGATCCGCCCAACAGGATATGGTTACGTTCAAGTAAACCCGGCAATGGAACACATCCAGGGTAGCCAATGGTGGACAGACTACCAGGTCGTCAGTTACAAGCTCCAATCCAAACGTGGCACCGTCGACCAGTACCAGAACATGGTCAACACCTGCCACGCCGCCGGTGTCAAGGTCATCGCTGGTATGTCTACCCCAACTTTCGTCACTCACATCTTAGTATGCTGAATCACCGTACCATCTAGACGTCGTTTTCAACCACATGGCAGGCTTGGACAGCGGCACTGGTGTTGCAGGATCCCGTGCGTCTACACACGGACCTAGATCATTCCATTCGGTCTTATGCCCAATTCACAGAATTCTCGCACTATAATTACCCCGGAATTTATCAAGTACAAGACTTCCATCACTGTGGTACCCCTGGCGATGATATTCAACAATGGGACAATCCTTGGCAAGTCCAGAACTGCGAGCTTTCCAACCTCGCCGAGTGCGTCCCTCTATGAAAATAGAGACCGCGTTGTCAAGCTAACTCCAGACTGTTACAGCTTGGCTACAGGGAGCGACTACGTCCGCGGCAAGCTCGCTGATCACGCCAATCAACTCTTGAGTTTGGGAACTGATGGCTTCCGCATCGACGCCGCCAAGCGTAAGTCACGTTGTCGTTGGTCCAGTTGACCTCGAGTTCACCAACGCCACTCCCCCAGATGTTCCCGTTGACGATCTTCGGGCGATCTTCGGTCGCTTGTCCAGGCAACCCTCCTATGTCACTCAAGAGGTATGGTCCCCTCTTGAGTAATAGTCCGCTGACCGATTGAAGTCCACCACAGGTTTATTACGGTGGTGGGTCCGGGGTCACTCCTAGCGAATACACGGGGATCGGACAAGCCCAAGCCTTCCAGTACGCTTTCGACCTCAAGTCCGCCTTCGAGAACGGTGGTATCGCTTCCCTTCGTAGCCCAGAATCCAATGGATATTCTCCCAGCGACAGCGGTTCCTCCAACACCTTCGTTGCCAATCATGACACCGAACGTAATGGACAAACCTTGACAGCTAGCTCCGCCAGCAACATGTACACGCTTGCTCATGTATGGATCCTGGCACACCCCTTCGGTTCTCCCACAGTTTTTTCCAGCTATCAGTTCAGTAACGGGGATTCGGGTGCTCCCAACGGAAACTACGGTACTTGTTCCGGCAATAGCGGAACTAACGGCTGGTACTGCCAACATCGCTGGACCGCTGTCTCCGGAATGGTTGGTTTCAGGAACGCTGTTCAAACTGCGGATATCACCAACTGGGTCTCGCCCTCTTCCCAACGTGTCGCTTTCGGAAGAGGAAACGCTGGATTCGTGGTCATCAACAACACCGATCAGGGCTGGAGCTCGACCTTCCAGACGAGTCTTCCCGCCGGAACGTACTGCAACGTCATTGACGGTGCCAAGAACGGTGGCTCGTGCACAGGCTCGACCGTTACCGTTGATTCGAACGGAAGGTTCAGTTACAACATCGGTAGCAGGAATGCTATCGCTATTCATACCAATGCCAAACTTTGATGGCTGGTATAACCATGGACTTTATACATTATTCCCCACATTGCTCTAATGCCTAATCTTCCTTTCCGTTTCCAACGATGTATCTATACAAACGTATTAAACCGGACAATTACGCACTCATTATCCTTACTTCTGCCTTGAAATGTACCCTTTCCACTTCTGTATGTCGCCACGTTCAAGGAGCAAATCGACGGTGTGGAAAGATCGTGCCAGGTCCTCGTTCGAGGCAACATGATGCACGGCTGAATGGCACGGCCTACCAGGAACTTTAGCGACTCCGAGGTCAGGGTTTACACAATCTACCCACCGACAGAGCCAGGCAACGGAATTGAGCATCGACTCGGGGTGCCACTTCTTCTTCAGCACCTTAGCGTGGACAGATCTTGGTATGAGGTGGTGATACGTCAACCTCACCCAGCTCCGTTCGCAGATCTCGCATTCCTTCGTCCGGGTTTGTTTCCAAACGGGCGGAGGTGCGGTCGCTTCGGTCAAGTAGTCGGAGAGGACCTTGCGGAGGAATCGGGTGCAATCGTCCGCGTCTCCGAAGAGGGAATAAGACGTGAGGGTATCGAAGAACGAAGTCGGGATTGGAATCGCGTCAAGTGGGATAGAGGATGGATCCGACGCCATTCCCTTCAGTACGTTGTCTGACGAGAGGGATTCGTATGAAGCGTCGTGGAGAGATATAGGGAGAGAGGGCCAAACTTCTGAGGCTAAGTAGGAGGTGAAATCGTCCAGTGGATCATCTGAACCTTCAGAACCGTCTGTAAGCAGGTTCGAGGTCGACAGAAGTCGTCTGGCAAGACAGTCCTTGAATGTAGAGAATTTGGAGGAAGATTCAAAGCCTCTCGAGGACATTAGAGAGCGGAGGCTACTAGTTATTGCACTGACGGACAATCCTTTCGTGCTTTATAGCAGATATAACCACAACGTTGCAGTCGAGTGACCGCTGGTGATTCATCGAGTCCGATCGTCGTGCGGAGCCGAGGGAATGCAGTGCACTCCCTCCGGCTAGTCCAGTGCAAAACCATCGGCGTAAGTATCCTGGTCAGCTGCAGTCACGAATTCCCATGGTAGATCTCATCGCCTCCGCATCCCATTTCGATCGTTTCCACCTTGTGTTGTCTAGTTTACCGTGGACGATCGCACCCTAAGCAACCTTCCATCCCCAGCGATGGACACCCCCTTCGACAACTCTAACCCTGCTTGTTTTCGGTCCTCCCAGCCCACACAGGAACCTCCGCGAATGTTGTGGTAGGGATGAGAAGAAGCCCCGTACCACGAGCGCTGAAAGATGAGGATGTTGGGCTGTGATACGTGCCTGTGGCCTAACCATACGAGCGACGTTTAGAAGCTCACTTAACGGAGTGACAACTCCCCTAACCGCTCCTTACTTCCCCTATATGACCGTTTGAAAATTCAGACGAGATCTGGTGACCGGTTCTGCGTTCACGGATGCCATGATGGTGTGGGCCATGGGGTCTTGGCCTTCCGATCAGTACCCGTAGGGGAGGGGAAGACCAGGGGAACACTTGGAAAAGACAGATACTTATTTAATAATCAGTAGCGGTGCAGTCAGCCTTCAAGATTTCATTAATTCCTCTGATCGCGGTCATCGACCAAATCTCTTTTTCGTTTTGTCACTTTTGCTGCTGCCCTTCTACACTTATAACATCTTGCTCGTGCGGCCGGATATGCTTCCGGTTGCTTTTTTACGGCCCGAGGGGGATGAAATGTTCTTTGTAACCTATATACGACACAACTCCTCGAGCGGACATCTCTTGATGCGAAATCATGGCATAAGCATGCCTCTGCAAAAGGCGTTTCGATTGAATTTTAAAATCAGTCAGGAAGCTCTGTCTGTTTAAATCTCTCTTAAACATACGTCAAAAAGGCAAGAGATATATGTCCTCCAACCACTTCCAACCTGTTGCATGCGCGTTGAATCAAGGCGCACGGCCACGTGTAGCAAAGACTAAAAAAAGAGCCGTGGGTAAAAACAATTTCAAAAGGACATGAAATTAGAGTCGTTCAGCCAAAAGTTGATCGAACAAAAAACAAGACCCCCTCCGGCCTTACGGTCGTGGGGATAAAATCTGGTCCCGACGAGACTAGCAGACTCTCGAGCCCTCCGCCAAAGGAATTTAAAGCCCTGACCCGATATGTGCTCGAGAAGGTTATAAGTACTGTACCGGATATGGTATTCTTCAGGCAGAACAGCCCCAATAATTCCCGATCTCGAGGACACTCACCTGCGAGCTTGAATGGTACGGCAAGCGATTTGCCTCCCGGCCACCAAACAAACGCTGTGGGCGGTTAACTAGACTTACCTGCGTCACCGTTGAGGCACCTCTCGTGGGTTGTGATCCATAGATCCCTGATCACTTGCCAGAATTATAGATTCCGAGCCTCACATCGATCACCCCACGGCCACCACCCCGCTCACGGATCCCGCATCCTCCCTGGGTATCTCACAGTACCCCCGCTCTCTAAGGCGATTTCTATCACTTACTGCAGTCACCCAATCGTCATCACAGGGATGTACTTCCATTGGGAACTCCTAGGGATGGGGATTTCTGAGGAACACCAAAGCTCCGCCCGTGAGACGGAAAAGCGACTGTTTGTCCTGGCACGGTCAATTGAATTGCTATCCACGATGTTGCTCCGGGGCCTTGGGAACAGATCCATGGCCGGCTTCAAACGATGTGGCCCCGTAATACTAGGCTGGTATAAGTAGTCCACCCTATCCCAGTCCCCCTCGTCAGAGTTCCTCTACCACCAGTAGAATCTCTCGCTCTGTTCGGTCGGCTACACTCCAAATGCTTGAACGGCTCCTCGAGTGGCCCGCTTGCGAGGCTGACCAAACTGTCCCATATTTCGACGATTCTGTGTACTACCCGACCGAAGATCTCTTCCAGGACGACCTCATCTACGCTACGAACACCGACCAACAAGCTCTGTCAGATTCCCCGGAGTTGGTTTCGGGGTCACGCCAAAGTCCGACGTCGGAAGCTCAGGACGCGATATCGTGGAGATATATCCCATACATGGTGAGCGGGTTGCTTCGGATACGATTTATGATCTCGAGATTAACCTTTGCTAGCGCGATGCTGGTCAGTCCGTAAGACACTCCACCATCCACCGCCCCACCCCCCAGTATCCCCTTGGGTACGACCACGGAGTCGGTTACCCATCTCCCGTCGACGGTCACACGCCCGACGAGTCGACAATTGATGCAACACCCGCCCTGACGGACTCACAGTCTGAGTCGTTTTACTCTCCTGTCACGGAGGACGTATTCACCTGTGTCTCGGGATCACTTCGACATAAGAACATATCTCGCCAAACGCAACCTCCCTCGGAGCCACAAGTCTCCTGTTTTTCTACTTGTGAGCGACCCCTCACCAACCAGATTTCTGTGCAAGGCACAAAACCTCATTTATGCCCACAGATTTCTCACCGGGGGCTCTCGAAGAAGAAGAATTCGCCCCGAAGAGCATTCAGGAAGCTCAAGTTCAAATCCCGGGATACTATCAACCTCCCAGTATCCACGTTACGGAATATCCGACCCTGGCCACCCACATCGTTTCTCTGAAATTCTCAAGAGAACGCTACAACGCTCTCCTCTTGTCCCGTGGTCCCGTGCCCAAGGAGATAAAGATCCCCACCAAGAGGAACCCGTATTCCTTCGTGGTTCTCGATAGAAAAGGTTACCACCCCATCATTTCTATTACCGAGATTGGCGGGAAGTTATCCGACATCACGGTTGATCTCAATGGGACAATCAAGATACTCACGAAAGAAAATTTCTGTCGTGTGCCAGGCTGTGGATACTGGTCGAAAAATGCCGGACGGGTTCCCCGTCACAGATTTACACATTTCAAGGACCGTGGGTTCGAGTGCAAGAACCCGTTTCGCAGAGGTACGGACGCTCCGAAGCATTTGCAGTGTCAATTAGGCCCTGGTCAGTATATGACGAGGTTGGACCTATTCAAAAATCACTTCCGTGCACAGAGCTGCAAGGGCTACGCCCCCTTATTTACCCAAGATTCACAGAGCAGCCTCTGGCACGGCCCGGATACTGTGGATGAAGTGTACCTTTTGCCGTTCACGAGGGATATCCACGTCCCTTTCATCCTCAGGACCCCCAAGTCGTGACACGCGCTGGTTCCCAGCACAGCCCTATGTATTGTACGCTATCCCACAGTCCCATCTTTAACGTTCTTCTATCAACCCTTATTGAAATCGTACTGTATCGGTAGCTGAAGCCTTGTACTAGGGCCCTCATAACTTCTCTGACAAACAAAGTCGCTGCACTGTTCACGAAACGGTGTCCGAAACGTTTCCTATGTGGAAACCGGATGCGTTTAAAGTCGTGAGCGACTGCTCATTGCTGTCCTCAGGGTCCTATGATCTCCGAGGTGAGTGTCTCCGGAGGATGAATACTGACCAATGGCGCACAATCTTAAGGACAATCAGGCTATCTTCTGTCATCAATATATCTGAGGCTGGTTCTGCGAACATTTGAGTGATCTAGCAAGCGCCCCCGTTATCGCGGATCGGTGCAACGGCGTTCCACACTCCAGATATCCCCTGGAAATGTGCTTTGGATGATTCCCACTCTACCCTCATTCGATGACGAAGACTCAAGTTGTAGACGAGGAGCAGGATTGAGGCCCCAGTAGCGAAACATGGCCGAGCGCCAACGACGGCTCCAACGGCAGCGTCCACACCGGGAGCGACGAAGGACGACCCCATCGAGAAGGTGGCCTCTCAGGGTCTAAGGGTCCTCCGTGACTAGGGGCGCCGAGGAGTGCGCACCCACTCATTCCATTCCACGAACGACGCGTCTGCACGTGCCTACTCCCGCAGTGCCGAAAGCGATATCGCGAAGGGATGTGGCAGTGATGTCGTGTCGTCACCTGCCAGCTCGTAAGTGCCGTGGTCAGGGATTGTGATTGTTTTTGTCTTCTGAGGGATGAAACTGTCCTAATTAAACTGGTACGAGCGGAGGAATTGTTGACGTTCTGCCAGGCTGTAATGATTGCCATCCTCAAGCCCTGGGAGAAAGAGCTCGACTCGGTACTTGATGTGGTCTCAGCAACAGATGATACGGTATAGTTGACGGTCGAGCTCGATTGAATCGATCGAGGTTGTGGGAGGGGCCTTTGGACGATGGGAGGAGCGCGTACGAGTTTCAAGCGTATGATATCGAAGATATCGAAACATTCAAGATCTCTCTCAAGTAGCTCCACCGGGAGACTGGACAGACCAGCTGAAGGCATCCAAGTGGCGGAGGGCAAGAAAATGCGTTACTGAGACTATAGTCACAGAAAATGCAAATACAGGATATTGTTACATTTGGTAATCCACTCAAATGTGCTACAATTACTAGGAGGATGTGATAAAACATTGGACACGGGCGAATGAACGAGACCGGTTTATGGGCCAGATGACGATTGAGACATTGCTGGATACGGTGGCGGTTGGGTTTTGTGGACTACGGCCGCAGTGGTCCCCACCTGAGTTTGAGACTTGGGTATGAGAAGATCCCGCTCTCCCGGATCTACACCTTCGACTTCATCGTTCACGCCAGAGTTGAACGGCCGTGGGCAGAGACGGCTGGTGCACGAATGGGCTGCGAGGATAATCAGAGGTGTGAGCGAAGATAGCCCAAGGAGATTTACTGGTTGACGCAAAGTCGAGGCAGATTCCGCCAAACAGTTCCAGACACACCGTCCAACAAACGATCGCACACGCCCCGGCTGGGTCGTCGGACATGGTGGTCGTAAATACGAGTCGTAATGAAGGGTTCCTGGTCACGTGGATGAAATGTCCTCGAGAGAAAAAAAAACAGGATCCGTTTGAGATCGCCTCAATCGTTCCCGAGCCAACTTTACCGCAAACCACTCTTTCTTAGGAATGGGGAGGAATAGTGAGTTTCTGTCTGTCATCAGTGGCCGCTCTGCACCCTTTTGATGAATGGCTCCCTTCGAGAACTCAAGAAACACGATGTCCCCGTAAAGTCTAGTATGGGTTTTCTTCGTACGATTAGCCACAGGGTTCTTATGCCTTTCAACTAGAGCTCAAGAAG
>Ga0307512_10008357_pt1 | contig 10099 bp, 7 predicted proteins | sample 14_EM_MG_FD_200267 | JGI IMG/M metagenome (GOLD analysis project Ga0307512, IMG submission 200267) | Populus trichocarpa ectomycorrhiza microbial communities from riparian zone in the Pacific Northwest, United States - 14_EM | ecosystem: Host-associated > Plants > Roots > Unclassified | place... | reverse complement strand
GGAGTCCTCCTGCTTGAGGCCGCCGGGGAGATTGAGTGCGCCCATGGCCAGGGCACCGAGGAGTACGGCTCCGCCGACGAGCACGGCGGCCGGCCGGCGGGTGGCCGAGCTGCCCATCGCCGCGAACAGCGACCGGCGTACCTTCGGCTCGCTGCCGAACGCCGGGATCAGCGGCCAGAAGACACGGCGGCCGAGGAGGACCAGCAGCGCGGGCAGCAGCGTGATCATCGCGGCGAGTGCGGCCAGCACGCCGACCATGCCGACCGGGCCCATGCCGCTGCTGCTGTTGAGGTCGGCGGCGAGCAGGCACAGCAGCCCGGCGGCCACGGTGCCGGACGAGGCGAGGATCGCCGGGCCGCAGCCCTTCAGCGCGGCGCGCATCGCGTCGTAGGGGCGCGCGTGGCGGCGTAGTTCCTCGCGGTAGCGGGAGATGAGCAGGAGCGCGTAGTCGGTGCCCGCGCCGAGGACGAGGACCGTCATCACGCCGCCGCTCTGGCCGGTGATGGTGACGTCGAAGGCCTCGTGCAGGCCGTACGCGGCGGCCATCGCCATGCCCGCGGCGACCCCGGCGGTGGCGAGCGGCACCAGCCACAGGAAGGGGCTGCGGTAGATGAGGATCAGCAGCGCGGTGACGACGCCGAGGGTGGCGTAGAGCAGGGTGCCGTCGATGGTGCCGAACACCTTGCTCATGTCGGTGTTGAGGGCGCCGGGCCCGCCGACCTCGACGCTCAGGCCCGAGCCGCCGTTCGCGAGATCGCGCACGCCGTCGACGAAGGCGTCCCGTGCCTTGTCGTCCTGGCCTGGCTGGGTGCTGGAGACCGGGTACATGAGGGTCGTGCCGTCGCGGGACGGGACCCCGTGCGGCTTCCCGCTCAGCTTGTACGTCGTCTCGATCTCGGCGACCTGTCGGGCTGCCCGCTGCTTGTCGGCGCCGGTGAGGCCGCCGTCGCGCTGGTAGACGAGCAGCAGGTCGGTGGCCTCGCCGCCGGGCAACCGGTCCTGGATGCGCGCCACTTGAGTGGAGTCGGCGCTGTCGGGCAGGTAGTCCACGGACCGGTTCTGCTGTATGTCGCCGAACTTTCCGGCGAACGGTCCGGCGAGCACGAGCGCGGCCAGCCACAGCCCGAGCACCACCCAGGGCACGGCGCGCCGTCCCCGTGTTCGTGTCCTTGCGGCCCCCATGGACGGGCCTCCCTCCGGTCGGGATGTCTGGGTCGGTTCCAGACTCCCGGCGCGCGGGGGCGACTTCGTCGGGCGTGGGGGCGAGTTGCGGGGTACTGCCGGGGGTGACTCTCCCGCGGCGTTACTCCCGCGGGAGTACGCGGGCGGATCAGGACGGCGTCCGTGCCGCCGCCAGCAGCCGGGTCACGTCGTCCGAGCAGATGGTGAGGGCGGCGCCCACGGTGCTCAGGACGTCGCGCTCGGCGGGGGTGTAGGGGCCGTCGGCGAGGGCGATGCGGGCGCCCTGGAGCAGGATCGATTCGCGGCCGACGGGGGCGAGATGCGTGGCCAGCGGGTCCAGCGCCTCGTGCAGTTCTATGGCGAGCCCGGCCCCGCAGGACTGGCCGTAGACCCGGCCGGTGTCCGCGGCCAGCGCCTCGACGAGCGCTTCGAGCTGCTCCTCGGTGCAGTCGTCGAAGCCGGCCGCGCGGACCGTGCCGGCCGCGGCCTCCAGGGACGTGCGGGAACAGGTGCCGCCCGCGGCCAGCACCGCCAGGGCGACCGTGTGGACGGCGTCGCGGAGCATCGCGGAGAAGCGGGTGGTGGTGGGGTGGTCGAGGACGTCGGTGCCGTAGTGGCGGCGGCAGGCGGCGCACTCGACGACCGGCGCGGTCTCGCCGCGCGGCAGCACGGGCACGCCGAGCAGGATGAAACGGCGGTGGCCGGTCAGGCGCTGGTAGTTGCGGTCGCCTCCGCAGCCGGGGCAGAAGAACTCGCCGTCCCCGACGGGTGTCCACGCGGTGCGGGTGCCGAGGAGGCGCGCAGGCCTGGCGGCTCGGCCGTTTCGTCCCCGTACTGGCAGCACGTCGCACCTCCGTAACGCCGCGGCAACATCGCTGCGGTGTCCGTGATGTTAGCCACATCGGTATGGCGTAGTCAGCACCCTGGACGAGACCTTTCCGTGACCTCCACGGACGGATGGCCGATAAACGACGGCGCCCCGACCGCCGTATACAGCGGTCGGGGCGCCGAAATGCCCGGTCAGACGGGTCAGCGGGTCGCGCGGTTCACCGCGGAGACGACCGCCTTGAGCGACGCACGCGTCGTGTTCGCGTCGATGCCGATCCCCCACAGAACCTTGTCGTCGATCGCGCATTCGATGTAGGAGGCGGCCTGCGCGGAGGCGCCCTCGCTCATCGTGTGCTCCTGGTAGTCCAGCAGGCGTACGTCGATGCCGATGGACTGCAGGGCGTCGAAGAAGGCCGAGATCGGACCGTTGCCGGAGCCGGTCAGGACGGTGTCGACGCCGTCGACGGTGGCCTCGACCTTGAGGATGTCCACGCCGTCGGTGTCGGTGGTCGACTGGCCGTTGCGGACCTGGATACGGCCCCACGCGTTCTCGGGGTTGGGCAGGTACTCGTCCTGGAAGGTCGCCCAGATGTCGTTGCCGGTGATCTCGCCGCCCTCGGCGTCCGTCTTGGCCTGGATGAGCTTCGAGAACTCGATCTGCATCCGGCGCGGCAGGTCCAGCTTGTGGTCGTTCTTCAGGACGTAGGCGATACCGCCCTTGCCGGACTGCGAGTTGACGCGGATGACGGCCTCGTAGGAACGGCCGACGTCCTTCGGGTCGATCGGCAGGTACGGGACGGCCCACTCGATGTCGTCGACGGTGACGCCCTTGGCGGCCGCATCGGCCTCCATCGCGTCGAAGCCCTTCTTGATGGCGTCCTGGTGGGAGCCGGAGAAGGACGTGTAGACCAGGTCGCCCACGTACGGGTGGCGCGGGTGGACCTCCATCTGGTTGCAGTACTCCCACGTACGACGGATCTCGTCGATGTCGGAGAAGTCGATCTGCGGGTCGACGCCCTGCGAGAACAGGTTCATGCCCAGGGTGACCAGATCGACGTTGCCGGTGCGCTCGCCCTGCCCGAACAGACAGCCCTCGACGCGGTCGGCGCCGGCGATCTGGGCCAGCTCGGCGGCGGCGACGGCCGTACCGCGGTCGTTGTGCGGGTGGATCGACAGGACGACGTGCTCGCGGCGGGTCAGGTTGCGGCCCATCCACTCGAAGCGGTCGGCGTGCGTGGAGGGGGTCGAACGCTCCACGGTGGCGGGCAGGTTGAGGATGATCTCGCGGCCCGGGCCGGGCTGCCAGACGTCCATGACCGCCTCGCAGACCTCCAGCGCGAAGTCCAGCTCGGTGTCGGTGAAGATCTCGGGCGAGTACTGGTACCCGAACTCGGTCTCGGGGCCCAGCAGCTTCTCGGCGTACTCCATCACCAGGCGCGTGCCGTCGACGGCGATCTGCTTGATGTCGTCCTTGGAGCCGCGGAAGACCACGCGGCGGAAGACGGGCGCGGTGGCGTTGTAGAGGTGCACCGTGGCGCGCCTGGCGCCCTTCAGGGACTCCACGGTCCGCTCGATCAGGTCCTCGCGGGCCTGGGTCAGTACGGAGATGGTGACGTCGTCCGGGATGGCACCCGGCTCCTCGACGATCGACCGTACGAAGTCGAAGTCCGTCTGTCCCGACGCCGGGAAGCCGACCTCGATCTCCTTGTAGCCCATCGTGACCAGCTGGTCGAACATCCGGCGCTTGCGCTCGGGCGACATCGGGTCGATCAGGGCCTGGTTGCCGTCGCGCAGGTCGGTGGAGAGCCAGCGGGGGGCGGTGGTGATCCGCTGCTCGGGCCAGGTCCGGTCGGAAATGCCGACCTGCTCGTACCGGCCGTACTTGTGGATCGGCATAGTGCTGGGCTGCTGGCGGTTCGCCATGTTTGCGGGGCTCCTCAGGATGTCCGGAAGGACGGCCGACGACGCAACGCCAAGCTCCGCGGGGAGGGAGTCGACCTGGACTACAGGCCCTCGCCGCGGCAGCTAAGAAGAAGCAGCCCGAAACGCATGATGCGAAGCATGCTAGCCGAGCCTTCCCAGATCAGCGGTCCCGTATCAGTATGCGGGACTGCAACGCGCCCCCGAAGGGGCGCGGGGAACTGCGCGAGCAACCACACACGGCCCGCGGCGCATAACACAGCGCAACCAAGCACGGCGCAGGCATCCCCATATTTCACCAATCATGGTGGCACCTAGTGACAAGGGGGTAACGCAGTGCAAGGGTGCCGCACATGACGACAAACGGGGGCTTCGAGCCCGTCTTCTGCACCGTCGTGCCACCTCACGTCCTCGACAAGCTGACCCAGGCCGAGGACTCCGCGCTCGCGAACGCAGCGCGCAAGACCCTGGAGCGCGACGCCTACGAGCGCACCCACCGCCGGCTGACCACGGTCCTCGGCGCCCCGACCGTCGCCCCGCCCACCGGAGCGGCCCCCGACAAGCCGCAGCGCACCATCTACGACGCCCGTCACCACACGGACCTGCCCGGGAAGAAGGTGCGGGCCGAGGGCTCGGACCCCGGCAAGGACGCCACCGTCAACCGCGCCTACGCGGGCCTCGGCGCCACCTTCGAGCTGTATCTGAAGGCCTACGAGCGCTACTCCATCGACGGCAGCGGCCTGCCGCTCGACGCGACCGTGCACTTCGACCAGGACTACAACAACGCCTTCTGGAACGGCGAGCAGATGGTGTTCGGCGACGGTGACGGCGAGATCTTCCTCGACTTCACCATCCCGATCGACGTCATCGGCCACGAACTCACCCACGGCGTCACGCAGTACACGGCCAACCTGACCTACTTCGGCCAGCCGGGCGCCCTCAACGAGTCGCTGTCCGACGTCTTCGGCTCGCTCATCAAGCAGTACACGCTCGGCCAGACCGCCGCCGAGGCCGACTGGCTGATCGGCGCAGGCCTGCTCGCCCCGCGCGTCACCGGCAAGGCGCTGCGCTCCATGAAGGAGCCTGGCACGGCCTACGACGACGACGTCCTCGGCAAGGACCCGCAGCCCGCGACGATGGACGACTTCGTCCGCACCGGCCGTGACAACGGCGGCGTCCACATCAACTCCGGCATCCCCAACCACGCCTTCTTCCTGGTCGCCAGCGCGCTGGGCGGCAACGCCTGGGAGAAGGCCGGACAGATCTGGTACGACGTGCTGACCGGCGGCGTGCTGAAGAAGGACGCCCTGTTCGCGGACTTCGCCAAGCTCACGATCGACGCGGCCAAGGCCCGCTACAGCGAGGGCGAGGAATATCAGGCGGTCCTCAAGGCCTGGGAAACGGTCCGGGTGGAGCCTGCCTCCTCGTAGTTCCGCACTTTCCGTACTAGACACAGACCCATGCGTATTCGAGTGAGGCGCACGGGCGGATTCGCGGGCATCGAGCGCAGCGCCGAGGTGAACACCTCGGGGCTGCCCGACGCACACGAGTGGCAGGCCCTGGCCGAGCAGGCGGTAGCCGTCGGCCGGGGCACGCCGCCCGTCGGGGTGCCGGACGGCTTCAACTACGAGATCACCGTGGACGGGAAGACGGTGTATGCCGCCGACCCCCGGCTGACCGAGGAACAGCGGAAGCTGATCTCCAGGGTGCTGAAGGAAGGGGCGTGAGCCTGTAACAGGTCGATCATGCGCGGGCGTTGACTTCCGTTACCGCTGGTAAGGATGATCCGCGCATGGCGACTGATCCGTTCAATGCGGCGAACCCGATCCCCCGGTTCCCGGCCGGTTTCCAATGGGGCGTGTCGACCTCGGCCCATCAGATCGAGGGCGCGGTGGACGAGCGCGAGCCGTCCGTGTGGGACGCCTTCACGGCCGAGCCGGGGCGGGTGAAGGACGGTTCGACCGCGGCGGTGGCCTGCGACCACTACCACCGCTACCGCGAGGACGTGGCCCTCCTGGCCGGCCTCGGCGTGGACGCGTACCGCTTCTCGATCTCCTGGCCCAGGGTGCGTTCCGAGGGCGGCCTGGACTTCTACGACCGTCTCGTGGACGAGCTGTGCGCGGCGGGCGTGCGTCCGGTCCCGACCCTCTTCCACTGGGACCTGCCTCGCACGCTGGACTGGCTCGACCGGGACACCGCGTCGCGTTTCGCGGAGTACGTGTCGGTGGTGGCCGAGCGGCTGGGCGACCGCGTACACAAGTGGATCACCATCAACGAGCCCGCGGAGCACACGTTGTTGGGGCATGCGCTGGGCGCCCACGCACCGGGCGGGCAGCTGCTCTTCGACGCGCTGCCGGTGGCCCACCACCAGCTGCTGGCCCACGGTCTGGCCGTACGGGCCCTGCGCGCGTCCGGCGCCACGGACATCGGGATCGCCAACTCGCACGGGCCGACCCGGCCGGCGTCCGAGGAACCGGCGGACGTGGAGGCGGCGGGCTTCTACGACCTGCTGCTGAACCGCCTGTTCGCCGATCCGCTGCTGCTCGGCCACTACCCGGAGGGCCTGGGCGAGTTGATGCCGGGCGATGTCGAGTCCGACCTGAAGGTCATCGCGGAACCGGTCGACTGGTACGGCATCAACTACTACGCGCCGACCCGGGTGGGCGCCCCGCAGGGTGAGGACATCGAGTTCGGCGGTCTGACCATCCCGGCCGAACTCCCCTTCTCGGTACGGCAGATCGAGGGCGTCCCGGTGACCGACTTCGGCTGGCCCGTCGTACCCGAGGGCCTGACGCAGCTGCTGACCGGCTTCCGCGACCGCTACGGCGACCGCCTCCCGCCCGTCGTCATCACCGAGAACGGCTGCTCGTATCCGGGCATCGACGACCAGGACCGGATCGCCTATCTGGACGGCCACATCAGGGCGCTGCACAAGGCCTCGGAGGCGGGCGTGGATGTGCGCGGCTACTTCGTGTGGTCGCTGCTCGACAACTTCGAGTGGGCGGAGGGGTACGAGCGCCGGTTCGGGCTGGTGCACGTGGACTTCGAGACGCAGAAGAGGACCCCGAAGGCCTCGTACGGCTGGTTCCGGGAGCTGCTGCGGGCCCAGAGATGACCGCCCCGCTGCGGGACCGGGATCCGTCGGACGCGCTCGCCGAGCCCGTCGACCGGGTCGGCCGCGGCTGGACGGCATCCCTCTCGCTCGCCAACGGGGCGATCTGGGTGGGCTGGTACGGCCCCCTGCAGATCCTGCTGGCCTCCCAGGCGAAGGACTTCGCGCCGGGCTCCGGCATGTCCAAGGAGACCATGCTGGCATGGGTCACCGGCGCCGGTGCGCTGGTCTCCCTGCTGGCCAACCCGTTCTTCGGCGCGCTGTCGGACCGCACGACGTCCCGCCGGGGCCGTCGTACGCCGTGGATCGTGGCCGGGGCGGCGGGCGGCGCGCTGTCGTTGCTGCTGCTCGCGGGCGCGGGCGGCGTGTGGACGATGGCGGCGGGCTGGTGCCTGGTCCAGCTGACGCTGAACGCGGCGTTCGCGGCGGTCACGGCGGCCGTGCCGGACCGGGTGCCACGGCTCCAACGGGGGTCGGTGGGCGGCTGGTTGGGGGCCGCGCAGATCCTCGGCGTGGTCGGCGGGACGGGGCTTGCGACGGTCACCGGGGGTGTCGGGGCGGGCTATGCGGCGTGCGCGGTGTTCACGGTGGTGGGCGTGCTGCCGTACGTGCTGCGGTACGAGGACCTGCGGCTGGGGCCGGCGGACCGGCCGGCGTGGTCGCGGCGCGGGTTCCTGGCCGGCTTCTGGCTGAGCCCGCGCCGTTATCCGGACCTGGGCTGGGCGTGGCTGACCCGCTTCCTGATCAACCTCAGCAACGCGCTGGTGCTGCTGTACCTGCTGTACTACCTGCGCGATCGCCTCCACTACGCCGATCCCGACGAGGGCGTGCTGATCCTGACCGCCGTGAACGGGGTGACGCTGCTCGCCACGGTCGTCGTGGGCGGGGTGTGGTCGGACCGGATCGGGCGCCGCAAACCGTTCGTGCTCTGGTCGGGCGTGCTGATGGCGGTGGCGACGGCGGCGCTGGCGGGCTGGCAGACCTGGCCGGGCGCGATCGTCGCGGCGGCGGTGCTCGGGGTCGGCTTCGGGGTGTTCACGTCGGTCGACTTCGCGCTGATGACGGACGTACTGCCGAAGGCGCTGGACCGCGGCAAGGACCTCGGCGTGATCAATGTGGCGAACGCCCTGCCCCAGGTCGCGGCACCCGCCCTCGCCGCGCCGATCGTGACGTACCTGGGCGGGTACCGGGTTCTGTATCTCGTGTCGGCGGTGATCGGGTTGGCGGGGGCGGTGCTGGTGGTGCGGATCAGGGGGGTCGACTAAGGCCGACGACGCCCCCGTCACGGCGGTCGAGCTGCACCAGCGGCCCGGGCGAAGTCCGGTGCGGTACCGGGGGCCCCTTTAGGGGCGCGGGGAACTGCGCGACCAGCCCCCACCGGCCCGCAGGATCATCACCGCACTTCCAGCGGAGCGCGCGGCGGAGCACCCAGCACGGCTCAGAGCGCGCCCGCGTCCCGGGCCGCCCAGACCGTCGGGTACAGCGGGCGATAGCCCAGCTCCCGCCGGATCCGCTCGGTGGACATGATCCCGAACCACGGGTCGGGGTCGGTCCGGGTGTGCATGTCCGCGGGCACCTCGACGCCGTTGAGCTGGTGCAGCTCGACCGCCGTGACGGGGGCGTCGTCGGCGATGTTGTAGATCCGGCCGGCCACTCCCGGCGCGTACAGCAGACGCAGCAGGCCCTGGGCGACGTCCGCGTGATGGCCCATCTGCAGCCGCTGGTGCGCCGCCCAGTTCTGGGCCCACATCAGGGAGTTGGCCAGGTGCGGGTCCCCCTCGCCGTAGACGAAGGGGAGCCGGCCGACGCGCACGTCCATGCCCTCCAGCGCGAGCAGTTCCCGCTCCGCCGCCACCTTCGACTCGTTGTAGGCGCCCCAGATCTGGCCGCCGGGCCGGCTCTCGTCCTCCTCGACGAGCGGGCGGCCCCGCCCGACGCCGTACACCATCCCGGTGCTGACCTGCACGAAGCGCTGCACGCCGGAGGCGAGTGCGGCGCGGCCCAGTGCCGCCGCCGCGTCGTGGTTGACGGCCCACGCCTCCTCGTCCGGCACCCCTCGGAAGGACGCGGCGACGTTCACCACCGCGTCCGCCCCGGCCACCGCCTTGCCGAGCGCCTCCTCGTCCCGCAGATCCCCGACCACGATCTCGGCACCCAGCTCCGCGAACCGCTCCCCGCGTGCCGCGTCGCGCACCAGCACCCGCACCCTCTCCCCGGGCCGGGCCTGCGCCAGCAGCCTGGGTACGAAACGCCGTCCGACCTGCCCCGTCGTCCCTGTCACCAGTGTCAGCATGTTCTGCTCCTCTCGTCGGTGACCAGCCTGGAACGGCCGGACCGCGACCGGGAGAGACCTGCTGATCGGGGGATCGGCAGACCCTGGATAAGCCGGGCGGACTGCCGCACGCTTGAGGGGTGAACCGAGCCGAACTCGCCGATTTCCTGCGCCGCGGCCGCGCCCGCCTGGACCCGTCCGACGTGGGGCTGGCACCGGGCGCCCGCCGCCGCACACCGGGCCTGCGCCGCGAGGAGGTGGCGCAGCTGGCCGGCATGTCCGTGGACTACTACACGCGGCTGGAACAGTCCCGGGGCCCGCGGCCCTCCCGCCAGATGCTGACGGCACTGGCCCGCGCCCTGCGCCTGACGGACGACGAGCGCGACCACCTGTTCCACCTGGCGGGCGAGGAGCCGCCGCGGCGCGGGAGCGCCTCGGCGCACGTGAGCCCCGGTCTGCTGCTGGTCCTGGACCGGCTGCACGACACACCGGCGATGGTGGTGAGCGACTGCGGTGAGGTACTGGCGCAGAACGCGATGGCACGGGCACTGGCCGGGGACGCGTCCGCCCGTCCGCCGCGCGAACGCAACATGGTCCGCCGCTTCTTCCTGGACCCGGCGGCACGGGAAATATGCCCGCCGGAGGACGTGCCCGACCACGCACGCGCCCATGTGGCCAACCTGCGGGCGGTGGCCGCGGCACGTCCCGACGACCCGGAGCCGGCGGCGCTGGTGGCCGAACTGCGGGGCGCGAGCCAGGAGTTCGCGAGCCTGTGGGCCGAACAC
>Ga0307512_10008355_pt1 | contig 10101 bp, 9 predicted proteins | sample 14_EM_MG_FD_200267 | JGI IMG/M metagenome (GOLD analysis project Ga0307512, IMG submission 200267) | Populus trichocarpa ectomycorrhiza microbial communities from riparian zone in the Pacific Northwest, United States - 14_EM | ecosystem: Host-associated > Plants > Roots > Unclassified | place... | reverse complement strand
TGTCTGGGCTTGACACACTATCAAGCCCAACTATGGCTGGGTCTGGCTTTGGTCAAACCTAGTGTGTTTCCACTAGGGGTGTTGGCGTGTGTCAGCCCAACACACCCAAAGATTTGGAAAAATTATAACCGTATGTTTTTCTTGATCGAACATTTTTTTAGTAAAGATAAATAAAGATATATTGATAAAAACTTGGTTCATCATTAATGGTGGATTCAAAATTCAAAAGGTACATTTATGTCAATTTGTGTTTCAAATTGCCATTCATTCTATAAATTATTAAATCTATAAGTTTTATTTTAACAAAGTCAATTTCTAAAAAGAGTGATCTTAGGTATTCTCCTAAGAAAAGTAAGATATTTTTATCCTAACATGTGTATTTAATACGTTTTAATGAGAGGTGCGTGATCATCATATGAATCCTTTATGAAAAACAAATAGATTTTGAATGAAAGATTTAAATTACATCAGCTGGAGGTTTGAATTTTCCAAAATACATAAATGTTGCAGAATAGTAATTTATTGCTAAGCATACTAGACCTTATAGATTGCAATGATTAAATGACAGTGATGAAGTTAAAGTGACTACACAGGTTTTGGTTTCGTTTTTTATTGGAAAGTATGTTATTGAAGTTATTTGTGATGTTGTATCAATATAAACAAGTCACATCTTATTGGAAAGATCATGATAGTGTGATATGAAGACAATTCATGATGAGGTTAAAAATAGGTATACCATTGTAAAAATTGATAAAACCAACACTCTTGTACCTTTTACATCTACACAGGTGTATGATGATCAAACAAAGCTAAAAGGTGAGCATGAGACCATGAGAAGAGAAAATCAAGGTGAGTAATTGGCCAGAACCTAAAACACTGTTACAACCTATTCAGCCACCCATCCAATATAAACAAACATTCAGCCAACACTCTAAACAAATCAGACTATTTGACCATTACCCAAAAACACTCAAACCTGGTTGAAAGTTGAGGTGAGATAAAAGGAGTGAAGAAAGTAAGTAAGTGTGATATGAATTATGTGGAAAAACAAAAGAAACAACATAATTTATATGTTATAGAGGGTGAGGTCAGATCTGTATTTTTCACTAACAAGCCAATGATTGTACTTGTGTACAAAAAGGTTTACTTTAATACTAACGATCTTAATCATGTTGTGCCTAGTGTTATTGTTTCTTTGTTGCAGGAGTTTGAAGATGTGTTTCCTGAAGATATCCCTAGCGGATTACCACCCATGAGGGAAATAGAACATTATATTGATCTTGTACTCATGGTTATGATTCCTAATCGACCAGCTTATAGAAGTAATCCTGAGGAGATAAAGGAGCTTCAAAGACAAGTTGATTAGATGATGGAGAAGGGATACGTTCATGAGAGTTTGAGCCCTTGTGATGTGTTAGTGTTACTTGTGCCTAACAAGTATGGAACATAGAGGATGTGTGTTGATTTATAAGCCATCAACAACATAACAATAAAGTATAGATATCATATTCCTAGGCTTGATGACATGCTAGATGAGTTACATGAATTGTGTATTTTCTTTAAAATTGATTTGAAAAGTGGGTACCATTATTAGGATGAAAGAAAGTGATGGGTGGAAAACTGCATTTAAAACTAAGCATGGTTTATATGAATAGCTAGTCATGTTGTTTGGACTTACAAATGCACTTAGTACGTTTATGTGTTTAATGAATCATGTGTTGCCTGTGTTTATAGGTAAGTTTGTAGTTATGTATTTTGATGACATTTTGTTCTATAGCAAGAACTTAAATGAGCATCTTCATCATTTATGTAATATACTTAGTGTGAAATTATATGCTAATATTAAGAAGTGTACTTTTTGCATGGAGAAAATTTTGTTTCTTGGCTATGTTGTAGTTGCACAGGGTATCGAGATGGATAGGGAGAAAGTTAAGGCCATCCAAGATTGGCCTATACCAAAATCGGTAAGTGAGGTAAGGAGTTTTCATGAGTTAGCTAGTTTTTATAGACGTTTTATGAAAGATTTCATTACATTACCTACCCCTTTGAATGAAGTTGTTAAAAAGTCAGTATGGTTTAAATACGGGGAGCAACAAGAATCGATTTTTGCTCTTTTAAAAGAAAAATTATGCACTTGTTTTAGCTTTACCTGACTTTATGAAAGCATTTAAAATTGAATGTGATGCATCTAGAATATAAATAAGAGCTGTACTAATGCAGGATTGAAAACTCATTACGTATTTTATTGAGAAGTTAAGTGAAGTGACTTTGAACTATCTCACTTATAAAAAAGAATTATATGATTTGATAAGAACAATTGAGACATGTTGGCATTACTTGTGGCCAAAAGAGTTTCTAATCCATTCAGATCATGAGTTATTTAAACATCTGAAAGGACAAGGTAAGTTGAATAGGATATATGCAAAATTGGTTGAATTCATTGAGACTTTTCCTTACATAATCAAGTATAAGCAAGGCAAAAAGAACATAGTAGTTGATGCACTTTTACGTAGGTATGTTTTTCTAAACACTATGAATACTAGATTGTTAGGCTTTGAATATGTGAAGGAATTGTATGTGAATTATTATAACTTTACCAAGATATATAATACATGTGAACATTTGACTTTTGATAACTTTTATTTGATGGATGGTTATTTATTCAAAAAGAATCGATTATTTGTTCCTGCTAGTTCTCTGTGTGAATTGCTTGTTCATGACGCACATGAGAATGGTTTAATTAGTCATTTTAGGGTAGCAAAAACTTTGGATGTAGTGCATAAACATTTATATTGGCCAAAGATGAAATGGGATGTGCAATGAATCGGTAAACAATGTTTTACATGTAGAAAGATAAAATCTAGAGTATTACCACATGGACTATATACACCATTGCGTGTACCTACTAAACATTGGGTAGATATCTATATGGACTTTGTTTTAGGTTTACCTAGGTCAAATAAAGGTAGAGACTCTATTTTGTTGTGGTTGATAAGATTTCTAAGATGGTGCATTTCATTGCATGCCATAAGACTGATGATGCATCTTATATTATAGACTTGTTCTTTAGGGAGATTGTATGTTTGCATGGCATTCCTAAAAGTATAGTTTAAGATCATGATGTTAAGTTTCTTAGCTACTTTTGGAAGACTTTGCAGGGAAAATTAGGTACTAAACTCTTATTTTTGATAATTTATCATCTTTAAATAGATGGACAAACTGAGATAATGAATAGAATTTTATCACAACTTTTATGTGTTGTTATTCAAAAGAATCTAAAAAGTTGGGAAGAATGTTTGCTTTTTGTTGAGTTTGCTTATAATAGAATTGTGCATTCGACCACTGACTTTTCCCCTTTTGAAATTGTTTATGGGTTTAATTTACTAACTCCTATGAACTTAATTCCTTTATCTCTGGAAGAAAGGGTAAGTTTAGATAATAAAAAGAAGGCGAAGATGATGAAATAGCTCCATGAGGGAATTCGATTGCAAATAGAGAAAAAGAGCAGGTTGTACGCTTCTAAAACAAATTAGAGGTGTATTGTTTTCCAACCCGGTGATTGGGTTTGGGTGCACATGCATAAGAAATGGTTTCTTAACCATAGAAAATCAAAGTTACAGCCTCATGATAATGGTTTATTCCAAGTTTTAGAGAGGATCAATGACAATGCCTATAAAGTTGATCTTTTAGGTGAGTATGGTGTTAGTGCTACTTTTAATGTTGTTGATCTTACTTTGTTTGACATATGTTTTGATTTAAGATTGAATCCTTTTGAGGAGAGATGAGATGATATAGATCATCCCACGAACACCAAGGATCTATTACATGTTCCAAATGGGCTAATCTTAAGATTAGGTTATACCTAATATCTGCTTATTTGTTACATTTGATTAAGATAATAAGTTGTCAGGATTAAAACATAACATTCTCTATATAAAATAAATTATCAATCTAAAATCTAAGGATAACTTATATGACTGTCATGTGAGCTCTTTCATAAATATAAAGATTTCTCATATAAAATTCTCATACGAGTTCAATCAATGTATATGTTATTTGACAAACACCTATTTATTAGTTTCAAATATCATCATACCTCATATTTTAATAATTATTTTCTTTCATTAAGAAAATAATATAATATATATTAGTTTCGATAGTTCTAATTAATGTTCATTTTTAATTTAGCATTGACCACAAATATTTAAGAATAATGCTTTGATGCAATATGAATTTTATAACTATAATCACTTTTATAATTTTCTTTACAAAATATTTTTATTTTAAAAATTTTATTTTTATTCTAAACTCATTAATCAAACATAAATAAATATGAATGATTAGTGTTAACTCTAAAGAATTGACTTGGTATTTAAAATTATTTTTTATTGATTTTATAAATTCAAATTCTAAAACTATCTGCTAAATTCATTAGAAAGGCATTTATTTTCTGACAATATATTCGCTCTTTGGCCTTTCGGTAGCATACTATATCTCTTGCTTAGAAAGGCATTTACTTTCGACATTTATATCTCTTGCTTGATTTACTTTATCAAGGAATATTCTTGAAGTGCTCCCCGTGGACCCTGTGGAGTGGAAGGGTCTTCTTGAACTTCGGATTCCTTTTTCATTAGAGCCATTTTCTTGCTGTGAGATTTTATTTTTTAGTTATAATAATAATAATAATAATAATAAGAGATAACATGGAGGCATAAAGGTCAAAAACATCTTAGGGTAGGTGCTTTCTTGTTTTTGCTCTTACTTTTAATTTATTTTTTAACTAATTATTCTCAAATTAATCCTCCAAAATCAATATCATGATTCTCAATTGAGTTGATTAGAGTTTAGGTCCTGCTTATTTTTACGTTTCAAAAGTGATTTTAAAAAAAATAAAACTTTTTTATTTTTTTTCTTCAAATTAATATTTTTTGGTATTTTCAGATCATTTTGATGTGCTAATATCAAAAATAATTTTTAAAAAAGAAAAAAAAATATTATTTTGATGCATTTCCAAATAAATAGCACTTTAAAAAACAACTGCAACCACACTCTCAAATATGTAGAGAAATAATGGTTCAAAAATGTTTTATTCTATCAGTAGAATGTTTCATATAGTTTGAAAAACATAATAAATATTCAAATATCCCATACTATTTAAAATCTCATTTCATATCATTTGAGATATGTTGAAACAACTGAAATACTTGAGGGGCTCCACTAGTCATTTTGTTCTACTGATTATAGAGTAACCTCTTTTTTATTAAAACTTTTCATTGCTTTACTCATAAGTTTGAGTACATTTAATTAATCCAACTTAATTATTTATAGATTTTATTAAATTTCATTACTCAAAATTATTAAAATTTTAATATTAGAATAATAATATTTCCTTTTCCTTTTTAAGTGATCATAAATTTCTATAAAGTAATTTACTAATATATATCATTTGGAAAACATTAGGTGTTTTATTATTTATATGAACATTGAACCACCTTAATATATATTTTTTTTAATTTTTATTTTTTTTCCAATTAGATTCTTTCTTGTTACTTTATTTTATAATGAAATATTCATCAAATTAATAAAATTAGCCTAATAGTGAGGGGTTTACCTAGTATTAACAAATTGTGATGGGTTCAAACCTTAATCCATATATATATGACATCATTATTTAATATTTTACAGTTAATTAAAATTTGGGGTATCTAATACTATGAATGAAGGAGAGAGATTAGTTGGACTAAAAGATTTAAAAGAACAGTAATTAGGGGTATAACAGAAAAATTAAATAATCAATAGTTTGATTTTTTATAATGGCAACAATTCTGGGACATACCAAAATAGAAAGGTAAACATTATTTTTGTAACATTATTAATTAAAACCTTTCATTCTAATTGAAAATCCAAAATAACTAACGGAATAGTATTGACGACTTTAAAATTAATTCAAAAACTACGTCTAATGATAGCTATGTGTATGTATTATGTATCTATATATATGTGCAAGGTTAAAGAAAGAAAAAAAAGAAGTTTAGATGAATCCTATACGAAATCAATCCCCATCAATGCAATCAAAATCCTTTCGAGAAATCAGAATTAACTTTTAAATACCTACAATATTCGTTGATGAATTGCATGAACATTGTAATTTGTTAATTTCAATTTATAAAAATTAAAAACAAATAATATACATCAGGGTTTCATTGTAGCCTCATACTCGTTACCTTGTTGATTAGAACAATATAATGGTCAATTTACAATTTATTAACAAAATCAATCATTTAACTATCTATTTCAGGTAATATTGTCGTTTTAAAAGATCCACAAGTAATTATTAGATTTATATCAAACCAATTACAAGATATATAAATATAGCTGCGTGTGTGAAATCATACCTATTTATCTTTTCCTCACATATTTCAATTTCATCAAGCATCATCGAACCAAATTTAAATCATATGACTAAAATGTGGCAAATAGCCTTACCTACCTAAATTTAGAGAACAATTATATTTTCAAAGATTTATAGTTAGCACTAGTTTTGTTTTGCGTGCTACACAATAATGTTCTTATTAGCCTTTTTTTTATATGTAAACATTAGTCATAATCTCACGATGTATAAGATAACCTGGTCGAAACCCGACTTGAGTAAAAACAAATCCAATAAATGAAATTCTTAACCGACTTTATTTTTGTAAATGTAAGAAAAAGGGGTAGGCTATGGGAACTCTTCACTAATGTTAAGTTCGACCTAACGGGTCAACTTTGAAACATTCCAACTTGATTGCTTGCATAGCTCGAACTTCGAATTAACTGCATGAGAGTTTGCTCGTGTGACCAAGTTGATTTAACGAGGCTAAAGACAACCCAAATGATCAATAAAAAACGTGAGTCAACTTTAACAAAAAAAAAATCAGAATGCTTATGGAAATATAAAAATTACTCTTACCACATCCTTTCAATGACTTATAATTCATTGATTTTTTTTGTTAGGAGAAAAACATCATAATAGGCCTATGCTAGTCCCTAGAATAAAGAGACTTGTTGTCCTAGCTATTAAGAGTTTAATCAAAACATCGACATCTTGATGAATTTTTGAACTCATTTAATTTTAGGGAAGCACAAACATTAAGGAGTTTTGATTGAAAATGAATCAAATCATATGAAATTTGAGATAATACCCTCGAAATTATTTTCTAGCATTTGAATTATAACATGAGTAAAAATATGAAATTTTTCTACCATCAAATTACCTGCAATAATACTAGCTTGATAAAAAAAAAAAGGTATGTTTAATAATAGAATTAATATAAGATAAATGAAAGAATAAGCAATGAAAAGTATGCTTTAATGCATATTGCCAGGCATCTAAGAAAATTCCAAGTTGTGAAGCAATGGAATGGGGGCTTAAAAGGTAATATGATGGCTAACTTGCTGCAAGAATCCATGAAGAGGTCATAGAGGAGCTTGACAACACATATGCAAACTGAATGATATTGCTTTTGAAAAGGAATGTCCACTATAATTTTTGAATATCCATACCTTAAGAGCTCATTTTCTATTAAAAAAAAATGGAATGAATTTGTTGCTACTATGAAAAAGAGCGCATATGGTTATCTGCTTGGTTTTCTTCTTTCTTTTTTTCTTTTGTTTCTCCCCCGTTAAATTTCTTTTCTTTTTTCTCCTTTTTTTTTAGTATGCATATATCCTTTTATCCGAGTTCCTTTTCTTTTTCCATTCTCCCTATTAACAATCATATAACAACTACAGCAAGCAACAACATAATTTCTCTTTCATCCTCATACAGCTCCATAACACCTTTGCAACAGCAACAGAAAACAGTAGCAAAAGACAACAGCAGCACAACAGGAGACAATAGCAGCAACGACACAACACCTCTATCCTCGTTAGCAACCAATCTTAATTAACTCCTATCACGCCAACATCCAGGATTGTAGGGACAATTACTTCAACGGCTACTATTCAAAATGGTAGTCAATCATACATGGAAACCATATTTATGGCAGATCAAAGACAAATCAATAAGGAATCAACAGCTATCTCAAAGAAACCAACAACTACTTATAATACATGGAAACTACAGTTGTGGCAGATCAGAAACAAATCAATCTATATAAATAAGGAATCTTGTAATCATAGAAAGAAATAAAGTTACGGAAAGGCAATAGTTACTACTCTATATATATAAAGAGCATCTTGTCCAAGTAGTGTAGTGTGCTCATGTCTGTATTTTATTGTAATAACAGCAAATCTATCTTCTTCATCTACTGTCTACTCTTTATTATTTTTTCTCCCTTTGTGCATCTTCTATTTTTTTTCTCTCTTTTGTGTTTATTCTCTCCCTCGGTTATGCTTCTTTTTTCTTTTGATCTCTTCTCAACCAAAATACAGTCTCTCTTTTATTGGCCTCAAAGAAGGACCTAGAACTTCCTTCTTTAGGTATATATCTTCTATCCTAGTTCCTTTTCTTTCTATTTTCTCCTTTTATGCATCTTCTATTTTCTCTCTTTATTTTTTTGTTTTTCTTCTCTCCCTAATTCAACTGTATTTTTTCTTATTTTGGTCTCCCATTAACCAAAATCTGGCCTCTCTTTTGTTGGCCTCAAGGAAGGACCAAAAACTTCCCTCCTTTGAATATTTAACACTCATCCTAGTCATCCATTGTTCCCTGTACTACATTTCAATTGGTTGTTCCTATCCCATCTTTGCAACAGGGTTCAAGTCTTGAAGATGGTGTCTTCTTGTGGTTTTATTACAGCTAATACATGTAGCAGATTGTAGCAGATTGTAATTATCTTAAATTGTAATTATCTCCTAAAGAGTTGTGATTAGAACTCTTAGTTGTTCGGTTATATTCCATGTCTATCACTTACAATATTTATCTCCTATTTTTCAGGAGATAAACCTGTATAAGGGACTATAAAGAAACCATCTGTTCTTGTATTCAGAAGTATGAATTAAAAAAACGTGAAATAGATTCCTCAATTCTATATGGTATCTAGGAGGTTTTCTAAAAATCCTTGCAAATCCACTAAATCAAATTACCCCTCAATACAATGACTACCGAATCATCCTCTCCTATTGGAAACAAACAGTCTGGCTCATCTAGATACTGTACTCATTGTGGAGACACTGGACACACTAAAAGCCGCTACTATGACTTGATTAGATATCCTGAATGGTGGGATCCTTCCAAGGCTCCAAAACATAAAGGCAAGACTCCACTTGCAACATCATCTGTCTCCACCGCCATAGCTGAAATGTCTTCACCTAATACTAATGCTACTGCATTACACATCTCCTCAGAATCACTAGGTAAGTCGTTTGATAAACCTACACCTATTGGATCTTGTGCATGGATTATTGATTCTGGATCAACTGATCATATGTCCTTTGATACTTCCTCCCTTGTCTCTAAATTGAAACCATCTGAAAAATATGTTGTGTCTACAACAAATGGAACTGAAGCCACAGTTATTGGAAAAAGGTTCATTTTCTTTAAATAAACTAAATTTAGACTCTATTCTTATAGTTCCTTCCTTAATTTTAATTTGATATCTGTCTCACAAATTACAACTTCTTTGAATTGTGTCGTGATTTTTTTGCCTGACCATTGTGTTTTTAAGGACATCAAGACAAGGAAGATGATTGGTTGTGGTACTAAAAAGGGGAAGCTATATTATCTTGATCTCACATCATCTACCTCAAGTGTATTGGCTTAGTCATTATCAGTTACCAGTTCAATATCTACGACTAATATTTGGTTGTGGCACAAGCGATTTGGACATGTTTCATTTGGATATTTAAAACATTTGTTTCCTGAATTATTTTTAAATGCATCTCCACCATTATTTAAATGTGAAACCTGTGAATTGGCAAAGAGCCACCGTGTTCCTTTTCCACCAAGTTTGAATAAAAGTCCTTTGCCATTTACACTTATACACTCTAATGTTTGGGGGCCTACAAAAGTTTCAACTCTGAATGGATCACGTTGGTTTGTCTCCTTTATTGATGATCATAGTCGGATGACTTGGGTATGTTTGATGAAAACAAAGCAGGATGTGTGCTCACTTTTTAAGC
>Ga0307512_10008354_pt1 | contig 10101 bp, 7 predicted proteins | sample 14_EM_MG_FD_200267 | JGI IMG/M metagenome (GOLD analysis project Ga0307512, IMG submission 200267) | Populus trichocarpa ectomycorrhiza microbial communities from riparian zone in the Pacific Northwest, United States - 14_EM | ecosystem: Host-associated > Plants > Roots > Unclassified | place... | reverse complement strand
GTCGTCCCCCATTGTGACTTTCACGATGTGGATTACCCTGATTTTGAGATTCCTGGTCTGCAAGGAGTACATCAGAGAGACGGTTATGAGTTTTTTCCAAATGCTGCAGCTTGTCCGTCATGCCAAGCTCCATCCGATGTAGCCCATTTTGCACTTCATCGAGCCTCACCTCCAACTGCTCGATACGCTCTTTATTGGTTCCCATAAAAAATAACCAGGCTCTGATACCAATGATAGGTCCCAACACAGATAATACAGGAATAAATAAATTATTTTCTCTTCTGGTGAGAAAGTACCGTAATTTTGAATAATAATTGATTGCCCTTATTGCTACCCAATTTTTGACCCATGTTTTGATAAATTTCCAAAAAATAAAAAATAAAAAATAAAAATAATAAAAAATAATAATAAGGGTTTACATGTGGCGATAACATAGAGCATTAAGGCTAATATTAAGGAAGCAATATGTCAAGGAGATAATTACTGCAATATAAAATACCATAAATATATGATTTGATTCGTGCTGGTTATGAAAAATAATCACTGCAATATAAAATACCATACATATAGGATTTGTTGGTGCTGGTTATAGAAGATAATCTCTGCAATAATTATTGCAATATTTCCTTAAATAGTACGTGTAGGGATTTTCTATATAAGTGAACCTATATCCATATGCACTTGGGGGAGAAAAATATTCAAAAGGGGGCAATTTTTCAGAAAAGGGGAGCCAAACACAAAAAACCCTAAAGATAAAAAACCCTAAACCCGTTTCTCTTCCTTAGCCGCAGCCCCTCCTCTTTTAAAAAAATAAAAAAAGCAGGCGCCGCCCATTCCCCCACCTTCTTCTCCTCTCACAGCCTCCAACAACCGTCCCCAGCTCTTCCCCATCTTCCTCTTCTGGTCGCTCCCTCCCTTTAAAAAGAAAAAAACAGAGCCGCCCTCCCTGATTTTGATTTTTGCTCCTGTGAACCAGCACAAGCCTTCCTCATGCAAGTCGCCCACCATTTCGGCAAACCAGCAGCCTCTAGCGACACCCATCTTCAAGTCCCACGCCTCTCCCCATCTGTTTTGGCCTTCTCCCACAAACCCATGGTTCCCCATTTCCTTTGTTTCTCTCCCAAACCAGCAGTCGTCCCCATCTCCTTCCCCGTAGCAGCTGATCTCCTTCACCGCCAATCGGCCAGCTCACCTAGACCAAATTTCAGCCTCCAATAGCAGCGGCCAAATAAACAGCCCGAATCCAGCGCCGCCGCCGCCCAACCGCAGGAGCTGCCACCGGGAGAAGAAGGAAAGAATAGCAAACTGAGAAGAAGAAAGAAGACAGAAGTTAACAAATCTAGAAAGGAAAAAAATACAAGAACAATCTGGACAGAAATGGATTAAAATCAATTGCCTGCGTTTTCTTTTTTCTTGTTGCAGGTCACCGCCGGCGAGGAAGGGAAGAAGGGGTGAAGCCAAGTCAGATCCACCCTGTCCCTTGTTTATTTCTTGCGGCGGCGCATGAACCCACGTGCCGCTAGTGGCGGCGGCGCGTGGAGGAGACGCGCCGCCACTGTTCCTGGAGTCCAGATGGCCTCCCCTGCAATTCCTGGATTTTTGAGGGTCTGTTTTTGTAATTTTTACATGCTGGAATATGGATTTAAATTACTGTTAGTGGTTTTGTTTAATTTCTGTATTTGTTTAGCATGTAATTATATATGGGTGTATGAGAAAAATATAATCAAAAGGGATGTGTGTGTGTTTGTACTTTTTTTATGTTATTAAATTATAAAATCAAAAAGATTAAAAAGATTAATTTAATGTTTTAATTCGTATATGGTCAAGTATCTGAAGGACAAATAAAATCATGTTGTATTTCCCGTGAAAATGTAAGAACACGTTTCTATATATTTTTTTGGGATTTAATAACTGATTTATTAAAGCCTTAAGAATTTGACTAATATGTGGTTTGTTGACTTCAGTTGCGATTAAAGGTGATGTTTGTGTTTTTAACAAAGAAAATATAAAAAATGTTTTTGTGTGTTGCATACGGCCAATATCCTAACATGTTTTGAATGTTCTTTTTTATAAAAAATATTGAAAGTTTTGAAAATGTGTTTTCACATGGATTTCTTAAACACAACAAAAATTATTTTCTTGCATTTCTGGATTTTACAACATGTTTGTAAAACTCCAAAGGGTATTGGCCAATATTCCAAAAAATACAAAAAATTTATTTTGGGGGGGAATCCATCTATTATCCACCGTTAATGTTTGGATAAAGAAATCTCAAAGGGATGAATATCCAAAATATTATTGGGAATAACTTGTTGTTATTCACTGTTAATATTTGGATAAAGAAACCCTAAGTGGTAAATATCCAAAATAATTTTCTAGGAATAATAAGTCATCGCACATCCTTGAAAGAAGCCTTGATTATAATTGAGGACATTTGAATTTCTGACTCCATGGTTTACGAGCCGTGAGAGTATGGAATACTAAGGCAAAAACAGGCTTTTAAAGCGCCTTGAATTTCCTTATATTTCTAAATTTTTGTCTCTCCTCGTTGTGATTTACGAGTCGCAAAACTCTTGAAATACTAAGGGAAAATTGAGCTTTTAAAGCACATGGAATCTCCTTGGATTTCTATCTTAATAAATTTAGTCTGAATGAAACACAGATTTCAAGAGATCTGCATTGGTTCTCCTTGGTACTTTGTAGACATATCTAAGGGTGTGATTCACATTGACCAAGGGTTATTTCTTTTTAAACTTTCAGCCCAAATCCATTCATCATAGCAAAATGTATCCTAGGAAAACACCAACACCATAGCAATTACAAGGCAAACCAAACACCAAGCAGCTTACCTTAGGTAGGGTGTACGAGGGGTACTAATACCTTCCCTTTACGCAACCAGTCCCTTGCCTTAGAATCTCTGAAAGACCAGTTAGGATTCCTAGTGACCATAATACTATGTGGCGACTCCCTTATTCATAAAACAACAAACGACGCTGAAATCAATCGAGGGTCGCCGAGACGCCGCGCTCCGCCACGAGGGTGCGACAACCCTCTAAATAACAATTGTGGCTGCTTAAATAGCAAGACCACGTACAATAGAAACTGAATATAACTGCATGAAAGAAAAGTGACGTAAATAATGCAACTACTGAAATCCCACTTGCACGTAAACTCCTCCCACGGTACGTGTTTAATGGTTTCATCAACTGCCAGCAACGTGCATGAAGCATGCATGCACGATCTCTTATACTTTCCATCTACGTGTATACAGGCTGCATGCACGATCTTGTATGTGCTGATATGCACCCCAAATATTTGGGATTTGGCTTAAGGCCCCTCTCTGAGCGTTGTGGCCTATCACCCAACTTCTCTCAATATCCCCAACCCACAATCTATCTTCAAGCCTTTCCCTATTGTGATCATTGATCCTTTCTCTTGAATCTGTACGTCTGTCATCTAATTTGTCAATCCATCTTTTTTTCTATAGAGTGGAAGTTGTTGTGTTGCTGGTGTTAGCCTATTAAGGTTGAGAATGTGAGATTTTGGCAAAAGGCAAAGGAGAAAGGGAAGGCTGGGGAGTGGGGACTGTCAATTGTGGACTCGGGAGGGAAAGTTAATAAATTTTGTAATTTTTGTAAAACTCGTAAACTCAGTCCGAGTTTATTGAGTTTGACCGAGTTTGCTAGATTTCGAGTTTTTAACCTAATTTTACACGTTATATACTTGTTGACTTGTAAAATCATATGATTTTACGAGTCAACTCTCGAGTTTGACAACAAGGTATGTTACACATATGACCTAAAGTCAGTCATGCCATTTATGGTGGTGGTTGGCAGTTAGGGTTTACCATATTTTCAAAACAATTAAAACTTGGAGTGCAATTTTTAATTTTTTGTTTAGGCTTACTTAATTGCTGTGGCCTTCTTCTTCTTCTTTTTTCTGTTTTTAGGTTCCTTTCACTAGCTTCCAAAAGTGAGTAATAATCTGGCTGGAGCCATAAAACAAAGAGCAATTTCAAAATTTCCCAGTTTAAAAATTTAAAAATTTAAATTTCTTAAAAGCTGTCAAAATTTCAATGATTGAACTTTTTTTTTATGTTTTAAATTATTACTAAATTTGAAATTTTCTAATGCACTGTAAAAAGGTGAGGAAATTTCTTTCATATCGACCACTTGTAATATATATAAGCAGACTATTTATTTGGAGTGGTTCATAAAAGTCTTGACACAGGAAATTTGAACGGAGGCGGCTTCCCTGTTTGAAATGCATCTACAAGGTCAAAAAAGCCATCAATATCCAAATGCATGTATAATGTATAATTTTCGAAAACACAGAACGTAAACCACATGTTTATAGACTTAATAATCTGATCAATTTTTGTTTTTTTATTTGGGATCGATTGATTTGAATTAGAGGCTTCATTGATTTGAATTTGAAAACACAGAACGTAAACGTATATGAATGTAGGTAATTTGCATGAAATAGCATAATTATATTTGAAATAATTCGACAAATGAGAGCCTTCATGAAAAAGTTCGATCAGATTTAACCGTTTATTTGTAAAAATATCTCGTCTTGAACAAATCAAGCTAAGATGTTTTAAATTAAAAGTTGTCAACCAATTATCCAACCAGTTGAAGAAAAAAAAAACTTATTTTTTTCTCATTAATATGGGTGTTCGAGTCAGCTAGTATGCATCTCGACTAATTCTACGAGCCATAAAGTTAACAATCATATAAGTTTCTAGTGGCTCTGAGATTTGTGAGACACGAACTGGTAACCTCTAGAAAACAAACTTAAAACCTGACCATTTGAGCTATACCTCCTCAGGGTTAATTTTTAAAGAAAAAAATTAAAAAAATGAAACCATTGCTTAAGACTAAAATAACAACTAAGGATTTCGTAATTTTTTAATTTTTATTTCTAATTTTTTTTTAAATGAAAATTTAAAAAATTACTAATTTCTTAATATTTCATATGTCTTGAAAAAAAAATTAATGCATGGAGAGCAAATTCGAGTTTGGTTTAGGCTTCCTTAATTGCCTTGGCCTTCCTATTCCCTCGCGGTCTCACTATCATTTCCACCTTTCCTCTCAGCAGCGTGACTGACCCAGCAACCGAACCTGGGAGTTTCAAGTTTTTTTATCATCATTGAAAAATTCTATTTCTAAGCTATCCCAAGAAGACTTTTGAAGAGGAGACATTGCTAAACAAATCCTTCTAGCTCCAAGATTGCAAGCCTCTCATGTTTTCTTCCCTGCTCTGCCATTGTTTCAGAACTAATCCTTATTGTCAAACTATTGGAGGCAAGATTATCAAACTATTGATAGTTTATTTTGATTCTGAAAATAAGAGAAACCGGTTGAGCGGCTAGAATAAGTTGAGTCAATGGATCGGTTTAGTCGGCAGAATATTATTCCTGTTCAGATTAGGATTTCCTTGTATTAATTTAATTCCTTAATTGTTTATAATTTTATAAATATAAAAAGGATTATAATTCAGGATTATTAAGTAGTAACAAAAGAGAGAGAATAATTAAGAGAGTTTAGAGAGAAACACATAATAAAGTATACTTTCCTCTCAATCTTTTTTCTGCTCTTGAGTTTTTTGACTTTGCATTACTGTTTTTGATCTTATATCACACCAATTATTCTTCCAACAAATAGTATCAAAGTTTAAGTTTGATTATTTAACATGATCAATCCAAACTTCTCATTTCAATGCCTTAGGTTGGCAAATGACAACTATAAAACTTGGTGTATTTGAGTAAAAGCTTGGCTAGGTTATTAAGATATATGGGAGATGATTGAAAAAGGCTTTGAGGAACCTATAGATGAAGCAATGTTGACTTCAGCTCAAAGGGAGGCTGTGTAAAAGGCACGAAGGAAGGATCAACAAGCACTAGCAATATCCTCCAATATCTTGATGATGCCATTTTTGAGATAGTAGCCAACACAACCACCGCCAAGCAAGCATGATAAGTTTTGTAAGAATCAAGAAGCTAACAATGTGAGAAAGGTACAAAAACAAAAGTTACATATGCTTGAATCAGAAAATATTTCAAAATATTTTGCAAGAGTATTGGCCACATATAATCAAATAAAGAGATATAGGAAGAAGATTAAAGAGACACGTGTGGTAGAGAAGATCATACACTCGTTGCAAAAGAAGTTCCATTATGTTGTAGTTCTGATAGAGGAGTCACAAAATATGGATTTTCTTTCAATACAAGGTCTCATGGGAAAATTACAAGCCCATGAGGAAAGACTCAATGGGATTTAAGAGGATGTGATTGCACAAGCACTTTTTTTAAAGGAAGATAGTTCTAGATATTTTTAAAGGAGTAGAGGTTATGAAGAAAGCATAAGAAGAGGAAGAAGAGGTAGATTTGAAAGAGGAGGCAGTGACACCCTCAATAGGTCAATCGGTCAATCGGTCGACTGGATGAAGTAAATTGATCGACTGGTTCAACTGACAATGGCAATCCGACACTCGGGTTTGACAAATCAAAAGTTAAATGCTATAATTGTCAAAAGGGATGTCATTATGCTAGGGATTGTTGGAGTCTAGCCAAGAGAGTTGAGAAGAATGCAAATCTAGTGATAGAAAGGAGAAGGAAGCCACCCTATTATTACTAGTGTATGATGAGAGAATGAAAAACAAAGAGAACATGTGGTATTTAGACAATGGAGCTAGCAACCACATGTATGGAGACAAAGAAAAGTTCATGGAGCTTGATGAAACAATTAGAGGTAATGTCACCTTTGCGGATCATTCAAAAGTTGTCATTAAAGAAAAATATATGATTTTGATTAAATTGAAAGATGGAAGTCATCAATTTATTGATGTATATTATATACCAACAATAAAAATCAACATATTGAGCTTTCGACAACTGTTGGAGGAGTATGAGATTAAAATAAAAGATCGTATTTCGACATTATTTGACACTAAAGGAGCTATGATTGCAAAGGTAGCCATGACAAAGAATAAAATGTTCTTGCTAAACATAGAGACTTATATGCCTAAATGCCTAAGCGCATGTGTGAATGATGAGACTTGGCTTTGACATATGAGACTTGGGCATGTAAACTTTGATAACATAAAGATGATGACACAAAAGAAGATGTTGAAGGGTCTACCATCCATTATACATCCAAATTAGTTGCATGAAGGATGTTTAGTTGGCAAACAATTTTGCATAAGCTTTCTGAATGAATCTATATCAAAAGCAAGTCAACCCTTACAAGAAATACATGTCGACGTTTGTGGTCCTATTAAACCATGTTTGTTTGGTACAAATCTGTATTTTCTAGTTTTTATAAATGATTATAGTAGAAAAACTTGGGTATACTTCTTAAAAGAAATGTCTAATATGCTTAGCTGTTTTAAGAAGTTTTAGACATTAGTTGAAAAAAAATGGTTATTCTATAAAATCACTTAGGATGTATAAGAGGATGAATTTTGTTCAATAATTTTAATGAGTTTTGTGAAGATTATGGTATAAAAAGACTCATAATGGTGCCTAGATCCCCACAACAAAATGGTATGGTAGAGAGAAAGAATAGAAGCATCCTTAACGTGACAAAAAACATACTCAAAACAAAGAAGATGCCTAAAGAGTTTTGGGCTGAAACTGTAGATTATACTATCTACTTTTCAAATAGATATCCTACTAAAAACTTGAATGACATGACTTCACAAGAAGCATGGAGTGGAAGAAAGCCAAATGTTTCTCACCTGAAAGTTTTTGAGAGTATTAGCTATGTAGATGTACATGATCAAGTAGGGACCAAGCTACATGACAAGAGCAAAAAACTTATCTTTGTGGGCTGTGATAAAAAGTCCAAATGATATAAGCTTTACAACCCTAATGAAGAAAATATGATGATTAGTAGAGATGTTGAGTTCACTGAAGAAAGAGCATAAGATTGGAAGGTAGATAATGATGAAAAATATGAATTCTTGTCGATTATTGATAAAAATGAGGTAATATATGAAGATCATCAAGAACATATAATTACACATCCACAAACTCCAATGAGCTCAATTTTTCCTTCTTCGTCTTCTTATAATGAAAGCTCGAGTAATGGCACTCCAACAAGTCTACCAAAAAAGATGAGGAGCCTTGATGACTTATATGATGTAGCTAACACTATATTTCCACTTTGCTACATGTAATCTTATAATGTTTAAAGAAGTAATAAAGTATGTAACATAAAATTTTTTTATGAATAAGGAGATTGCATCAATTGAAAAAAATGACACTGCTAAACAAATCCTTCTAGCTCCAGGACTGCAAGCCTCTCATGTTTTCTCCCCTGCTCTGCCATTTTCAAAACTAATCCTTGTTGTCAAACTATTGGAGGCAAGATTATCAAACTATTGATAATTTAATATAATTTTTTCCCTCTTTTCAAGAAGAAAATCATTTTCTCTATTTTTCATATATCTGCTGTCTATATAATTTCATCAATATGCTTTAACAATTTAATATAATTTAATATAAGTATTCCCTAGATTTCCGAATATAGAAGTATATATTTCAAATTGAAAATCTTTTATATCCTTAAATAGAAAAACATAATCGACTAAAAATAAAATCCTAATATACCGAAGATCCTAATAAGTCTCTTTTCTATTTAAATTTTTTTTTTTTTTGAGAAATCCTTAACAATTAAATAAAAATAATTTAGTCTAAAATAATGAAATTTCCATCCCCACAATCATATTTTCCAAAAAATTAAAGCTTGGAGTGAAATTTTGAAAAACAAAATTTGTTTAGGCTTCCTTAATTGCCATAAAACAAAGAGCAATTTTGAAATTTCACAGTTTAAATTTTTTTTAATTTCTTAATTTCTTATAAACTTTCAAAATTTCAATGATTGAATTTTTTTTTATGTTTTGAATTATTTCTAAATTTTAAATTTTCTAATGTACTGTATAAAAGTGAGGAAATCTCTTTCATATCGACCACTTGTAGAATTGATTCAAACACAGTGAGCATTTGAGATAGATAGATAGATAGATAGATAGAGAAAGAGAGAGAGAAGCAGGCTATCAGTATGGAGTGGTTCATGAAAATTTAAACGTAGGCGGCTTCCCTGTTTGAAATGTATCTATAAGGTAGTCACAATCTATAATGTTAAGAAAAGCTAGCTTATAGATGGCCATGATCAAAACTTTTGATTGAGTAGAATTATAAATAAGATTGAACCTTATACAGTGTTTGGCAATAATCTTGAATCTGATTTTCGAAAAGATGGATTGTAAACCACATGTTTATATATAGGTGGGGATATGAATCATAGACTTAGAAATCGATCAATTTTTGTTTTTATCATTGGGATTGATTGATTCGAATTAGAGGCTTCAATGGGAAATTAGAGGCATGAAATAGCAGATAAGGCAGAATTATATTTGAATTAATTCGACAGATGCCCTTGATTAACAATTTGCCTCTTTAAAATCGTTTTTTGCCATCGAAGATGCCCTTGATTTACTATACCACTCTGAATTTTGAGTTAAGAAAGAAAATTCCACAACTAGCTTGATCAGTTTTGATGGATTGATCAATTTTACCTAACTTGAAGTATTTATTGGGTCCCAACCATGTCAAGGACATACACCAGATTTGATTCAAGATGGCCATACGTTTTTGGAGTGGCAACAAATTAAGAACAACTCCAAAAATATAGCGTCATCATGAATGAAATCATGTCTTTCTATATATATTTGTGTTTGGTATGTATACTCCATTTACTCGTGTTTCTTTAAGAGATACAAGTGCTCCAACACCAATCAATGAATCCAAACAAATTTGTCCTTAATTTGTAATAAACTCATAAAAAATATGGCATCATAGATAAATCTTTAACAAAACAACTAAATTACTTGGTCGGTTTAAGTATTTATATAAATAAAAAAATCATGTTAATATATATATTAAATGCTAAAATTATAAATATTATACATGTGTGTGTGTTTTATATCAATATTGTGATATGTATATATCATGTTGTATTAAAAATGTTTAAATGTTCTATAAATATATCTATATAATATAAATATATATCTCGATTTGGGCTTAGGCAAGTTTCA
>Ga0307512_10008351_pt1 | contig 10103 bp, 10 predicted proteins | sample 14_EM_MG_FD_200267 | JGI IMG/M metagenome (GOLD analysis project Ga0307512, IMG submission 200267) | Populus trichocarpa ectomycorrhiza microbial communities from riparian zone in the Pacific Northwest, United States - 14_EM | ecosystem: Host-associated > Plants > Roots > Unclassified | place... | reverse complement strand
GAAGATATCAAAATTCAGAGACAACCAAAAGATGCGCCGTCCAAAGCTGCATATTTCATATACCAAACACTGAATTATGTGATGAATATTCATGGACTTAATTGGGGGAAGCATTTGGTACAAACCCGGACCGAGCCGGCTGGGGCCGGGTTATGTTGGAACCGCTATAATAGAAATGGACCGAAAATGGAACCGTTGCTAACACTACTCACAACAACCCCCAGATCAGAATGTTGGAGCATCAAATAATAATGCTGAAAATACACCTAGCCAAGACACACGATTCAGGCAACACGCGAATTATTTTCATCCACCACCAGGGTATCGTTACCCGCCTTCCCAGCCACCATTTCCAGTTGCTCCCCAGATCTCCCAGCCCGCCCCATTCAACATGACAGCAAGCTCACAACCAAGCTCCAGTGCAACCCAAAGATATCTGAGTTATGGGCCATCATGGCAAGGGTATGTTTTCCCCCAAGGCGGTTATGGTGCACCTCAAATGTTCTCCCCTCAGCAGTTCACAGAACTTGCTCCGTCATCTCCAGTCGCACCTCGAGTGCCTCCAGCACCGCTTCAAAACAATCCAGTCATTGGGCCGAGATCTTCCGCCTCTACAGCACCAGAACAACCTCCCAGCGCACCTGCGAAACCCACCATTAGGCGTCCTACGAAACAACTTCAACGGGCGGCGGATCCGTGCAGGACAGATGTCGCCGGGATTGCTGATCAGCCCGCATTGACATATATTTCCCATGACTAATACAATTCAGATCATGAGCGCAACGATTCGTCGGACTTGGGCAGTGCGGAAGGCAACGCCCCAATCATCTTGATGCCAACGGAATTGTCCTTGAAGCAATTTGCCAAAAGGATGGGGCAGCCCAATATCAGTACCTTCAACAGATGGAAGAAACAATGGGTGGCTGGGTTTCTGGAGAAGAAGCATTGGTCCATTATCCGGGGACAGAAATGTTTGAAACCACTGTGAACTGGGCCCCTGCAATGGGAGACAGTGGTGGCAGATATTTTGTAGACTTTCGAGACTAGGCCGCCATTGGAAAATTTCAAACATGGGGAATGGATTCGACGACAGTGGGTTGAGATGGTTATCAAGAACTGTGCAAGCGAGGTTCGGGAGGCAGGGAAAAGAAGACGGTGAGGCAACAAGCGACTGGTGACGGACTGGGGAGAGTGTGCAGGAACCAAAGCGAGAGGTAACCTACCAGAGTTGCCAAATACAAGTTTCATGGTTGTAATTGTCGGGTGCCAAACAACAACAATGTCCAGACATCCGGCAATCAACTCCAAGCTTCATACACAGATGTGACGCACTGGGAGGAGCTGTTTGATGTCATTCAGAAAATTCTGGCCAGAAATAACCATACTATCTGACTGCATTATACAAATGCAACTTGACACAAGAAGAAATGGAAGAGAAGTATATGGGATTATACGCACCCGGGCAAATGATGAATGACCCTTCTCACTGACAGATTTCATCCAACAGTTCACTTTCTAATGCCTTGAAGTTCAAACTTTGACATGATTTCAATCTATTTTTGGCAGAAATGAAGGCAGTGACAGGGAAGGATATTGTGGAGCACATAATGAGACCAGCCAAAGTAATCCCAGCTACCCTTGTTAAAGTTACTTATGCACCACTGCTAATCGGTAAGCTTACACTTCTGACGGATCTGATGAAATTGAAAGAGTGGTGGATGAGGAAGCAGGTGGGAAAGAGACTGATAGTGGGTGAAATGTGAGTACTGATGGAGTGAATAGAATTGATTGTATTACTCATATTATTCGTCCAAATGCCTGTCTGTGAAATACCTAACATTGCGATGAATTTCAGGAGCGCCTGATTATGAGCCCATCTGCCCAACTTATCCCGGTGCAACTGAAAGAGATCATTGAGGATGAGAAGATGACCGACCAAGGTGCAAGAGAGGTGCAGGAGCAAGTGGATGGCGAGGAGATTGTTGATCCAGATAATACCAGTTTAGTATTGAGCACTGTTCCCAACACAATCAACAACAAATTTGACCATGAGTGTCTCGATGCGGCGGTCCGGTTGCGGAATGCCTATCCGATTGGCCAATCAACCAACAACACTGTCCGAGGCCACAAGAATACAATTCCAGGTCTGCACAGGACAATGTGTCTAGCGCACAATGTTCGTTCTATATGGTTCATCGTGCGGAGGTGGGTATGGGATTCTGTTCCACCAGGAGCGCTGGTGGCGGATGAAATGGGGCTTGGCAAGACTTTCACCTCAGCGGCAGCAGCAATGATATGCAAACTGCCGACTGACAATGTTGCTGTGGGGTTACCGTTGTCAATTTTGTGTGGTAATACCCGTCACAAGTGGGTGAATATGGAACTGAACAAGTTTCCCAGAATTATCGGTGACAAACACGCATGGTATCTGTTGCAGAGGCAGACTTCATTGCGGTGCCTTCTTTCAGAGATCAAGTCAACTCCACTGCAGGGACATCGAGTGCTAACATCAGCATTTGAACCGATACTAGTGGTCACAATGCCTCGAGTTGCCAAGATGTTCAAGAGTGTCATCGACGAGATGACATATGGAACCGATTGCGAACTGATTCACTTGCTGCACGTGGACAATGGGAACCTCACTCAGGAGGATCTGAACACGAATATCGAGGAGCCAGAAAACCGATGCAGGAACCACCTTGTTTCATATGATACCTCAACATCGAGAGCGAAACCATCAAGCAAAGGCCAACTCTCACACTGGTCATGGTGGTTTGGGTTTTTGATGAGTCCGATGGGAACGAGACGAAATATCGTGTCAGCTGGCACATTGGACTGAATCAGGGAATTGGATTTACACATCAAGTCACTGCAATGCCGGGATTCCATTCACTCCATGACTGGTGTTTTCAGACGATGTGGCTGTTTTCAGATCAGCCCGAACATCCAGAGAGTGATAAAGTGATGGAAAAGCACAGCGCCGAGGCACTGTATTCCACGGTGAAGCGATTGATGCCTGCCATCCCAACTGAAGACAATGATGGTCAACAGGATGCGGCACACCGGATGATCAAGATTACCAAGCTCTGGACGATCACGAGGTGGTCAGTAGCGAAACTCACGAATGGAAGACATCATGTTCCGATACCAAAGGAGAATGCACACCACATTCATCTCGAATGGACTGAGGAAGAGCAAGCTGAACTCAAGACATCTGTGGAAAGTTAAAGTTCATGGGGTGCTTCAGGAGTGTGGAGGGTACATAGATGGCGGCTAGCATGTTTCTCATTGGTATTGGGAGACACTGACTATCTGAATGACATTTCAGAACAATGGTACGATGAATGGCCAGTCGATACTTGGGTGGATTCTCCAATTTTCCGATGGCTGGAAGACACACTTCGGCCAATGCTTGTCAATGCACCTGCAGAGTATCCCGAACCTGACAAAGACAAAGCCTCAAATGAGGTGCTCCTGCACAAACCTGAAATAAATCAATGCGCCATGCCTGCAGCACCTCCTCCTCAAAAGGCAGTGCTATATTGTCCACTTCCAGGCCTGGTTCGTCATTTGAAGTGGTAGCTCACAAAGTTCATTGAGGATGATTTGGATAGTTTCTACATGTATGTGGAAATGGGCAACAATGAGCGCACAGAAATGCAGCTCAAGAGCCAAGATTTGACAAATCCCTCGATGTTCTTAACCACACCCAAAGTGGGTGGGACTGGCCTAAATCTCACAGCAGCAAACCATGTGGTAATCAATCATAAGTTCTTGGTATTGAATGAGCAGCGCCAGGCATTTGCACTGGTTGTCTGACTTGGGCAAATTACAGTTCCACACACATGGCAATCAAACACTGGACCCAGCAGTTATGATAACAGAGCGAGTGATCTCCTCCAGCTCTCTTGAGTGGCACAAATGAGAGTGCTGTGTGGCCTGATCAGCCGACCGAACATCACGATGTTGATGATATACCGGATTTACAAGTGTCAGGAAGACCATACGAAGCAGCATGCGGAAGATGCAGACATCGTGCCATCAGATGGTCAGGATGAACGATCATTCTCAGGGCAGTTCAATCAACGTACACCTCTTTCAACATTCAACCTTCACAATCTCATCAATGGATGCAAGATAGTCAAATAGTAAGGAGAATCAGGCGCTCATATAGAGTATTTGAGTATTGCTTCGAGTTCGATTCCATTTCCCGTTATTTGATTATAGGGATGATTATCAGATGGAGTCGATGATAAACTGAAACATAGCCTCATTTGGATGATCCAAGATGTGATGGAGAGCAACTGCGCCAGTTTAATGGTCGACTGAGTCAAATTCTGCGGAGCCATATATTCCCTTTGTGAGAATCTGTGGAAGATGAAGCCACTGCTCATCATCATCGTATATTGTCGCTGTGGAATTGTAATCTCTCAATCTGCATACAGGATTCGGGTTTGCAGGTGTGCCTGAACCTCCCAGTATGATGCCAATTATTTGTTATTTGTCAATTTCAGGCGCACCGGACACCAGAATTGCAACATAATTCAGGATATTCACTAAATCAACAATGTTGAAAACTTTACAGCCAATTGCACAAGAGAATCACTATCAACTTCTCGACTCTCCTGAGAGAGATCCAGAACAGTGTATCTCAAATCACCCAGGGATAGCCAAACTGTCTAAGCGAAATATACTTAATGCATCGTATCCTAAGACACGGCTCGCGTATTCCAGGATTACCTGAAGAATACAGCCAAGTATTTCCTCACCCAGGAATGATGTTCAGGCACACCTCAGAACAACTCTCATGTCGAGTTTGATGGTCTCAGATATTGACACTGCACGCATATTCCATTCAATGGCCAAATTTGACAAGCTGTCACACATTATTAACATTTGATCGCACCCTAGTCATGCCTCTGAACTGTGTATGCCCACTTCACATTACCCTTGATCGATTCATTTTGCTCCATTCCAAGCATATTTTCTTCCTTCCTGAATGCTTTGAATCTGTGGCTGCCAGCACACACAGAGTGTCATCTTTCAGACACTGAACATTGAGGTGCAGCCGTGGCTCATCCCGCTCTGCCCGAGCTAATTTCTGAATCTATGCTTGATTGGAATGTGAAGGCGACCGCTGAAATGCCATAGCTGTCATGCTCCGTGTCAACCTATCCTTTGGAGGAAGGTGTCTGCTACATATTCACTGTCGATGCACAGCCCTGCGCAATATGTTACGACACTTAACAACATTTTGACTAAGAGGTATGTTCGGACCTATACATCTCCAAGATCCAATAGTAGCTTTCGTCGTTTGTGCTCCATAATCGAGCAGCAGCTTGAGATACTGAACATCTAGAGACAGCTTCTGCTCAGCGACTCTGGAGATGACCGGCAACTCCCTCTCACCTGTATACAACACTTCCTCGAACAGGTTTCAATTCACAAAGCTGCTAATGCAGACTTACTTCCATTCTGACCACCTTGTCTATTGGGGCCGCCATGAAACTGTATCATAGAATAGATTATGTGAACCGATTTCCATCTAGAGAGATTGAAGAGATCAAAATCAGAATTGCAATGTCTGCTCAGTGGCTCAATTGGCGACTGGCAAGCTCCCGCCCATGACATAACTTGAATGCCTGAAGTTCGTGACAAATCATAAACAGACGATATCTGATTTCCGCCAACTTCCAATGCCTAGAGTGCCTGAAGATCAAATCGTGATGAATGCTCAAGTCTAGAAAAGGCAGTTTCTGAGAGTACAAGTGACTGTCAAAGTCAGGCGAGCCTGCAATCCCAGCCATTACAATTGATTGAATCCTGCGTGCCGATTCAATGTGCGCTGCACCTCCATTGGCCAGAACGGCATGCTGTGATTCGTCTTTCCACTGTCAGACAAAGCCTCATGACAAATCCAAATCGTTCCTATGCACTGCTTTGAACCCCAATATTGATGTTGTGTCAACATTGTAGCATGGAGACTTAACAATGAGTTTGTGATTTAATGATGCGGTTTTTTATTGATGTGATGCGCAACATCATAATGTGAGTGACTATTTATGACCCATTCGCTAGCAATCTTGGCATTGACGAGAACTGGAATCGATTAGATTACCCCTGAATCTCCATTGTACCTTTACCGTTCTTTCTTCATGTTGACTTTCTCCATTGTAAACCCAAATTCTCCCTCTTCTCTTACACTGACTGCATACATATTCTGAATTCAGCAGACTCGGCAAGCTGAAGGTGAAGTTCTGCACACAACATTGCCTAATTGACTTCTCACTTTGCTGCAGAATCCTAAAACATCAGAATATCATGAAAATGAGGTGTCCATCCGACAGGTATACCGCATTCGGAGATTCATATTTATCCACTATCAGCATCAATCCCAGTTGGAATCGATGTAACTTCAACTGTTGCCACTCACCAAGGTCACAACTCTATCCTCCGTCGAAGTTCTGCAACATTCTTCAACACACTGACGATTCTGGGCCATGCAGTCACCACTCAAATGCTCGAACCAGAGGCATAATGAACTACCATCGGTGGAGTAATATGCCGGGGCGATCATGATCAGCCCATTTCTCTGTATTCCATATGTCCGGCCCTCAGAGTCAGTTAGTGATACAACCATGCAATTGTCCCGAGCTCGTCAGTTGGGTCAAGATCTTCACGTTTGTCTTTTTCAATTCTAAGTATGTTGGCTTAAACCAACCTCCAATTCGTGTATCAATCGTGTACTTGGATATGAGTGATACCATTCGGAAATCAAGGGCATGGAGAATCCATCTTATCTGGTGCATCTGACGCTTCCAAAATCACAACATAGAACTTGCATCGGCAGAATCGATATGAACCTCTGACCTGTCGTCCGGAACCATTCCAGGCACGCCCATAATTGAATCCACCTCAGGCAATCATCACTTTCTTCAGCCACTCCTCGAATTACATCCTCCTTGACGGAGTGCAACTTCGTTGCCCCATTTTCCTGTTATTCGATTAAACTTCATACTTTATTTACCGCTATATGCGTCAGTCTACATTCTCCAATTTCAGTTCATCTTCATCAACATGGAACCTACAGCCAGCCAGGTGAGGAATCACCATTCACAGAAGAATCAAGAAACACACCTTGAGAGAGCACTTGCACATGCATTCAAGAAGACACCCAATCATCATTGCCTATCAAATGTGTGAACTTCCAGCCTTCAAGTATAAAGTTGGATATAGTTTAGGTCCACGCGATATTTCATATGATGTGGGATGATGACGATACCGATCGGGAGATCAGTGATGGCTATCGTGCAGACCCAGGACAGTCCATATTGTTATCCGATATCGAAGAAGACAATTTGGACAACCAGCCAGTGGTCCTACATTTCCACCAGGCGCACCATGATAAGACAATATGAACTACAAGGGTTCCACTGCCAAAGAGAAGGAGCCGCACCAATACTGTCATTGCACGCACTTCACTTCCACATCTGCGACATCCAGCCGAGGCCACAGCACCACCATTGCTCAAACGCCAAAAGTCAACCATCAACATATCATGCCAGTCTGACATTGTACCCGCCCAGGAGCTCCCGCTTGCCAAGGCTGGTGGTGACAAGAATGTTCTTCAACCAATGGCCAGTGGAGATCACAACGTTCCCCAACACCAAAAGTCCACTGTGGAGGTGCCGAAATGATTCATGGAGGCAATCGTATTCACACAGACTGCCTGGCCAATCATTTCCGATCAGAAGTGCTCGCTGCTTGACGAAGCTTGGACACTAGCCATTGAAGCCCAGGATCGTCAGTGGGCATTAGCAGGTGCTCATGTAGGTACACCATCTGTGTGTCAACTGCCCTGTGGTCCATCTCTTAAAATCGATCCGCAAACCCAAGAAGCTGTAAGTGTGTATTCTGTTTTCTGCTCCTCGATTGGACATATGATGATACTAAACCCCACAAATATGCAGAGTTAAAACCAAAAATGACTACCATTCAAGAGCATCTGGCAGATGGAGCTCGTCGAACTATTGTCCGAAGTTACTGGTTGGATCTTGGATCAGGGACTGAGCTTCGAATCGAGGTTAAGGAGCTCATGTTTGACCATGCCTAACTCCCGAAGATCATCAATGATATGAAGTCATGGTTCGTGCGGATGGAAGTGCTTGACTTAATCAACCATCAATTTTTCTTCACCGCCAAGAGCTTGGGGCTAGAACCAACTACTTCGCAGTTCTTTAACCTCTCTCAACACACACGTTAGCGCTTGTAGCCATAGCTATTCATTGTGCGCTGTCTGAGTATGCCACTGGAAAGAAGGGTACAGTTATGTTTTCTCAAGATGAATATTGAGGTGAATTTTGCCCTTCCGCAGTGATAGATTGTATTACTGGAGAAGCTACTGCACTCATCAATTACACATGGTGGGCTGCTTCATACCCCCGAATAGTGCTCCTCCGCAATGATAGGTGCTCCTCATTGCCTCTCAGCGCTCCTCATTCCGGATTGCAACTTCGATATTCTACTCTGCGCTATATACCGCCTTCTCAATCAGCCCTCCTCCTCTATGCTGGGCGCTCCTCAATCTTTCTTCTATTGCATTGTAGACTCCTTACCTCCCTCCCCTTTCGGCGCTGCTCAGCATGGATAGGCTGCTGTGCTGGATATGTGCTCCTCAATCTCCGTCAGCACTCCTTGGCTTGCATTTGTGCCCCTCAATTTCATTCCGCGCTCCTACATCACCATCGGCACTCCCTGTTGCCCACCCTGCACTGCACATCAGCCACTCCTCCTGTCCTGCTGGCTCCCCTCATTTTCCCCCAAATTCACCATATTCCCTGTCAAACTCCATTTTGATTCACCACGAGCTAACATCTCAATTCCAACTTTTTAGATATCACAAATTGACCCAAACGACATTGGAATTCACTTTCACCAACTTGCCAGACCCAAATTATTCGGAAATACAAGGAACGTCTCCAGCTTCTTTGTATAGTTGATGAGTTGTGTGTTCCTGCGTTTGTCGGCTCTGATGAGATGGGAGATTCAGTGGATGATATTGAGACTATGTTCAATGAATATCATTCGATCGCTTAGTCGGGTTATTATTTCAGTGATACCTGCTTTCACTTTTGAATCACTCGCCATTTTTTTTGGTTTTCCTTAATGTAGCGATGCAAACAATAGAATGCTGAATGAGATGCTGGGTGCTATAGTATGATTTAGAAGGTGATAATGAGCAATAATCTATGCATCATACGTGGAAGATATTCTTATCGCGAGTGTATGGTGTCAGCAACGGTTCCGGACCGTCACTTCGGGTCCGGGTCCGGGTACAAACCGAACCGTTGCCAAATTGGCGGTCCGGGTCGTCAATTGACCCGAACTGCCTACTCGGGTACGGTTCCATGTTAAACTCCCACCCCGTCTGAATTGGGCGGGTTGTCAGCGGGTCACCCACCGGGTCCATCCATAGATTCATATAAGGCTCTTGAATTTGCAGTGTGTCAATAGTATCGTATCGAAATAGCATTTACAGCAACCAACAACCTGCTTTTGCTTGTTGAGCAGTTTGCAATGTTGATTAATTTGGTATCTGTGTTTCACCTTCGATATATGGTATTTTTGCCTAGCAAGGCGGTCAATAATACTGTTATGCACGTGAAGATCTGCGCGACGCCGTGATTACGAAATATGCAAGTCCTAAAACTCTTGACGCTCCGTTGATACTCATTTTCAGGATGCTGCAGGGAGCATGTCGCTGTTGTTTTTGACAGTAAAGGCTGCCAATATCTCATCGATGGATGTCCGCAACCAATCGGAACATAACTTACTCAAGATGCAAAGCTAAACATCGTTGACGCTCCGTTGACGATCTTGCTTAGAATGGGGCGGTGACCGTGTTGCTATCTCTTTTGCCAATGAACGCGGCCAATACGTCCGTTATGCATAACAACGACCAAGTCACTGGTGAATTACCGTACTTACAAGACCACAAATCGTTGACGCTCCGTTGACGCTCTTGCTAAGAATGGGGCGGTGACCGTGTTGCTATCCTTTTTGCCAATAAAAGCGGCCATTACATCCGTTATGAGTAACAACGA
>Ga0307512_10008350_pt1 | contig 10104 bp, 13 predicted proteins | sample 14_EM_MG_FD_200267 | JGI IMG/M metagenome (GOLD analysis project Ga0307512, IMG submission 200267) | Populus trichocarpa ectomycorrhiza microbial communities from riparian zone in the Pacific Northwest, United States - 14_EM | ecosystem: Host-associated > Plants > Roots > Unclassified | place... | reverse complement strand
TCCTTGTAGAGCTTGTCCGCGAACCAGCGGGACTTCCAGTCGGTGGAAATGCCGAGGCGGAACCCAGTGGGGTGAACCTTCTGACCCATTACTCGGCACCTTCCGTGCTGTCGGGCCCCGCGGCGTCAGCCGCTGGCAGCGGTTCGGTCGCCGGTCCGGTTTCTTTCACCGGCGCCGCCTTCTTGGCCGGCGCGGCCTTCTTCGCGGCGGCCTTGCGGCCCGGCGCGGTCACCTGGACCGCTTCCACCGCGACGGTGATGTGGCACGTGCGCTTGCGGATCCGGTACGCCCGGCCCTGGGCCCGCGGCCGGAACCGCTTGAGCGTCGGACCCTCGTCGACGAACGCCTCGCTGACGAGGAGCGCATCCGGGTCGAGCCGCTCGTTGTTCTCCGCGTTCGCGATCGCGCTCGCGAGCACCTTGTAAACCTGCTCACTCGCTGCCTGCGGTGCGAACTGCAGAACCGTGAGAGCCTCCTTCGCGGGCAGACCGCGGACGAGGTTGATCACACGGCGCGCCTTGTTCGGCGAGATGCGCACGTGGCGCGCAACCGCCCGCGCGCCCGGAAGCACCGGAGCGTCGCCCTTGACTGGCATCGCTGTAACCCCTCTTGATCTAATCCGTGGACTGCTTAGCGACGACGGCTCTTGCGGTCGTCCTTCTCGTGACCCTTGAACGTGCGGGTCAGAGCGAACTCGCCGAGCTTGTGCCCGACCATGGCCTCGGTGATGAACACCGGGACGTGCTTGCGCCCGTCGTGCACGGCGATCGTGTGCCCGAGCATGTCGGGAATGATCGTCGAGCGCCGCGACCAGGTCTTGATGACGTTCTTCGAATTCTTCTCGTTCTGGACTTCCACCTTCTTGAGCAGGTGGTCGTCGATGAACGGGCCCTTCTTGAGGCTGCGAGGCATCTTCTTCTACTCCCGTTACCCGCGCTTGCGGGTGGCGTAGCGGCGGCGAACGATCATGCGGTCGCTCTCCTGGCCCTTGCGGCGGGTACGGCCCTCCGGCTTACCGGCGGGGTTGACCGGGTGGCGACCACCTGAGGTCTTACCCTCACCACCACCATGCGGGTGGTCGATCGGGTTCATGGCGACACCACGGACGGTCGGGCGCTTGCCCTTCCACCGCATGCGGCCGGCCTTGCCCCAGTTGATGTTCGACTGTTCGGCATTGCCGATCTCGCCGACCGTGGCACGGCAGCGGATGTCGACCCGGCGGATCTCGCCGGAGGGCATCCGCAGCGTGGCGTACGCACCTTCGCGGCCGAGCAGCTGGATGCCGACGCCGGCCGACCGGGCCAGCTTGGCGCCGCCGCCGGGACGAAGCTCCACACCGTGGACCGTCGTACCGACCGGGATGTTGCGCAGGGGCAGGTTGTTCCCCGGCTTGATGTCCGCGCCCGGGCCCGACTCGATCGCGTCACCCTGCTTGAGGTCCTTCGGCGCGACGATGTAGCGCTTCTCGCCGTCCGCGTAGTGCAGCAGCGCGATGCGGGCAGTGCGGTTCGGGTCGTACTCGATGTGCGCGACCTTGGCCGGCACGCCGTCCTTGTCGACCCGCTTGAAGTCGATCAGCCGGTACTGCCGCTTGTGGCCGCCGCCCTGGTGCCGCGTGGTGATGCGGCCGTGGACGTTGCGACCACCCTTCTTGGGAAGGGGCGCCAGCAGCGACTTCTCCGGCGTGGACCGGGTGATCTCGGCGAAGTCGGCGACGCTGGAGCCGCGACGGCCCGGCGTAGTCGGCTTGTACTTACGGATAGCCATGATTTACACCCCTTAGCTGACCGGGCCGCCGAAGGCCTCGATACGGTCACCGTCAGCCAGCTTGACCATCGCGCGCTTGGTCGCCTTGCGCTGACCGAAGCCCGTCCGGGTGCGCTTGCGCTTGCCCTCGCGGTTCGCGGTGTTCACCGTCAGTACGCGGACGTCGAAGATCTGCTGGATCGCGATCTTGATCTGGGTCTTGTTCGCGTCCGGGTGGACGGTGAACGTGTACCAGTTCTGGTCGAGAACGCTGTAGCTCTTCTCGGAGACCACCGGCGCGATGATGATGTCGCGCGGGTCGGCGATCGTGCTCACTTGTCCTCCTCCTCGCTGGCCTCGGCCGGCACACCCAGGAACTCGTCGAGCGCGTCCTTGGTGAAGACGACCTCGTCGGCCACCAGCACGTCGTACGTGTTGAGCTGGCCGGCCTCGATGAGGTGGACGGTCGGCTCGTTGCGCAGCGAGATCCAGTTCAGCTCGTCGGTGCTGCTCAGCACGACCAGCACCTTGCGGGACTCGGTCGTCTTGCGCAGCGTCGCGATCGCGGCCTTGGTCGACGGCGTCTCGCCGCTGACGAACGCCTCGACCACGTGCACCACGCCGTCGCGGGCCCGGTCGGAGAGGGCGCCACGCAGGGCAGCGGCCTTCATCTTCTTCGGGGTCCGCTGGCTGTAGTCGCGCGGCACGGGACCGTGCACGACGCCACCGCCGGTGAACTGCGGCGCGCGGATCGAGCCCTGCCGGGCGCGACCGGTGCCCTTCTGCTTGTACGGCTTCTTGCCGCCGCCGGCGACCTCGCCGCGCGTCTTGGCGCTGGCCGTGCCCTGCCGGGCGGCGGCGAGCTGGGCCACGACGACCTGGTGCATCAGCGGGATGTTCGCCTGCACGTCGAAGATGTCGTCGGGCAGCTCGACCGAGCCGGCCTTCACGCCTTCGACGTTGATGACGTCAACGGAGCTCACTTGGCACCACCCTTCTTCGCCGCGGTGCGGACCAGGATCAGCGCACCCTTGGGACCGGGGACGGCACCCTTGACGAGGATCAGGTTGTTCTCGGTGTCGATCGCCTGCACCGTGAGGTTTTGCACGGTGAACCGCTTGCCACCCATCCGGCCCGCCATCCGGACGCCCTTGAAGACGCGACCGGGGGTCGCGCAGGCGCCGATGGAGCCCGGCGAGCGGTGCTTGCGCTCGACACCGTGGCTGGCCTTCAGGCCGTGGAAGCCGTGCCGCTTCATGACGCCGGCGAAGCCCTTGCCCTTGGTCTTGCCGGTGACGTCGATCGGCGTACCGACCGGGAACGTCTCGACGGTGACCTCCTGGCCGAGCTGGTACTCGGTGGCGTCAACGGTGCGCAGCTCGACGATGTGCCGCCGCGGCGACACCCCCGCCTTCGCGTAGTGACCGCTCTTCGGCTTGCTGACCTTGCGCGGGTCGATGGCGCCGTACGCCAGCTGGACCGCGGAGTAGCCGTCGGTCTCGTCAGTGCGGACCTGGGTCACGACGCACGGGCCGGCCTGCACCACGGTTACCGGGACGACCTTGTTGTTATCCCAGACCTGGGTCATGCCGAGCTTCTCGCCCAGGATGCCCTTCACTTGCCTGTCCATTGTCCGGATCCCTACAGCTTGATCTCGATGTCGACGCCAGCCGGCAGGTCGAGGCGCATGAGCGAGTCGACCGTCTTCGGAGTCGGGTCGATGATGTCGATCAGCCGCTTGTGCGTGCGCATCTCGAAGTGCTCGCGCGAGTCCTTGTACTTGTGCGGCGAACGGATCACGCAGAAACGGTTGATCTCCGTGGGCAGCGGCACCGGACCTGCGACCTGGGCACCGGTACGCGTGACCGTCTCGACGATCTTGCGCGCCGAGGAGTCGACGACCTCGTGGTCATAGGCCTTGAGCCGGATGCGGATCTTCTGTCCCGCCATGGTGGCTTCTGTTTCCTTCTCTCGATGCCGCTACGTGCGAAAGCGGTGGCCCTCGCATGCCCGCAGGACCAATGATCCTGCGATGTCCGACCCCCGCGGTCGGGCGTGTCGCGCTCTAACTTCAGGCTCCGCCCCAGCAAGCCGGGGCGAACAGATCACGGGGATCGGCGGTGGCGGGAGGCGCCGAGTTATCCAAGGCGAAACCAACCCCGCACACCGGGCGAGGGTGGCTGACTTGCCGATGTCTCAAGAGGCAAAGGCAGCCAACCACCCTGCGCGGACGCAACCTGACTAGTATGCCGTATCGATCGCGGCAATGCTAATCGGGGTCACCGTTACTCAGACGTTGATCTTCGTGACCGTTCCGGCGCCGACGGTGCGGCCACCCTCCCGGATCGCGAACTTCAGGCCCTGCTCCATGGCGATCGGCTGGATCAGCTTGACCGACATGCTGGTGGAGTCGCCCGGCATGACCATCTCGGTGCCCTCGGGCAGCGTGACGACGCCGGTGACGTCCGTGGTGCGGAAGTAGAACTGCGGCCGGTAGTTCTGGAAGAACGGCGTGTGCCGGCCACCCTCCTCCTTCGAGAGGATGTAAACCTGGCCCTCGAACTCCGTGTGCGGAGTGCTCGTGCCGGGCTTGACCACGACCATGCCGCGCTCGACGTCCTCGCGCTTGATGCCACGCAGCAGCAGGCCGACGTTCTCGCCAGCGCGAGCCTCGTCGAGCAGCTTGCGGAACATCTCGATGCCGGTGCAAACGGTCTTGGTCGACTTCTCGCGGATGCCCACGATCTCGACCTCCTCGTTCGGCTTGAGGATGCCGCGCTCGGCCCGGCCGGTGACGACCGTGCCACGACCGGTGATCGTGAAGACGTCCTCGATCGGCATGAGGAACGGCTTCTCGGTGTCGCGCTCGGGCTGCGGGATCGCGGTGTCGACCGCGTTCATCAGCTCGAGGAGCTTCTCGGTCCACTCCGCGTCGCCCTCGAGCGCCTTGAGCGCCGAGACACGCACGACCGGCAGGTCGTCGCCCGGGAACTCGTAGGTGCTGAGCAGCTCGCGGACCTCGAGCTCGACGAGCTCCAGGAGCTCCTCATCGTCGACCATGTCGCTCTTGTTCAGGGCGACGACGATGTACGGAACGCCGACCTGGCGGGCCAGGAGCACGTGCTCCTTGGTCTGCGGCATCGGGCCGTCGGTCGCGGCGACCACCAGGATCGCGCCGTCCATCTGGGCGGCACCGGTGATCATGTTCTTGATGTAGTCGGCGTGGCCGGGGCAGTCCACGTGCGCGTAGTGCCGCGACGCGGTCTGGTACTCGACGTGCGCGATCGAGATCGTGATGCCGCGGGCCTTCTCCTCCGGCGCCTTGTCGATCTCGTCGAACGGCGTGTAGGGGTTCAGGTCCGGGTACTGGTCGTGCAGGACCTTCGTGATGGCCGCAGTCAGCGTCGTCTTACCGTGGTCGATATGACCAATGGTGCCGATGTTGACGTGCGGCTTAGTCCGCTCGAACTTCGCCTTCGCCACTGGTGTCCTCCTGTGGACTGTGTCTTCTGTTCTCGCCCCGGCCCGCCGGATCGGCGGTTAGGACTCTGTCGACTGCTCGTGCACGTGCGGTCCATGACGGACCGCACGTGCCTCAACGCGTCCGGCTGGGGTTAGGCACCCGTGGCCTTGGCGATGATCTCCTTCGCGACGCTCTGCGGAACCTCGGCGTAGGAGTCGAACTGCATGCTGTAGCTCGCCCGGCCCTGAGTCTTCGACCGCAGGTCGCCGACGTAGCCGAACATCTCCGAGAGCGGCACCAGAGCCTTGACGACGCGAGCGCCGGAACGCTCCTCCATCGACTGGATGATCCCGCGGCGGGAGTTGAGGTCACCGATGACGTCACCCATGTTGTCCTCGGGGGTGGTGACCTCAACGGACATCATCGGCTCGAGGAGCGCGGGGTCGGCCTTGCGGGCCGCCTCCTTCATCACCATCGAACCAGCGATCTTGAACGCCATTTCCGACGAGTCGACCTCGTGGTACTGGCCGTCCACCAGCGTCAGCCGGACGCCGACCAGCGGATAGCCGGCCAGCACGCCGTACTGCAGCGCGTCCTGCGCACCCGCGTCCACCGAGGGGATGAACTCCTTGGGGATGCGACCACCGGAGACCGCGTTCACGAACTCGTAGGTGGGGCCGTCCGCGCTGAGCGGCAGCGGCTCGACGGTGACGACGACCTTCGCGTACTGGCCCGAGCCACCGGTCTGCTTCTTGTGCACGAAGGTGAGCTTCTCCACGCTGCCGCGGATCGTCTCCCGGTACGCCACCTGCGGCTTACCGATGTTCGCCTCGACGTTGAACTCGCGCCGCATCCGGTCGACGAGGATGTCGAGGTGCAGCTCGCCCATGCCGGCGATGACCGTCTGCCCGGTCTCCTCGTCGTTCCAGACGCGGAAGGTCGGGTCCTCCTCGGCGAGCCGCTGGATCGCGGTGCCGAGCTTCTCCTGGTCGGACTTCGTCTTCGGCTCGATCGCCACCTGGATGACCGGCTCCGGGAAGGTCATCGACTCCAGGATCACCGGGTGCGCCGGGTCACTCAGAGTGTCACCGGTGGTGGTCTGCTTGAGACCCTGCACCGCGATGATGTCGCCGGCCCACGCCGTGGGGCGCTCTTCGCGCTTGTTGGCGTGCATCTGGTAGATCTTGCCGATCCGCTCCTTGCGGTCCTTGGTGGAGTTGACCACCTGGGAGCCGGAATCGAGCGTGCCGGAGTAGACCCGGACATAGGTCAGCTTGCCGAGGTGCTTGTCAGTCTGGATCTTGAACGCCAGGCCCGAGAAGGGCTCGCTCGGCGAGGGCTGGCGCTGCATCGGCGTCTCGCCGTCCTGCGCCACACCCTCGATCGCCGGAACGTCCAGCGGCGACGGCAGGAAGTCGACGACGGCGTCGAGCATGGGCTGCACGCCCTTGTTCTTGAACGCCGAGCCGCACAGCACCGGGTTGGCCTTGCTGGCGATCGTGGCACGCCGGATGGCGGCCTTGATCTCGTCGATCGAGACCTCATCGCCGTCGAGATACTTGACCATGACGTCGTCGTCCACGTCGGCCAGCGTCTCGATCAGCTTCTCGCGCCACTCGGTCGCGGAGTCCAGCAGGTCTGCCGGGATCTCCTCGATCGCGTAGTCGTCACCCTTCTGGGTCTCCCCACGCCAGGTGAGCGCGCGCATGTTGATCAGGTCGACGACGCCGATGTGGTCGCCCTCGAGCCCGATCGGGATCTGCAGCACCAGCGGCGTGGCGTTGAGCCGGTCGATCATCATCTGTACGCAGCGGAAGAAGTCCGCGCCGGTCCGGTCGAGCTTGTTGACGAAGCACATCCGGGGGACGTGGTACTTGTCCGCCTGCCGCCAGACGTTCTCCGTCTGGGGCTCCACGCCGGCGACACCGTCGTAGACCGCGACCGCACCGTCGAGCACCCGCAGCGACCGCTCGACCTCGACCGTGAAGTCGACGTGGCCGGGCGTGTCGATGATCTGGATCGTGTAGCCCTTCCACTCGCACTTCGTGGCGGCGGAGGTGATGGTGATGCCGCGTTCCTGTTCCTGTTCCATCCAGTCCATGACGGCCGCGCCCTCGTGGACTTCACCGATCTTGTACGTGATACCGGTGTAGAACAGAATTCGCTCGGTCGTCGTGGTCTTACCAGCGTCGATGTGCGCCATGATGCCGATGTTGCGTACCTTGGCGAGCGCGTCTGCGGCGGCCACTGCAATCCCTACTCTTCATCGTCGTCGTCTCGTGAACCGGTACGACTACTGCGGTGGCCCGGCGGGTGCCGGGCCGGCAGCGGGGTCTTACCAGCGGTAGTGCGCGAAGGCCTTGTTGGACTCCGCCATCTTGTGGGTGTCCTCGCGCCGCTTGACGGCGGCGCCGAGTCCGTTGCTGGCGTCGAGCAGCTCGTTCTGGAGACGCTCGATCATCGTCTTCTCGCGGCGGGCCTTGGAGTACTGCACCAGCCAGCGCAGACCGAGGGTGGTCTGCCGCGGGGTGCGGACCTCGACCGGCACCTGGTAGGTCGCGCCACCGACACGGCGGCTGCGAACCTCGAGGGTCGGCTTCACGTTGTCCATCGCGCGCTTCAGGGTGACCACCGGGTCGGTGCCGCTCTTCTCACGGCAGCCCTCGAGGGCGCCGTAGACGATGCGCTCGGCGAGCTGACGCTTGCCGCCGACCAGGATCTTGTTCACCAGCTGGGTGACCAGCGGCGAGTTGTACACCGGGTCCGCGACCACCGGGTGGCGCGGAGCAGGGCCCTTACGCGGCATATCAGCTCTTCTCCTTCTTCGCGCCGTAACGGCTGCGGGCTTGCTTGCGGTTGCGGACACCCTGGGTGTCCAGCGAACCGCGGACGATCTTGTAGCGGACGCCCGGGAGGTCCTTCACACGGCCACCACGCACGAGCACGATCGAGTGCTCCTGCAGGTTGTGGCCGACACCCGGGATGTACGCCGTAACCTCGATCTGGCTGCTGAGCTTCACACGAGCGACCTTGCGCAGCGCGGAGTTCGGCTTCTTGGGGGTAGTGGTGTACACGCGCGTGCACACGCCGCGCCGCTGAGGACTTCCCTTCAGCGCCGGCGTCTTGGTCTTGCTCGTCTTCGCCTGGCGGCCCTTTCGGACCAGCTGCTGGATCGTGGGCACCGGGTTTCTCCGCTCCCTTCGGCCGCTTTCCGCGGCCGCACCGTCTTCTTGTACTACCTGGGCGTACCGGTCGCTCCCCGGTGGGATCGTCCGGCACCCGCGGTCGGGCGTGTCGCCCGGCTCACGGTCCCGCCGCACGCTTGCACGCGCAGCGGATGTTGTCTGTGTCTGGTCTCTGGTCCATACAAGGGCCAGAGCCCGTCGTGCCACTGCCCCGTCTGGTTACGACTCGGGCGCACGCACGAGTTGCCCGGGCAAGCCCGGGCACGAGGGGAAAGAGTACCCATAGCACGGACGCAGGTCAAAACGAGGCCTGCAACCCAGCATGGACATCTCCGCATACCAAGTGTACCGGGTCCCCGAGCGCGGCACTGCCGCGGTGCCCGATCCGGCGTCACCGGGGAATTAGAGAGGCGTCACCAGGGTCTAGGAGAACTGCAGCAACAGGGTCAACACCAACGCCACCAGCGCAATTCCCGCCCCGCTGCCGCCGCAGGAGATCCCGGCGATGGCCCGGCCGCGACCGGTGAAACGGATCCGGCCCGGCTCGGCGGTGCGCCGGATCTGCCGCGCCGCGATCAGGCCCAACGCCACCGCGCCGCCGCCGGCCAGCACCGCGAGCAGGGCGAACGCGCCGCCGACCCAGCCGCCCCAGCCGTCCGAGGCGCCGGACAGCCCGAAACAGAAGACCAGGAACGACACCAGGATGGACGCGATCCCCGCGATCAGCGAGCCGGTCGCCAGGCCGGACGAGATCGGCGGGACCTGCAGCTGAACCAGCGCGAACTCGGTGCCGGCGACGGGCTCGACGCGGGCCGGCTTCCACCGCTCCCCGGCCGAGGGCGGCGGCACGACGGGTGGCGTGAACGGCACCCCGGTTTGCCACAGCCCGGCCCCCGAGGGCGGATAGCCGGGCGCCACGGCCGGATAGCCGGCCGGAACAGCCTCCAAACCCGGGTAGCCAGGCGAGACACCCGGACCCCCAGCCCCCGCACCCGGATAACCGGCCGGGGCGGCGGGACCGCCGGCCTGCGGGCCGCCCGGATAGCCGGGCGCCGGCGGATAACCGGGTGGATAGGACGGTGCCGGCTCGGCGGGCCAGGAGCCCGGTTGCTGCGTCACCCTCCGAGCATGTCACTCGAACGTGGGCGCGCGCAGCCCGGCCGTCCTCAGTCGGTGCCGGGGCCGAAGTCGGGGCCGGTGGGGCTGCCCGCGAAGTGCAGCAGCCCAGTGATCACGGCGACCACCAGCGTGGCCAGGGCCAGCACGATCCCCGCCCAGGCCAGCCGCTGTCCGCGGCGCACCCAGGCCGCGCCGGTCAGGTATCCCCCGGCCGCAAATGCCTGCCTGCGGACCTGACGGGCCAGCAGCAGCGCGATCGTGGCCGGAATCACGCCACCGACGAGCGCGCCGGTCAGGAACGCCACCAGCCCGAGCGTGAACACCGCCCGCGCCTTGGAGGAAGGAGCCGGCTCCGGATCCATCGGGTGGCGGGTGGGCACGGCGGCGGGGAGCGTCACCCCTCCATCTTAGGAACGCCACAGGGCGGCCGCAGCGTGCGCGACCGCCCTGTGGATAACTTGCGAGCTAGCGGTACGACCCGAAGTCGAAGTCGTCCAGCGGCACAGCCTGCCCGCTGGCCGGCCCGAAGCCGTAGTCGGTCTCGGGATACCCGGTCATCGAGTACACCTTGGCCTTGGCCTCCTCGGTCGG
>Ga0307512_10008349_pt1 | contig 10106 bp, 15 predicted proteins | sample 14_EM_MG_FD_200267 | JGI IMG/M metagenome (GOLD analysis project Ga0307512, IMG submission 200267) | Populus trichocarpa ectomycorrhiza microbial communities from riparian zone in the Pacific Northwest, United States - 14_EM | ecosystem: Host-associated > Plants > Roots > Unclassified | place... | reverse complement strand
TCTACTTTTATTTATTTTTCGGCAGTTGTTCGACTCGAGTTCTTGCATGTACATAGCACAACATATGTATGTAGTAACCAGCCTGCCTGTCTGGGCCTACGAAGAGGAAGGCGGACAGTATTTAATGAATTACTTAATGACACCACCATCGCGCCGTTTACACATGTCCAGATATCGAGACCCTTTTCCCCCAGCCTTTATGTAGCCGGTGTTTCTTGGGGAAGTGTCTGATATTAACTATTCCCAGGCATGTTCTAGAAGTACTTATGTGCACGAGGGAAAGGGAGGGGAAAAAAAACGGCGCACACGAGAAACCCCGAAACTGGCTAACTATGTACAGATAAAATGATGACAGAATTGCCACCACGGACATGGCTTGCGCGAGCATACCTACCCCCTGCGGAAAGTACTGTACAGCATTGTACGGGCGGTATAGGGCAGAGATGGAAGAGTGAATGGTCGGCTATCTATCTATTGGCACCTGGCGGGGGTCGGCGGAGGTTCGGAGACGAGACGTGTCAGCGGGGGATGCACATATCTACGCAGACACGTGCGACGTCGGGATGTACGCCCGTGGCAGGTCTTGGTCCGGTTCGGCGGATAACCAACTACGGACTGCTGGTTCACAGGTCGTCACATGTTGGCGGTGAACGGCGGTTTGTACGGTGCAGTACAGTGGAGCAGTAAGGAGACAGTAGATAGTCTCGAGGACGGGAATAGGGGTTGAGGTCGCGAGAGCAGTGACTAAGCGGAACGAGTGACACACAACATCACACAACGGGCTCGGCGGCAAGTGATCCCGTGTGCAGCACCCCCCGGCCCACCGCTCCGCCATGCGACTGATGAACCGTCAGCCATCGCCATCACCATCGACTCCGACCCTCGGTGGCCGTTCGACGGGCCGAGCGCTGACGGCTTTCCGATAGGCACGTGCACAGGCACCCGGTTTTCCGACGCGTTTCGTCGCGTCGTGACGCGGGCTGTGGGGCGCAACCAACCAGTCGGAGGGGGGCGTTCTACATAATCGGCATGGGCGGAGGTTTCGGGATGGTCCGGCGGCGAAGTCGGATCGGACCGTGCTCCAGGCTCTTGGAAGCGTTCCGGTCGCTTCGGTGCTGACTACGGGGCGCTGACTACGGGGCGTCGGTACGACAGCAGCAGTCAGTACGTACGACAGTGGCCGAGGTGATCGCCCGTCCAAACCATCCCCGTCCGCAGCGGAATACGAGGCTGATCGGCGCCCCTAACGCCACGGCAGGTTCGACGGGACCAACCGGGAGGGGTACTCACGCCGAAAAGCGGCTCTGTGGGGGGCTGTGTCCTGGCACATCGCGAGGGGGGAAAAGAAACATCTTGCCGGAGCGGAGATTGCGGCTCCATCGGGAGCGCTGTCGGCACGCCCCCGCGGCGGATCAACCGCGCAGACCCTGCCAACACTGGGGGAGCCTCGCTTCTGTTGGATATGGCCGGGTGTCTGCGGGATCGGCTGCATCTGGATCGAACCCCGTCTGTCGCGCCGAGAAGACGGCCTTTGCGGCGTGTTCCTTGCAGGAGGTGTCTCTCGTGCCCCCGAGAAAAAGTGCTGGGCCGAAACAAACATATCGGTGGTGCACAGAGTGACACGCTGTGAGTAGCTGCGGCCTTCGCCGGTGCCGGGAGCAACAGACGGATCGCCGTAGAGGTCTTGCGTCGAGACACTGGTCGACGTTTCCGCCAGCGTCTCCAGAGCCACCATCGGATGGAATACAGGTGCTCCATCGCACAGCGTGCAGACAGCTGGGCGGAGCGGCCGTCGTGGGCTGCCCCCCAGCGGCGTCTTCCAGGCGGACGATGTGGAACTACAGGACTGGGCATTCAGACCGGACGGAGCAGGACAGATGGGCGGATGGACACGCACAGGCGGCCAAGCCTGCCGAATTACAGCCGCCACCCTGCGAGGCTCCATTCTCTCCGCCCCGCCTGCCGAGCCAGCAGAGCCTCGCAGTCACTCGCCAGACCAGGCACATGCCCTGATTACGCCGCAGATGTTCGTGCACACGCACACGGCTCTGTAACGGGGGATCCTGCGTTGGCTTCACTACCGCTGCTACTACTGCCGAGTGCATGTGCGCTCTCTGCCCAGAACGCCGCCCCTAAATCCTCCACGAGCAGCCAAAGGGAGCGAACGTGCCACATCACCACCGCCACCGCCGTCGCCATCGCCGTGCACGGGTGCACGAGCTAATACACGCAGCACTTGTAACCTGACGACCCGTCAGCGCGGACACGACGACGGAGCAGGGAGCCTACTGTTAGGGCCGGGACACTTGTTGGTTACCCAGGATCCGCCGGAACAGGAGAAGCGGCTGCTGTCCCAGCAGTAGCTCGTCGCGTACGGCGCTTTGCACATGCTGACAACGCAGCAGACGTTTTCGCTGCCGCCGTTGCAGTATCCGGTTTTCTGTTTGTTTTTTCCCCAGCTGGGTTAGTGGGAGGGAGGAAGTGAGGGAGGGAGGGAGGAACGGACGAGGAACCCGCTGCTGCCGCAGCTGCTCGGCTTCCCGCACCGCGCGACGTAGTTGTACTCGGAGCCGTACGGGTAGCAGCGCTCGCCGGGGCCGGGGAGCGCCCGCGCGACGAGGTCGGCGTCGGCGTCGGCGTCGGCGTCGGCGAGAGGGCTCGACGTGGCCGGCGCCAGGAGCGCAAAGAGGAGCAGCGGGATCGGGAGGAGCATTCTGCTGGCGGTGGCGGTGGTGGCGGTGGTGGTGGGCTGTTGCTGTTGGCGGATGTGCTTGGGTGGGGCAGGGAGGGCGCGCTCTGGGTGGTGGCGAGAGGATATGGGGGGATGCTGGGGAGAACGGAGCGGCACTTTATACTCGTCCTCCTCGAGGAATCGCCCCTCCGTCTCTCTGACCACGGCCGGCCGGCCAGCCAGCCGGGAGATACAGATAGCCCGCGGCGCAACGTGCGAGCGAGCGAGCGCCGGTGTTCTACTCACCTGCCTTCGTATATATATTTTTTTGTATTGCTTTTTACATTGCTCGCATGCGACCAATTTTGATCACGGCGAGCCTGCCCAAGCAAGATTGGAGCCCGGGGAACGAAGAACACACCTTCACATGGACCAGGACGTCCGCAAACAACTCGCCCCACCGGGGAAAACCCAGAGCAGACACCACTCCCTAGTCTGGTTTGACTTCGCCCTCTCCGGATGAGTTTTGCTTGTCTTCGCAGGACACGGGTGAGTTTTCATCTGACATCCCAGGTCACTATGTACTTGCATACATACTTACCTACCCAAGTAGTCGCCCCGCGCGTCGAGACGTACGAGAGAGATGCACACGGTCCGGAGGAGCGCGGGCTGGATACGAGCGCCGTCGCCGTCGTGCAGGGCAGCGCGGATTCTCGCCCCGCGCATTCCGTGTGATATTGACTGCAGCGCGCGCGGGAATACGAGAGTTGCACAGCTCGCGGCGGGGGTTTTGCGAGCGTGCTGCGGGGGCATCCGGACGCGAGGGAGCTCTGGGCATCGTGGCCGGAGCGCCCAGCAGTCTGCCCGAATCACCCCATGCCGTGCGCCGAGCAGCCAGTCCGGACTCGCTTCACTGCCGCCCCGCTCCGTCCCCGTCTCCCGCTTCCGGACGGCTGCCAGCGAGCGCGGTGCCGCGCGGCGCAGATGCGGATTGCGGACCGGTGCGGCTGGAGCCCATGTGGGACCGCATCTGCTGCCCCCCACCACGCCGCGGAAGACGAGACGGCGGTTTACGATATCGTAGACACACAGCGCGCCGATACGTAGCACCAATGGGCCAGAACCAAAATGGCGGCCCGATACCTGCCTGCACCCCCGCGGGAGCAGGCACTCGTCCGCGGCAAGTGCCAGGCTGTCGAATCCTCGAACACGCACTCGGACACGCATAGTCACGGTCGGTACACGCCTGTATTGATGCTGCTGCCAGCGAAAAAGAACAAGAACAAGAAGAAGAAAAAAAGGCCCGCGCTCCCCCGAGTCAAGCTCGATCCAGCGTATCGAGTCCGCGGTGTCAATACAAAAAGTTATACTCCTACACCGCCGATAACAATAATAGCAACAACAGCAGTGCCCGTCAACTCGAGCCGTCGAGTCTTCAACGACGCAGTAGGCAGGTAACGAAAAAGTAAAGCGCCCGAGGAAATGGGAAATAGAATACTGTACACACTCATATAAGCCGATGCTGCACCGAAACGAAGTGACACCGCAGACATGCACGCAACCCAAGAAAAAAGCAAGGAAACAAGCGAGACGAGAGCCCAATTTTGATAAGCACGATAAGCCGCCAGCGCGAGGCCCCTTTAGTTCGGTTCCGTTGGTTCCGGTCTGTCGGCACCAATAAACACCTCTCCAAGCGCATTCCTGTGTCGGCTTCCAGGGGCATCCTTCATCTCCCAGATGGCGCCAATGCCCTTCTCGAAGCCGAAGCTGTCGCCGCCATACGCAGCGAGGAAATCCGCCGTGTACATGCTCATCTTCAGCGTGGGAGGAAGTTGCTCGCGCGGCGTGAGCGTCGTGCATCGGCTGTGGTGCCGTGTGGGAGAGGTCGAGGTCGGAGAGGCGGTGGTGTGCGTTTCGTGGGACAGCTGTTTCTCTCCATCAGCACTGATCTCCCTCGATCTTCGGAAAGGGGGCGAACGTACACCCTGTGACTGAGGGGACGAGACGGCACAAGTGTTGATCTGTAGGCCCTCACGGGGCGAGCGCTCGCTATTGACCGGAGAGTTGCCCATCGCTCCTTCTTTCTCTTGAGTATATAATCTTTTTTTTTTGTTTGTTGATGTTACTGAGCGATGGATGCGCCGGACGGAAAAAAGTAACACCGAAAAAGTTCTAATCTCGAAATCTCGAAGCCTCTCGGCTCAGCCCTCCCTGACACGATGGACCTCCAGAACACAGAGTATGTAAAGGAGAAAGCGGACGAAAAAAGAAAAAAAGAAAGTTGTAGAAAACACGAAACAGAGAGAGAGAGAGAGAGAGAGAGAGAGATCGGTGCAGCAGTAGAAGAAGGAGAGGAAGAAGGAGGAGAAAAACGAGAAAGAAGAAAAACAGTCGAAGAAAAGAAGAGAGCGGATTCGTGGCTCTTTAAAGATGTCCTCCTCTCACTTCCACTTCCCGGATCCAGGCAAGGGAGCGATGTAGGGTTAGGTAGCTAAGTCGCAATCTCTTGTCGCGATAGGGTCCGCGCGAACGGAAAATACAATCCTCTTGCGTGGGTTTTTATTTATTTCTCTGTTTCAGCCGCGTTGGAGCGGGGCCGTGGGTTGGGTTGCGGAAGCGGGCGTGCACGGATGGAGAGAGACAAGACACGGTTCGGGCCTGGAGCTGTGGGTGGGGGATAGCAAGATCCCCGATCACGACGACGACACGACACGGATATATGTCGTGCTGTGCGGAAACTCCAGCACAAGACACAGGGCACAGGAGGAGGCCGAGTGAGACAGAGGAGCGAGACGCAAGATGCGGCAGGTAAACGGTCGAGAAGATGTGCGAGGCACTGCGGAGCACGGAATGGAGATGGGATGGAGATGGGATGCAGATGGGATGAGGGATTGGATGTGATCGGTCGAGAGATGTCTTCGAATGATGGATGATTTGATCGTCGGAAGTAGTGGAAGAAGTGAAGTCAAGTTGTTTCGCTCCAGGTCGTTCGAGTAAGAGTGAGGAGAGGAAAGGGAAGAAGGGAGAGAAGGAAGTAGGAGTGTGAGGAGAGGGGAGGAAAGGGAAGGGAGGAAGGGAGGAGGCGAGAGGAAAGGAGGAGCAGGTAGTAGTAATAGCAATTGGCAGAGCTCAGTGAAGCAGCAGCAGCAGCAGCAATGTCTGTATGTACGCAATTGACGGCGGTGGGTCGGCTGACATTCCGCTCTGGTATGACGTTCTGCACTCTATCGCCTGTTTGCCCGCACCTCATAGGCCGGAGACTCGACACACAAACTCCGCCATACAAAAACCCTGAAAAGTGAAGGGAAAAACGCATGGTTCTATTTCCGAGAGAGAGAGAGAGAGAGAGAGCCCAAATCGAATCGTGAAGAAGCAAAAGTACGCACCGTCCGTCGCGATTGAAGTCGACGGGCGGAAATAGAACGAACCAATCGAACCAGGTGAAAGATAATGGAAATAATAAACATCTCCCCATATGCTCCCGTTTATGAGTTCCATTACCAATAGAAACAGAGATTTCCTCCTATCCGCGGCGCAGGGCTCAAAGTCCCTGTTGTGTAAATGCACAGGCAGAAGAAAAAAAAAGAAGAAAAAAAAAAAAAAGAAGAGCAGAAAAGCGGAAAAGCAGTCCACATTCCCCTGTGGTCACTCTACATCACCCGTACAAGCCATCAATGCCGATCCTTCGGTCCGGACGCGCCCCGCAGTCATACCACGTTCTCGTAGGCCATGTCCAGCCACACACCAACGGAAAGACAGACAGCCAGATGCATCGTAAAGACCGTGTATGTAGACGTAAACAAATCAAAAACTCCGTACAATGCGACCACACGAGTTCACCCAAATGCAACCCCCCCTTCCTCCCCCCACCGTGCCGCACCGCTCACGCCGGCCACATCCGCGATGCGGGTGTGTTCCGATTCCCAATGCATCGCTAAGCGGGAATCGTGTAGAGAACCTCGAGCGAGAAGCTCTCCGTGCACTGCGCCTTGCGGGCGCCGGTCGCCCGGCCGAAGTAGAGCTTCCAGCCGTCAGAGTTCTGGCACGCGGTCCAAGCATCGACGGCCTCGCCCAGGTACCCGAACCAGTAGTGGGGCTCGCCGAGGTCGTCTACTTCCGCGCTGATAGTAAAGTTGGTCTCGCGGGAGCCGTCGGGCTGGAGGGAGCGAAGCGGAATCAGCAAACATCCAAGGACAGCGGGACGACGGGGGCAGCGGGAAAACTCACTGCGGACCCAAGCTCCACTGCACTCAGACCGTCGGCACCCTCGGGCTGCAGATAGACGGTCCTGGAGGACTTTGTGGAGTCGAACGCGATGCCCTCCTCCGCGTTGTACCGGATGAACGCCTTGAGATCGGTGTGCGTGCCCGTCCACCAGCCGAGCGGGCCGCCGATCGCCTGGACTCCCGCACCCAGCCAAGCGATTTTCCCGAGCGACGGCAGCGGGTCCGGGGCGTCATACGAAGCGGCGAGGTTGAACGTCACGAGGCCGTTGTTGTCGGGGGCCTGCCGGGGGATGACGGCGGCGGCGGCGGTGGCCGCGAGCGGGGCCAGGGCAGCGAGGACAGCGAGCTTCATGGCCGGGGATGCTGGGAGGGGAGAACTAGATGTCGAGTAGATGGCGAGGAGACGGAGGATGGGACGAGGTTGGGGGATAGATATAGCAGCGGCCGCTGGGGGGACGCCTCGGCCGGGGGAAGACGCAAAAGCAAACAGGCGGGAAGCAGCCAGCTATGCATGAACCCAGCACACATCACCCGACGTGTGGCCGCCTTCTTGATCCAGTCGCACCAAGCCTGATGTGGACGACCTGCGGAACCGCGAGCGAGCGAGCAGGGCGGGGCAGGGGCGAAGACTCTGCCACAGGAGGCTAAGCTCGGCGTCCGCAGGGCGTCACCCGGCGTCGCGCGGGCCGGCAGAGAGAGCGAGAAGCTCGATGTGGCCGCAGCACAGCAGATCCCGACGCTGGAGAGGCGTCACGTCGCACGCTCGCCGCGAGATCTCTTCCGCTGGGCAGTCGGACAGATCGCCAGCTCTCCGGTCGCCTGCCCGTTTCCTCGGCGCCGCGCACCGCATCTCTCGATCGACCAGCGCCGCCCCCCAGCCCGCGCAGCAGCGCCTTCAGCGATGCGGTTAGCCCGAATGCGCGCGAGAAAGGAGAGAGCGGAGCCAGACAACTTACGATGCACACAGATATACTCGCATACACGCATGCAGCTGCAGGCACCGGCACAGGCGTTGCGACTGGATCGACGTGGGGAAATTCCCCAGGATCCCCCAACCCCTTCTTGGCCCTGTCGCCGAGCGCTGTTGCCGCAGTCCGTCCGATGAATCGCGAACTGGCCCGGCGCAGAAGCAAAGCCGGAAGAAGCTCCCCTGCTCGCCTTCGTTCTTTTCTTTCCGTTTCTAAAAATAAGATTGCCCGCAACGGTGCGTGGATGTGTAGAGTGCGTAGATATGTGGCCGTCCGGCGGGGGAGGAGAGCGCTCCGTCCTGGTGGCCGGGGAGTCGATGTCGTCGCGTCTTCCACGCCCTTCGCACCGGCATTCTGCAGACGGCGGAGAACTCGGCATGACGGGCCAGGAGACAGCCCGTCGCCCCCTCGAGAGGACCGTGCTGCATCCGCCAGTTCCGGATGCATCGGCACTCGATTGCCCTCGTCGCATCCCGATTGGCAGACCGAAGCGCATCGCCACCGCCGCAACCATCGCCGGTCTCACCGTTCTCCCCTGCCGCCCACCAAGTCTGGTCCCGTCCCTCCGACGGATAGCGGCGGGAAGTGTAGATAGCCGCATTCCCGCGTTGCGTGCCTCCGCCTCCTCCTGTCCATCCCACTCCCGCGCCCCCCAACCGCATCCGGACTGGGCGTTCGCATTCCAGACGACAACACCGGCTCGTGCGGACGGCGCTGCACGTCTCCGGCTTGACGGCTCTCTCTCTCCCCCTCCCGTCGCGCCTCGCCACCTGGCTGCATACATCGAGCTGGTGGTTGGTGTCCGATGTCGTGTCGCTATCGGCGTCGGAGCACCGCATATCGTGAACCGCCGCAGCTTCCGCTCCGCATCTCCTGCTCGCGAAGACTCGACCGCTTCGCCGCCGCGTGGGGGGGATATGCGGAGCGGGCGGAATACTGCACTCTATCTGCGGGGGGAAACGGCGCGCCTTCCGTTTCCGGAATGGTCTCGTGATCCGCGGCGAAACGAACCGGCTTGGTCAGCGCGCCGGGGACCGGTGGTGCTCTGCAAGCACCGATGCGAGGACAGTGGGCGGCGAGACACTATTCCGACTTTCGGCTTCGACTCCGCGCAGAAAGGGAAGGGCCCCGATGCAGTGAGAGAACAGGGCAGTGCTAAAGTGGTTGACTATGACTAACTAGTTGCGTCATAACTGCCACGTGAGCTCCGCCTATAAATAGCTCGCCAGATCGACGGCTGAATATCTAGCTCGCGATCCACGTAGAATGTACATATGTATGTACATATGTAGAATACATACATAGATACCAATGAGCACTGAGCAGGTGCCAGCCCACCGTTTTCTGGCTGTCTACCTCTGCCACTCCCGTTACGTATGTAGGTACGGACTTCTCCGCCCGTCTGCTAAGTATGTATCTAGCGCGTGGGTTCCGCAAGTCTGGCGATGGGGGCATGTATCTAAGCGTCCGCGATACCCGTACCATGTTGGCCGGAAACTCGGTGTGCACGTGTGGGTCGACTATGTAGGTAGAGGGATTTTGCGGTTTAGTTAGTTGGGGACGTAGTTGGGGTGATACTAGATAGTGGGATTTCCAGTGTCGAACAGAAAACGAGGTTTTGCGGATTCGGGGTTGGGGATGGGAGATGTGGCGCTACCAATACAAGACTAAAAAAATTTAGTGAAAATTTCTCCGCAACTCATATCATGCCCGCACTCAGCACCGTTCGACGGCGATCATCTGTGGTGGGTTGTCAGGTATATATCGTGGCTGTGGGCTGGTACTTTATCCACTGGTCGCATATGTAAGGAGGATAATCTCGAGGCTGAGCGACTTGCTCGGCAGCATCCCTATCGGTATCGCCCACTGCTCCATGTACTTGATGGACCAGAGTTCAGTCGAAGGGCCCGTATCGCCGTTGGTGTTGCCTATCGTGGAGTTGGTGAAGAGATCGCGAAAAATCCAGATTTCAACGCCCCACCAGCGTGAAATCCCTGGCCTCACCACGTCAGCGCTGTTCCCCATCTGCCTTACATAGAGGAGCATAGATATTTACTATTCCTAGCAAAGACATCCCCAGCCCGCTAGCGATCCCCAGTAGTTCGGGTTGTAGCCCAAACTCTTCGGGTTCGGGATCGATTGTTGTCGCCACAGTTATACCCCAAAACCCAACCCCAACTCGATCCCGCAATATCCTTCTACTGGACTCGCGGAGAGGTGAGTTCCAGACGGCGGTTTGCA
>Ga0307512_10008348_pt1 | contig 10106 bp, 12 predicted proteins | sample 14_EM_MG_FD_200267 | JGI IMG/M metagenome (GOLD analysis project Ga0307512, IMG submission 200267) | Populus trichocarpa ectomycorrhiza microbial communities from riparian zone in the Pacific Northwest, United States - 14_EM | ecosystem: Host-associated > Plants > Roots > Unclassified | place... | reverse complement strand
CGGAAAGCGCGGGCCACAACCTCTTCGGTGTATCTGGCGATTGCGGTGGCATAATCTTTGGCAAGGTCGGCCGTTCGTCGCTCTCTGACGGGTTCCACGGGTGGGGGAGGTGCGGGTGCGGGTAGGAGTGGGAGTGGGAGTGTGGGTGTGGGTGCGAATTCGGGTAGGAGTGGGAGTGGGAGTGTGGGTGTAAGTGCGAATTCGGGTGCAGGTCTGAGTGCGAATACAGGTGCAGGTGCGGGTTCATCCACGCCAGAGCTACTTCCAGAGTACTCGATGTGGTGTCTCCTCTTTGCAGGTTGGGGTGGGTGCCACTGCTGTTTCCTCGCGGAACTAGGTTGTGACGCGACGAACTCTGTCTTCTGACGCCTTCTCCTCCTGCGTGAAGCGGAGCTCACAGGGGAAGTTGAGCGATATGTCTCTACGTCTTCCCATCTATCGTCTTGGTGGTTCTGTTAGATAACGCGAGAATCAGCGCCACAGATCTGATTTCAGTGTTTTGGTTCCAGCGTACCGTGCTGTTCGTGCTTGCAGAGACACGGCGATCCCTAGAAGTGCGAGGGGATTTCTGCGATCTGGGATCTTGAGTGACCATGGGGGTTGAAACAAAGTGTGGCTGTAGGTGGCGGCGTGGACACCACGCGTCGAGCTCACGATCGAGGACAAATAAGCGCTCACATCGCGTCGATCCAAGTAACACCCGAAGGTGGCGATTTGCTCTTTCCGAATCTATTCGGACCTTGGATCTTCAAATAGTCTTCTATAGAAAGGAAGAATGTATTTATACAGTGATGTATAGTACCGGTATAATGCAGGTTCGCGAGACAGATGCTTCTGAACGAAGGAAGCAAGGCAATGAACGAGAGTGGGACGAGTGGGATACAATCTGAAGGACGGGTGACAACAAAAAATAGGAGGAAGGAACGTCGATGGGGATGGGTTGTGCAATACAGGCAGATTCTAAAGGCTAACATGAGTGTATGATGAAAAGGGAGAAAAAAACCCAAGATGAGAAATCAGGAATGAAATGAGGACAACGAGTGTGATGACGGAGTCTGGAAAAAATAATTATAGAAGGAAGAAGTCGAAGAATGATAGAAAGAACCACTGGAAATTCCACAGTAAATTGTGTGTAAAATGAGTCAAGAGGAAGATGGAGCCGTATATGCGAGATAGAACGAGGAGGATGGCGTCCCCGGAAGACAAGGGAGTAAGATCATACAAACCGGACTAATGGTAAATTTCCAGATTCGGGAAGATGACGGTGTGTACAGTGGAGGACACCGCGGCGATGACCACGAGTGCTGTCCGTAAGAAAATAGAATCCAGGGAGTCCGAGGTCCACCTTACTCGAAAACGCGCAAGGTCAATTTTCCGTCGGAGTCACGCACGATCTCCTCCCAAACTTCCTGTGACTTGATCGGGAGCAACGAAGATTCGTTGCTTTGGGTGCTTCCTATGCTCCCTGCGCGTTTCCTCATGACCCCAGAATACACAGAACTTGTGGTAGAGCGGCGCGAGAAAGCGGGGGCAAGGTAAGTGAGAGGGAAGTTGGGTCGCAACGAAATGCCTTCTTGGTTGGCGAACTTGTCAAAAATCCTTTCCCTGATCTCGGCGTATGTAGTCTCAGCAGCGGTACGGAATACGATGATCGCTTCTTCGGTTATATATGCTTTGATAGAGATGGTCCTGAGGGACGCGGACTTTACCGAGATCGGGCTGGTTGGTGGCTTGGGAGTATCCTCTTTGCTCGAGGGGGAGCGAGAGATTGTTAAAGAGGTGGGTGTCCAAGGGAGGTGAAATTGTTCTGGCGGGCGACTTTGGAATGGTTTGGGTAGCTGCCCTGAGGTTGGGTGTTGGGACGAACGTTCCCGATGTGGGTAACGGTCTTCACCGGCACTTTCGGACTCTCCAGAAATATCCATTTCCTCGATGCCTACAAAGCGAGAGAAAAAAAAGGGTCAGAAAAACGTTCGACGAAAGAATGGGAGTCTCGGAGATCGAACGGGAAATGCAATGAATCTGACACTCACCGTAGAGGTATGATTCTAATACACTATCGTCAAAATCCTCCAGGTACCCCTCTTCCTCTGGTACTGACATTGGAACGAATTTCAGGGGACGGCCCCGAGGTCCCGGCGAGAAGCTGCGTATCGCTGAAGAATCCCTTGGGTGAGGGGTGCCCCTTGGCAATACCTGATCGACGGAAGCATCGGTCATGACAGAGTCGATGCTCATAACAGATTCTCGCCGGTTCCGTTTAATCGACGGGCCAAGTATAGCCAATGCTTCGTGATCAGATAGCCAAGGAGTTTGTGGCGTGACAGGAGACGAGCTGGAATAATCTACAGTGTCCGTAGTACAAGAGTCGAGGCTTCGTCGGGGGGAAAGACTGGGAGGAAGGTCAGATGCGGAGATCCTTCGAGAGGGAGTGAAAGAAGTTTTTGAAAACAACGAAGCATGCCGAGGAGACGCGGTAGCGGTGGTGTTTGTCATCGTTGGCGAGGGATCTGGTATCTCGGGTATCTCTGCGTCACCCAACACTATTTCTGGGGAGATGATAATGGCATTGCGGTGACGACTATCCGTGACGGAGTCACCACGAGATCTCGTGACGGGGGGTCGTGTCACAGACTCGTACCCATGTCCAGACATTTGCGACAGGGGTAGCTTTAGCTCCGACTCTTCTGGTAAGGCTTCCAGACCAAGGATCGGCGAGTCAGCCTCGGGGGATGGAGGACACTGGATATTTTCAAAAGTCTCCTTGACCATTGGTGTCTGCGGGAATGCGTTTAGGAGTGCCTGAGGAGAGATTCTGTCGCTCGCATTGAGCTGTTCCTGGCCGTCCCACATTACCACCGTTGGACTGATTTCGCTAGAGAGGGCAGAGTATAGACTCCCTCGAGAACTTGGACGGGACTCATGCGAGTCGTTAGTCGACGCACTAGAGAAGACAATAGCTGGGGTAGACGGAGTGACAGCAGATATCGTTCTTCGCCTGCACAACGACACGTCCTCACGGATGCGAGGACTAGACCGCATGGAATCTGAAGCCGTAGCGTCTGCCGTGGTGGGTCGTGCCAATTTCAAGCGAGGTGGGGGGACGTCTTGGGATGATGACGTCGTATCGGAGAAAACCTGAGACGAATTGGAAGTGTCGAGATAGAATGGTATGGTGCCGAAGGTGGGTACTTCAGGGTTTTTGCCTTTATCTGTAGCCTGTTTGCGCGCAAAGTCCTTGTCGCGGCGCCACCAGCCGAAGAAGTCCCTGAACGTATGGGTTCCTCGTAATTCCTCGACCAGGGCAGGAACTTGGGACGAAAACAATACATCTATGAGACTCGTGAATTGCTGTTGGCGTTGATCGATTGTTGCCTGATTGACTCGAAACAGAGTCGCCTTCTTGCTGAGTTTCGGGATGTAGTCGTGGATATCAAGTGAGATGGAGGTGGGGTCTGGCCCTGGCGGCAGGGAGTCGAACGAAGCGGCTTGCTTAGAGTTGAGGTATACGCCATTCTTCTTCACTCCCTTCCCTTGCTCCAGACGCCGGCGCTTCTCCCTAGCTTGAATAGAGTACTCGAGTTCGAGTGTCTCTTGAAACCAGAGACAATCGTCCCAACGCCTCCGGATCTCATAATCCTTGTGCGACGCACTGCTACGTGAAGAGACGGATCTCCGGTCGGCAGCCTCATCCTCGACGGTTGATACGACGCGTAATCCATAAGCCCATCCACTACCTGCTTGGACGAAGTTTTTCGTTAGCGCCGATACTGATGGTAGTGCTATATCGAGAGACGCACCAAGCTTTTTCGGAGGTAAGACCGAAACTTTGAACTGTTTCGGAGGTTCTCTGAGCACTGCCCGCTTGTAGGCCTATTGAATGTGTGGAATGGTTAGTCGGACTGGAGGGGCTGGATGAGGTATATAAGCTAGGATGGCTCACGTTCGGTGGAGGAGGTCCAAACCCTCGAGGATTTGGGTCCTGGTTGTAACCCTCAAACATTGTAGGCGTAAAGGTAAGAGTGTACTGACTGCGTCCCGAGGTTGCCCCACCTTTACAACTTGACCATAATTCGATACATATGATGGGACGGAATAATAAAAGGCCATGGCCAGGTCCGAGGGGAATGGAACAACACAATAAGAGGGCGCTACCCGGAAGTCCGAAGACAATAAGGAGAGATGGTAGTTCTGAAGACAATAAAGAATCCGATTAGTATAGCTCGGAACGCGGTAGAGGGAAGTGATACAACCGGAGGCTTGACGGGGAGGAGAGAGGACGGGGGGGGAGGGCGGACTACTGTTTTAATGGTGGTGGTGGTAGACGTTAAGAGGACGAGCGAGGAGGGAGGACGAGCGAGCTGGGAAAGGAAAGCAAGTCCGATCCTGCCGGTATAACTATTCGTTCGTGATCATATGCATCTGCCATCAGCCACCGATCAGCTTCTCTCCTGTTATACACACGACAACCCTTCGCCCCTTGCGTTTCGGCGGTTCCCATCATTCTTTTTTTCCCTCGCTCTCTCACGTCAATTCCTCAGGTACACACGCACTCACGCTCATCTCCGGATCTGTGCGATATTATATATTGTCGGTTCCACCCGCTCTGCAAAAACTAGTGACCAGGCATGTTGCATGCACCCAATTTTAGCACTCTCTCTCCCGACGGCATCAGCCAGCCGCCTCGGATAGTCCTGTGGACATCGGGCTAGTGGGAGCATCCCCTCAAGAGCAGTATGCAGATGGCCCATTTATGTAATCGCCAATGCCCTCCCGCGCTTGGCTTGCAGGGGGCGCAGTCGACGTGAACAAGAGACGCACAGCATCGATCGGTGTCGCATGAATCACAACGTCACATGGGGATACCATAGACCTGTGATAAGGTTCCGGGAGTTTGCAGAAGGTCTCATGTATCGCTTCTGGGGACCTGGGCCGTCATTCGAAGGTATGGGCTTACGATGTCCAGATCTTAAACCTGTGCACAGGTGTCGAGAACGAACTGATGTCACGTCATGAAGCAGAATGACGGGCGGTTGCCCAGGCGTTCCAACGTTTGACAGCGGTATGACATGTAAAGCGATTCCTCCGTTCCACAACGTTAAAACGTCGATGCATCGGGCGAGTCGCACAACAGGAGAATGGCTCCGTCAAATCGTGCATAGGCATTGGAAAGAAGTAAGCAAGAGCATAACACTAGTACCACGATGTATGTTGCAAGGGCTTACGATACGTCAAGTTATTTCAAGCTTGAAGGACAAACGTTCGAGTGTCGTTGCGCCGTTTTGTCGTTCATCAGAAGTACTGGACAACCTCTGGGAACCTGGACTACAGGGAATTTTGTTCGAGAGAGAGATAGACACCACGCTATGCCGTCATGTAGAACTAAAACCAGGCAGATCTGGGGCACAAACCTTCCTGAGGTCTCAGGAGGGTAGGAACAGAGCGCCAGACCCAGGGGCAGTACGGCCACCGAACTGACATGTGTGAACGAACTCGCTACCACGAGTTCGCGAATCAAATAAACGACCAAGGGATTGTGCAGTGGGACCTTTCCGTACCCTGCGCATCCGCGGAAGCTTGCGTGGATGGAAGCCTGTGGGGGCGGGAACGGTGAGGCTCTGAGGTCCGCCACGTGGACAGTAGTAGTGCCGGATGATCGAATTCGGTAGCCTGACGACCTAGTAGAGACCACCTCCGCCAGCCAGGCAACACAACCAAGGAACGCGAAATATTTCTCCACGGAACTGCTGAAGCTTTTATCAAGTTAAGGCCCTTGAGTGCCGCCATCTAGCTCACAGAATCTGGCTGGGGATCTCTCTGATTGACCGTTCGGTTTTCCGCAGCCATGTGAGTCTGAGTTTGATTTCCGATATGCAATCCGTTCCATTTCTAACAAATCAAACGCGCAACTTAGGCCATTACCCAACGAGAAACCGGGTCCAAGTGTCGCAAACATCATCGGACGGTTCGAGCAGCAGACGAAGAAGCAAAGTTCCTCGTCACCCGGACCTCGTACCTCGAGTGTCGTCTCTCATATCACCGGCGACTCAGTTAAAGAGGAAATCAAAGAGAGGAGGGAATGGCCACCGCGTACCTCCAACGTCAATTCCCCACCAAACGATAGCAAAGTTGGCGGAAGGGAGTGGCCTCCACGACCCAGCTCACAGGGTTCCGGTATCACTCTCGGACAACGATGGCCGCCGCTCCAGCCGATCATCCAAGCCTCTCCATTCTCCGAGTTGAAGAAGACTCCAACCCCTCCGCTTGCCAAGGGCTCAGAACTGGGTACTCCCCCCGAGGTCGACGAAGTTCCTCCCCCTCCCACGGAACCACCGAAAGTGATAGAGGTCACACCTCCGTCTCGGAAACCTACCCTTGTGGAGCCTGAGCCTCTGAAACCTGTCGAACCTGAGCCCATCGAGACGCCAAAGATACCTCAACCGACGGCCACTTCCCCCGCCACTAAACCAGGACCGTCTTCGGTTGTGACGAGGTCTCCGCCGAAAACGATAAAAACTACGCCAACGAAGTCAGCTACCAAGACACCTAGCAAACCGCCACCGTCTTCGTTTGCCAAAGGGACCTCGCTCCATGCTGATCCAAACGACCGGAGAACATCTACTTCTGCCCGGCCACCATCAAGACCCACATCCCGCGCGAACCTAAGATCTAAGACACCAACGTCCAGTACTCCCGTCCGGCCAAAATCATCTGCTCAAAAAAGACCTCCGACGGAAACGCCGAAGCACACGCCCACCTCCGTAAAGAGATCCGAGACTTCGATAAGCTCTCACCAGTCTCCAGGTACTCCTAGCAAGCCCCCTCCAGTAATTCCGGAGACGCAGAACTCAAGACTTTTTGCCCCGACCGCCGCTTCACTCGCGAAGTCAAGGAATTCCCCACAAACTCCACCCCCAGAACGGAAGAAGACTCTTAGTTCTGGTGCATCGCTGGAAAGATTGAGTAAACCCACCGCCTCTTCCTTGTCGAAATCGAAGAGTGCACACTCCATCACATCCACTACTAGTCCTCCGAAGTCGAAGCCCGCTCCAACGAGAACGAGGACATTGACTACGGGTAAGAAGACCACCACAGCAAGCAAGTCTGGCGGTAAGACCAAAGCACCAGGTCCGACAACAGGGAAGGATTCTGCGAGGAAAGATGGCGATGTACACCAGGGACATCACGAGAACGGAAACGGAGTCGGAGCTGCTGAAGAAATTCTACATCCTGAAATCCAACAGTTAAACGAGGAAAGCTACGCACACGAATCAGATCGCGAGGACGAGTACATGGGAAATGGTTCCTTCGAAGTCAGCTACGTCGAAGAACCCCTAGACACGAGGGATGATGCTAGTGTTCACGACCACAAGGAGATCATCCACTGTCCAGTTCATCAAGAGCACGCGGAGACGCCACGGGACCTTGTTCGTTCTCGTTCTCCTGAATTCATTGAACCTGCTCTGGTACTCCATGCTGAGGACGACGTTGCTCCTGGACCCCCACATGAAGTCAGCGCAGATGCCGTCGAGGACGAGGAGCCCAAACAGGAAGAGGTGAAGGATGACATTGCCGACATCGTCGGACTTCTCGAGACAACGAGCTTTACCTCGAAGCACATATTGCAAGGATCCGACGAGAGTGTTGTTAACGATCCGCACACTCCGGGTTCGGATAAGGAGCGTCAGAGGATAGGGGAAATTCCGGACGAGGAGTGAACAGAGCGGAAAGTTGCGGGCACCCCAGGCGTGTTTCGTCTTTCATCGAACCCAGATAATTGGGTGTCTGGTTTTTGGGTCCACAGTTTATCCCCTCCCCTCGTTACACTTAGTTCCTCGCACAGCAAGTATGAGATGGCGAGCCTCGTTTTTTGCTATCTTGCCTGGGACTATCGGTTCTACGATCTTCCAAAATTTCCTTTCCCCTTCCGTCTCTGGTTTGTTCGTGAATTCTCCTTTCTTTAAACGCGTCCCTCGTTGCTTTCTGCATGTGCATGTTCTACGGCTTTCTTCTCTCCCTCTCTCCCTCAACGTCCAAATCACACTCCTCTCTCTTCGTCAATAAATTCAGGTCATTTATTCATCTCGTTTAAGTTCCTAAAAGTCCTCCTCCACCCACGTTTGGTAGCACCGCAAAGTCGAATCGGCCTTAACCTTGATTGGAATTATTTATCGTCCTTCCTCAACCATCCCGTGTGAGCATCAAAGCACGAGGAGGCCTCACGATCCCTGGGAATTGAAGAAGCGATGCTGGGATTCCGTCAGTAATGTTGGGTAAATTTTTCTACCTTAGAAAAGAGGAATATGACACCGACTTTCCGGGCTTTCGAGCCGACAGTCCGCTCTACCATAAGCCACGTGCAAGGTCACGCGCCAGATGTGCATTTGGCGCCCATCGGTATTTCCTGAGCGACGATCCGATGAGTGTACCACTTTCCATGGAGGATACTCGGTAAGTTTTTACGGTTAAATACTTCAAACGCAACCAGTTTCATCTCAGTGTGTCGCGACAGAGTCGAGATGCCACCCCCGACACCGCTCTTCCCCAGCGAGATCTTGGGCATGTTCATCGAATCACTCGGGGAAGATCTGCCTACCCTCCGAGCTTGTTCCCTCGTGTCTTCTGTTTTCCGCCACTTCTGCAGTCCCGTTCTCTATCGAGATATCGGATTGGATTGTAAGGAAAAGGTGAACACCTTCCTCCAGATAGGAGACCGCTCAGACTCTCTACAGCACACCAAATCTCTCGCTCTGAGTCTCGCCTATACCTATGGTGGACACCCCTACAGGATTCTCACGACAATCTCACGAAAGGCGTCTCTCGAGACCCTCCGTGTTTACCGGGTTCGATTCCATGGGGAGTCCCTCACGACACCGTTACCTGACGTCACCGTGTTGGTCCTACGGGAGTGTCACTTTGGGATGTTTAAGGACTTCGTAACTTTCATCCGGTGTTTCCCTCGTTGCGAAACTTTGCGCCTCCATGGCTGCAGTTGGGATCAGAGCAGTTACTTGTACACAGAACCGAACGCTGTAGGAAAGGTTAGTATAAATAGACCGGTACAAAGGTTCCGTTGCCATCAGGTCGTTTCCAGTACTGACGCATCCTAGCAGATAAATTCTCGTAATAATAACAAATTCACCGTCAGTACCACTCATCTTTTTGTACGAACTATCACCGCTGACCTTTCCCATAGCAGAATTCTACAGGCTTACCCACTTATGACCTTGCTCCTGTCCACCTCGAGATCACCACGGATACCACCATATGGAGCAAAACATTTAGTGATCAGGGAAAAATCATTGGGATGGCCTGGTTGAACCTCACCGGTCTAAAGTCGTTCATGTACGTGATCGAGGAGGAGACGGTGTTGGAACGTGTGTTAACACAAATCGCGGCTTGCGAACTTCTTGAAGAAATTGATGTGGGCTTTCTCTACCCCAGGGACCACGGCGTTGGTAAGTGGGAACCCTCGCCGCAGTCACTCAATATTCAATCCTGACCTTATCAAATCACTCGAGATTAGCGACTGCCCTGTTGACTCCATTCATCGCTCGTATCAAATCGCTCACCCTCAGATGCTCTTCGGTAATGTTTCACTGGTTCTCATCCCATCACAATACGGCGTTCCCATCCTCTGCAACTCTTGAGCGGATAACGGTGATCGCCCCAGGACCACTCTCTATGACAAGCCGCTTTCAAGTCTTGGACTCTATTTTCTCGGATACCTACAGGTATCCTTCTTTGAAGGAGCTCGAGGTGTGCTCGCTTGTAGTAACCCGGACCGGGAGGATGAAGGGAGGGGGCACGCACGAACGTTTGTGTATGGACGAACAAGGTTTTCCGGAACGGCTGTATATATGCAAAGCGCTGTAATTACTATCGCTTAGGAGAATCTTCCGAATAGTATTACTATTTGCATAGGGACGACTGCGGGGGTAGAGCCGATCCGGCCAATAATATGCTCGATCTCGGATCCCTGGCCTCCATGCTGTTCAACACAATTATATACAAAATCCAATAGTCATTTACAAACTTGCTTTATTCTGCCGCAGACTGTGCCCTGGCTTTGAACCGGTCATGTGTTCTGTGGATTTAATTATGTT
>Ga0307512_10008347_pt1 | contig 10108 bp, 12 predicted proteins | sample 14_EM_MG_FD_200267 | JGI IMG/M metagenome (GOLD analysis project Ga0307512, IMG submission 200267) | Populus trichocarpa ectomycorrhiza microbial communities from riparian zone in the Pacific Northwest, United States - 14_EM | ecosystem: Host-associated > Plants > Roots > Unclassified | place... | reverse complement strand
ACCCCAGACGCATTTGGGTCCGCGCAAATTCAAGTTGACCAGAAGGTTGTGGTATCTGAGGTATGATATTGTAGAGATTTTAGCATTCAGATTTGGCTGTTTGCCCCTCTCTCGTGCATTTCATTTTCAGATTTGGTACATATTTAGTTGTCTCATCCCCACACTCTCGTTCCTTGTAAATCCTACAATCGTGCCTTGTACCTCGTATCTCGCATTCTTTTCCTGTGTTCCCAGGACTTTCGAGTCTCTGGTTTTTCAATACATTCATTTGATTGCTTCCATAGAAGGCGCAAACCGTTTGGATTGCGCTCAAATTTCAGATTCGGAGTTGAGATAGCGCCGGGAATTTGTAGTCTTTTGTAGTCTCATTATATTTTATTTTCTCCATAGAGGTAACAATCGGTAACAAATCGATAACAAAGCGTCACATGTAACATTGCAGTAGCCTCATTACATTCGTTTTCTCCATAGGGGTAACAATAACAAAGGGTAACACCGCATAACGTTTGCTATCACCAAATAACAGGGTAGGTGGCAACGGAACGGGACCGGTTGCTCTCGTTCGTATCATCGTCGCGGTTTATGTCCGGCTCTCCATTCGGGGCCATAGCGGCTCAAGCGTCCGTGAAAAAAAAACAACAGCGGTGATGATCATAAGCAGTTGTATCTTTCTACCAACAATGCGATGACGAAAGTCGGGGTGACGGCTTGACGGTTAGAATGACCACGCAAATGCACTAGGGAAAAGAGGTAAACTTTTCTAGCTTCGCATACTGCACCGCGGATGAGATGATTATATACATCAAGTATAGAAGGACGAGTTCAACTTCGGTTTTGGGCCGTAATTTAGATCATTTGAATCTGGTTTTGTAAACTTTCTTCATTCACTCTCGGCATCGTCCCCGGAGTCCACCGAATCCTCTTCTAAGTTCTCGTCCCAATCTTCGTCATCGCTCGGACTCTCGTAATCAAAGTCTCGTGTGGGCTCGTGCGCCTCGGGATCCGGGATGTAGGTCACCGTCATGTTTGGCCGACCTATATCATTCTTGATACTTTCGAGCCTGAGCGCCTCGATTTTCGCGTACTCTCCACCGCGGACCATCAACTTTTTGATGTCACATCTCCACATGATGTTTCGCAGAAACCTGTGACGCAAACGCCGGAGAACCCAACCACAATCGCCCTCGAGTTCTAAAAGATCTAGGAAGTCCGGCTCCTCGAGCATGTCAACCAGCCACATGTCTTCATCACCAAACCTCGGATCCGCCAGGACCACAGTTACCCTCCTGACGGAAGAAACTGGGAGGTCCCCCCATAGTCGACGTTCTTGCCCATAGTCCCGCAGCGATCCTGTCTTATAGGTGAGTACTGCTTGGGAAGGTCCTCGGAAAACGGCTTCTATGGAGGACATGGTCGTGTCAATCCGTAGCTCTGGAAGTTCAACATAGTTCGGGAGTCGTTCGCCGAAGAACGTGACGGGGAGAATAGGATAGTTCGAATTCGAGGAAGACCTCGGTTGTAAGGTAATTGATGTGGCCTTCGGGAGTTCGAGAAATTGGAGAATGGGCGGAATGACCGCTAATCTCTTATTAACGGTGTATGAGCGTAGATGCATCTCTTGCACACATGGAAGTGTCACGATGTTGGGCGGGTGGGTGTCGTCGTACCAACTAGCCTGGAACACGACAGAAATCTTCACCAGCCCCGGTAGTTGTTCCAGTGTAACCAAAAAGTCGGCAAGTGGTCTGTAGGGGGACCTACTCGTGCATAAGAATAGTTCAATGATATGGGGGAAGGTTTGGGGTCCACGGAGCGATGAAATTGCGTTCAATGACAGATTCTTTAAATGCCGAAAGAGACCTTCACGGAGACCTGAGGGGAGCTCTAAGGTGTGGTGTAGTTGGCGACTTTCCGCGCGGATCTCTAAAGAGCGTAACGTGGGGATGGGATCACGTAGGTGTTCTGCGATCCGATTAAATTCAGGCGGATCGTCCACGCAAACGGTCAATGCCACAAGTCGGGAGGTGTGGGGGATGATTGAAACAACCAATTGTGGAGAGGATAGGGTGACTTCGAGGGGAACGGACTTGGATCGTTCAAGATACGCCTGGAGTCGATGAAGAGCCACCGGCATTGCGCCATAAGCGGGGAAAGGAGATCAGTACCGCCCGCCACTGTTGACAGACTGCTGTGGCGTTTATCAAGTCGCGTTCTGTCGCGAGAAATGCGGCGATGAGAGCGAGTGTTTCCGGAGGGATTTGATTGACGGGTGCGAGGCAGTTCCTGATGTTCCTCGCCTTCCTCAGTATCTTCGAAAGTCTCGAAATGGTGTCATCGATCTGTACAAGACCAGAGTCAGTGACCCATCGATTCCAGATAGTGATGGCGTCGTTCGAACCTGCCTGGGCGTTGCAACGTTGGCCGGACTGCCAAAGGGGAGTTCGTCACAACCCAGCGTTTAGAAGATACTATACTGTACCTGAGAGTTTCAGTGATGTCACACAACTTTTTCTCGACGGTGTCCAGGAGTTGCTGGATCGACACTTCCGATCCGGGGTGATCGTGTATCATTCGTGCGGTACGGGGATCGCGGCCTGCGAATTAGACGTAGCAAGTTAACCACGAGTGTTTCATGAGGGAAGGTAAACCCGACTAACAATGGACCAGACCTTTTCTACCCTTCGGGAAGACGCTACGGGTATCCTGCACAAGTGGTAAACGTTAAGCGCCAAAAGTTGATCGATGATCGGGACAGTCACTTGAAGAGCGGAGGAAATGCTCAGTACTACGTACTGGTTGCCAGTCGCAGCACTTCTCGGGGCGGTAAGGCTCGGCCCTACCTGGCATATCCTGGGGGATACGCTGCCGGAGTACCCACTAAAACCCCCTTTTGTATCACTCTTCGTTGTCGAGGTATCCCTTCCATGTTCGTTTTACGAGATTTTCGTCGATTGCTCTTTTGCCAAATCTAATGCTATGTAGAGTGGTATATTTGAAGGTATCTATATACAAAAGCGAAGAATGGGGGTCAGAACTACTCATGATTGGCCGAAGTCGGGAGTTCCCATTGGCCGGTGTCTCGAGGGAGATCGTCACGGGCGTTGTGAATGCCAGCGAGCATCGCCCGGCAAGCTTAGATCATAGCGGGGGTTGCCCGGAAAGCTCGGATTGAATATTGTCTGGAAAGCTAGGATAAACCATTGCTTGACAAGTTCGCGAGTGACCAGCTAGTAATTACAACATCGAGGTTAAACGTTAAACGTTAAAGTGTTAGACAAGCCCGATGTAGTCTTCCATGGAGCATGGCAGCCCCCTCAAGGGTAGGACCACACCGGGTTATATTCCACCAACGGATCGGAGAGAAACCCATTAAAGCCCCTTTTTCGTTTTTCCTCAGCCACAGCCTCTTCCAAAATTCGCACTGGCTCCTCCCCCACAGAACCAGAAATGCATACAGCCAGCATCAGCTGGAAGTCCCGCACCTCGTGTATCTTGTGAAATACCTCGAACGCCATACGATGCCGTGCGACTTCCCCCGCCCTCTCAGCTTGTGACAGCCTGAAGAAAATAGTCCGACTTGAGTGGTAGAATTCTATGCCACGGAAGTGCTGGTTTCCGTAAATGACGATGACCCTGGAGAACACGGGAGATGTGATGGTCGAGAGCACGTGTTTGAGAAATTTTGAGGCGGGGCCTCGTGAATCGCGGTCGATAAGGTTCGCCTGTACCTGGAGTGTTCGAAGCGACTTGTTCTGTGATAGATCAAAGTCCCGAAGGGAGGACTTGGCTGCGAAATTGTTGGCTACTAGCTTTCATACCCTCCAGAGAAATTTTCTCACCACGAGGATCGGCTGGGTTCAACACCACGACTTCCAACGTTTCTGCACAAGCGGCCAGTAGGAACGGCATCCTATCCACGTCGCGAAGGCGTATGTAACGAAATCGGAGTCCCCCGAAGAGGTCAATCATACCCTCCAAAAGGCCCACCCCCCTGACATGTTTCATCACCAGCCATCCTCGCAGTGGAGGGGCAAAGGGCGGGGTGAGTGTCGGATCGTCCGCTGGCCCGTCCCGAGAACCAAACCTATCGTAGAGGAGTTCGAGATCTTGCAGGTGCTGGAAAAGTCCGATGAAGTAGATGATCTGCCGACGGGATCCATTTGGTTCTTTCAGGGAGAGAGATCGGACTGTCGGTAAGAAGTTTCTAAAATACCGTTTAATCCTCGGTATGAACTTGGGGATGTCTAGGCACTCTATCCGGAGGTCCAGCACATTGGTTAATGCGGAAAACTGGTATAGGATACAGTGATTAAACAACTTCGGGGAAAGCCTGTCAGAGTTATCGCGGTCCCCAAGGATTTGGAACTTCTTGACCAATGGAAACAAGCTGGACATACACATGTGCATGATGCGATTCTTCCACTTGAACTTTTGGTCCCAGGAGTTGATGTTAACAGTAAGGGTACGATGGACATAACGAACAGCGGCGATGTACCAGGAGCGACAGGTCAGGGTGCATGCAAAGAGACTGCGCTTGTCATAGGCAAGATAGGCGATGATCATTTCGACGACCTCCAAGGGAAGTCTTGTGGCAGGGGAACTGTGTGTCGGAGAGGTCTCTGGAGAAACACCCCCTGAGCATATTTTCCGGATTCTGGCTAGAGTTCGGTACAGAGCTCGCTCGACGAGTAGCTCAATCACTGTAACGATAATCATGGTTAAATGTAGTTATAAGGGGTAGGCAGTATAGCTACCCGATAACGAGGATGCGGGGTTTTTCTTCTGCAGCATCGTGCTGTTGCCTAGGAGGTTGAGGTCAGGAGAGACCGCCGTGGGAAAACTTCAGAGGTTCTGTTCGAGCATGGGTTCGGCGTGGTTGGCCGTTCATACGGCAGTCGCAGAATGCAAGTAACCACTCACCAGTCCATTGCATGACTGCGTTTTCAATGATGCCTCAGGGCTGCTTGCCTCGCCTCTTAGGGATATCAAGCAGCTTAATACCACCAGATTGTGCACTTAGAGGTATATCTACAAGGTTCGTTCAGTGCCGGGGTGGGTCGTCGTGAGAGCTGGTTGACAGTCCACAAACAGTTTTCCCTCAGTCGCAATGCGATAAATCAAGGGTGGGATATATCCAAGAGAAGGATGGGCATGGAGCTTACTCGTGATTGGCCAATGCCTGTGCTCATCATATCTGCGACGTCAAACGTCCCGGAGCCTCTAGGGGTGAACCGAAAGCTTGCTCCCTGAGTGACACCAGCTGTGAGTGTGACGACCGTTGGATTGGGGGAGCACCATGGGCGTTGCGACGGTTGAAAATGCGTGGCCACGTACAAGCATTCCTAAGGATATGGCCGTTTGCTATGTCTGGGTTTGGTCCATAAACAGGGCCGTACATGTACATCCGGACTCAAACTTGACAAATTATTCCACCACCGCTGTCGTTTCTCCTAGATCTTTCCTGACTATCATTCGTAATTCATTCCGCACCGGGGTTCTTGTACCTCCTCAGGGCCCTATCCCTCGCCTTGTCATGCTCGATCAGAAGTAATGGGTACCCCAATTTCTGTGCGACCTTAGGAGAGGGTTTGTGAAGATCTGAAAGAGGCTGAGCCCTACGACATCTCGATTGACGTGTGTTCACCTACCTGGACCGCGCAGACCGCCGAGTTCTGGAACGAACTCTCGAATGTAATTTCCGGTCGGGTCAGCCTAGATTTTTCGTCGTTTATCGCTAGGTCCTCTACAAGAGGTTGTAGCAACGAACCTTTTCACTCTGGTTGTATGGGTTGAATATTCTGAAGTAGGGTTGGGGATCCGTCCCGGTTCCCGAGCTCCATTGCCAGCCTCCGTTGTTCGAGGCGAGGTCAGCATCGATGAGCATCTTCGAGAAGTACTGCATACAGTACTTTCGTGAATACCTGCGATACAAGAGGAATAGAACTACAAACCCTTTCACCCAGATGCCAATCCAACATTAGATCCTTCGTCAGGTACATGGCAGTGATCATCCTTGCACGGTTGTGCATCCAGCCTGGATCCCAAGTCGTCTGAGTTTAGTATCTTAGAACCCAAAATTAAGCCAACGGCCTCACCCATAGTATTCATCTGCCTCATTCCGGCATCGACTATTGGCACACCGGTCCTTCCTTCCTTCCACGCATTGAAGTGTTCCTCGTTGACCTCCCATTTAATGTCTTCGAACTTTTCCTGGTACGACCGACCCATCGACACTCGAGGCCAAGCGCACATGACGTGCGTATAAAAGTCCCTCCACGCTGCGAATGATACAACCATAAACAAAGAGGGGAGAGCACTGAGGAGCAATAGACCGCACACCTAATTCTTGTACCCATGTCCCCACGTTGGTATCGCGGGAAGACTGAACTCGGTCAACCTTCAACAAGTCCATGGTAGCACGGACGACTTCTCGGCACGAAATCACCCCTGCAGAAAGGTAGGGACTTGGGTGTGGCTACTGTCAACCCATTGTATGTATTAAAAGCGAACGCAACCTTACCTGAGGCGAGAGGTTGTGTCCCTGTCGGCTTGATCGCGCTTGTCCTTGTAGGTTAGCGCACGAGAAGCTTTTTCGGACGACACCGCTCCCTCTTCCAATGGGTTCACCGGTCCCAACTGCGAAACCCTTGACTTCGTGTGTAAGAATCGATCCAACATCTGTGCGGGTTCGGAACAGTCCGAAGGTTAAGATTAGATAACCAAGGAGCAGTGATCTTCGTGGCGTACCTCCTTCGCGGTACCGTGGCCCTCCGGCCAAATGACCTTCATTTTCTCCCGGTCCTCGCACTCAAAACCCTCTACTTCATCAGGAACCACCTGGTTGAAGAGATCAGCGTAGGACGAATGGGAATGTATCTCATGGTCGTTCGGAGTTGGCATCGGTGCTTCCGCAATCCATTCGAGGTTCTTGTTTAATGCCTCAATCCACCTTCGATGGAACGGTGAAAAGACCTAGACCATCCCATTAGTTACCAGAAATGAGCTGTCTATACGATCATACTCACAGCAAATGGTTTCCCTTGTTGGGTAAAGAGGGTTCCTGGTTTAACCAGCAGCTTGTCGTGGATGAAAGTGCACTTGATACCCTCCTGGTTCGCTAACTCCAGGATCTTCATATCCCGACGGAGTTCATCAACCTCGTACTCGATGTTGGCGTATAGTTCCTTGGCGTTCCATTTTTTAAGGAGGTCGACGACGCCAGTGGGTAAAGTGCGGCGCGGCGTATGCGTGGTGACATATAGAGGGATATTCAGCTCTTTGAGCGAACGCTGTGCATGGGACCAGGATTAGAATGTGATGGGGAGTGGGTAGGTGCACCACTTTTAACGTACCTTTATCGATTTCAAGTTTCGCAACACAAAGTCTATCTTTCTGGGACCGCGGTCATGTGCGATATAGTCTTGTGGGCTGATCACGAACAGGACAATCAGGGGAACGTCGGCTTCTCGCGCTCGCTTCGAAGCTTGGGACATTGCACGATTATCAACAACTAGCGTCCCAGGTTAGTTGAGCCGGGGTCTCGAGCAATTATCTCGAAACACTCACCTCTTAAGTCCGCCATCCGCATCCAATGGACGACGGCCTCTGTTCCTCGAACGGACTTGAGGCTCACAGATGCGGCTTTCAGCAACTTCTGTAGAGGTGGGTCCGCGTCTACCAGGGCTGCGTCCTCGGCGGTAGCAATGCAGTTGGGGTTGAACCCAGGGGTAGAGTGATTCGCCTCCCCCTCTCGCCGTCTCTTACGTGCATTTTCGAAGGAGGAGTGACTGCTGGCTACACTTGATGCTCTGGAAAGTACACGCTTGGACATTTCGCATTCGCACAGGAAACAGGAGTTGTAGGACAAGCTGGGAGTAGCGATGAGGTGGCGTTACGAAAACGGGATATTCGATCTCGGGAGGGGAATCAGGATCGGATCGAGCGGTTCATGTAGGATGATGTCACGCGTTAGAAACTCTATTTTTTTCTTCAAAGGTCTAAGTCCGAATCGTCACCGTCCCCTCCTCGACCGCGTAAATTCGTCCGGGTTCGAGTTGTCGCAGTTGTGTAGGTTTGCGAAGTGCTTGGTTTTGGAGGAGCAGTGAGGACGCCTAGATCCATGGTTCAGCGGACGGACGCCTCTTGTGAATTACATGCACTCACCGTTCTGTTTGAGGCGTAACTCCAGAGTTGCAGTTTGAAATGCATCGGTATTTCCTAGTGCCTCGAAGCCGATGATCCTGGGCAACTTGGGTCGGACCTCACAATCGATCGTCTGAGATGGACCGACTTACTTATCTATCGATACACCATCCACGAAGCACATGACACATGGCAAGACGCGTATGCTGAGCTTTTCGACCAGCCATGGTACATTTTCCACAAAAACCCGGATGAAAAGCGTGGAGAAGTACTTCGGTGCTAAGACCTAGACCTTCACGCGATCAGCTGCACCCAATGCATTGAACGAGAGCCACAAAACCCACAGCCAAATGCTTATCCATGATCTCACACCGCTTGAAATCGCGGTGAAAGAAATGGATCACACAACGGGGTTCATTGCTGTGTGCATCAAGTGTCACCTTTTTGACGTATCGGTAGCAAACCGAGAGTCAACTCACGCACTCGTTCTGATAACCTCTTTCTCATCCGTAACTTCTGTGTATTGTCCATGCCCAGTCTGTTGCATATTTTGGACTTTTTCCAGCCTACACCATAGACGCGAGTGCTGGTCAATTGAGTTGTTCAAGGATCGAAGAAACGAGAATCGACGCAACTGGGCCCCCACTTCCTTGATACCTCTATCCCTCAGCGCTGCAGAGTCGGCATTTTCCAACTCTGCTTCGAGTTCAGCAAACAAGGCATCTTCGTCCTCATCATCAGAAGCATCCATCCTCGATTCATGTGCTCGATCAACGGATGGCTTGTACTTTGAATCCAACGACTCAATGAACCGCGCGTTCGTAGAACTACTATCGCGAGTCAAAAACATGTGTATGTAAATGACATAGATGCTTACCTGGTAGTCATCGTCAGTGGTGGAGGGAGACAGGTGACCACGTGTGGGGGGAGGGTAGACGCCGTCACGGGAACGGAAGAGCCGAAGTCAAACTTTAGCGGACGCTCCTTTTCCTCGTCCCAAACATTTCCCACCGATTTCCCACTGCGCGTCCTCATCGCCACAGACGACGCCGAGGGGCAGTCTATTTCCCATTTCACCTCAGTTCAAATCTCGCGCGTATCCCGTAATAGTGACGCACCCCACACTGAACTGAACCGAGTGACGCGGGGCCTTAGCTAGGCTTCTTCCTGTTAGACTCGCACCATGAGTCTCCCTTCGTCTCGAGAGATTGAACTCGAGACCCTGCTCCGCCAAAGGGATGCACAGGTTCTCGAACTCACGGTTCGTGTATTCCGCATCGCGTACAAATATCGTGGCCGAACGCTGAAGATGTCCAAAACAGGATGAAATCTCTCATCTCCGTCAATATCTATCTACCCAACCGGGACCATCTACCACGGACTCGATATCATTACCTCCGGCTCTGATATCCTATTTGCTACCTCATCTCACTGGCACGAACAAAGCACCCGGGGCGAGCCCCACGACACCTACATCCGGAAGTGGCACCTCAACTGTAACAGCTGCGCTTGTCCAACGGACCAAGCTCTTGCAAGAGGAGAACGATGAACTATACGAACTTCTCAAATCCGGGGAGACGGGGAAACTAAAGGAGGAAGTTCGTGGGTTACGCAGGGTGGTTGACAGGTTGGAGCGAGCACTCAAAGGTGGCGTACTCTTGCGGCCGCGATGCGTTCCCTTCATCTAATCTCAGCTATCTAGAATCTCACCAGGTGATCACGTCGCTCTCGTAAGTCCCCGCCCGCGCTAAGAGACCTAAGCTGTTGTAGCTTATGCCGTCACCGTGTTCAATTCAGGAATGAACTCGATAGGGCGTACGATGTCATCAACACCTCCAATAGCCGTACCCCAAACTCTCATTACCATCCTCACCCTCCCTCGAAGATGCGTAACGGCGTTTCTCCGCGTCCTCCGGCCAACAGTGGTACCATTAAACCACCACCAACGGGTCCGAGAGCCCACAAT
>Ga0307512_10008345_pt1 | contig 10110 bp, 12 predicted proteins | sample 14_EM_MG_FD_200267 | JGI IMG/M metagenome (GOLD analysis project Ga0307512, IMG submission 200267) | Populus trichocarpa ectomycorrhiza microbial communities from riparian zone in the Pacific Northwest, United States - 14_EM | ecosystem: Host-associated > Plants > Roots > Unclassified | place... | reverse complement strand
TGTATGAAGTAGGGTGCTTGTTCGGAGCATTCTTCGCTTTGCTCTATGGCAATAAACTTGGAAGGAGAAGAAACATGTACATCGGTATGCCAGTGCTGGGATCCACACTCTGAGCGGCCGCATGACATGCTGTAGGTGCCTCCTTTGTCTCGATTGGGACGATAATACAGATCACTTCCATGCCAGGAGTACGTGTCATGTCTCCTTGGGTTTCCGGGTATCTGATCGCAGCATAAAGCACTTGGCCGGACACCAGTTCGTCATTGGTCGTGTTGTCACTGGTATGTACTCTATCCCCCTGTCGAGCGATCGACCTCAAGCAAACATCACTAGGGTTTGGGAATGGTTTAAACACCGCGACCGTACCGAGCTGGCAAGCAGAATGCTCTAAACCGAAGAACAGAGGGTTGCATATCTGTATTGAGGCGAGTATGATCGCCATCGGAACGGTGACCGCTTATTGGATAGTAAGCTGTTCTATGAGGAGTCCTATACAACGCTAAACGCCAACATCTGTGTATCCAGGACTTTGGTCTCTCGTTCGTCGATAGCTCCCTCTCCTGGAGGCTTCCCATTGGTCTTCAAATAATTTTTGCCGTCTTGATTGTATCAGGAGTCTACTTCCTGCCGGAATCACCAAGATTCTTGCTGTCCACTGGCCAGAGCGAGGAAGGTCAACTCGTCGTCGCAGCACTTATGAATCAACCTGTCGACTCGGAGATTACCCAACAAGAGAAGCGGGTCATTATCGAAGCCCTGAAAGGGGATAATCCACGCATCAAGGATGTGTTAACCGGCGGTCCCCCTCAACACCTCCGAAGAACGATAATCGGAGCATCCACTCAATTCTTCCAGCAGATTGGTGGATGCAACGCGGTAATTTACTTTGCGTGAGTGATTGAACAGCTCAGATTCCCCAACGCGCTGAGTAAAGCGATCTCCATCCAACAGACCAGTGATTTACCAAACCTACATCGGGCTCGATCGAAGGCTCTCCTTAATCCTAGGAGGAGTTAATTCTACCGTCTATGCGCTTTCTGCGTTCTTGTCGTATCCGATGATTGAGAGGTTGGGACGGAGGAAGATGTTCCTATGGTCCGTGCCGTTTCTCACCTTGCTTTCGGTATCTACAATCAATAACGCATGCTCTAGGGGTACAGTCGGACAAGCTGCTTCTATGTTCCTTGCGATGGCATGCCTCGTTCCGTATAACGTTTACCACGACACAGGAAATAAAGCAACCTATGGCGCAGTCGCAGGCTTGTTCCTATTCCTCATAGCATTTGGATGGTGAGCCACACCCCTCGTTCGGAACGCCGCTCTGCTGACATTGAGTATTACTAACAGTACGTGGTTAGAGCTCCCATGGTTATTGCCCGCAGAGATAAACCCTAACGCTATTCGCACGAACGCGAACGCGATTTCCACGATGAGTAATTGGGGGTGGAACTGTGAGCGAGATTATTTTCCTTCCGAAACATTCAGATAACTAATCTCATACAGTCGCCGTGGTCATGTGGACGCCACCGATGCTTGACCGCTGGGGAGGGTTCGGAACCTTCCTCTTCTTCGGCTTGATTAACCTCACCTTCATCCCGTTCATCTACATCTTCTACCCCGAGACGAAAGGTCGTTCCCTGGAGGAGATTGATGTGATTTTTGCAAAAGCGTATTGTACGGGAGAGTGGTACGTCAAGGTCGCAGAGGAGATGCCGAATCTGACCGCTGCGGAGATCGAAGCGGAGGCGAAGAGGTGGGGTCTTGCGGAGGGGAAGGATGTCAGCGAAGGTGTTGAGAAAGTCTGACGTCGTATATCGATGGAAATGTATACACAGACATATTTCTGGCTTCGTCGGTAAGAGTGGGAACCTCTCATCGATAGAATCCACCAAAAATCGCAGCAAAGCGCAATAGATTGCAACGTATAAAATAGACTGCAGACGATCATGATCATTCGTGCTGTGCACGGAAGTGGTGCTTGTACCGCAAACGAGAATGATAGCACTCGCGGGAATTAACGAGTAGACTTTAGCCGTGAGCGGCGTAGATGTATCTCTTTATCATGACCTTAATTCAACGGGAGGCGTCCTCCCCCCTGTGCCCTCCCCCTCCAAACTGCGCCCTTCCCGTTCCTGTACTTGAGGCCGAACTCGAGCCTAATTCGACGGGTTCGCTGGGGAAGATGACGATGACGATCAGTCATATACTACGTCACCTCGGAGTCGCTCCCTGATCGCCAGGGGTCACCGTACTGGATGCTGACCATACACCTCCGCTGCATCCCGTTAGCTGCATCGCTCTCCTCACTGCGCACACCCCTTTCTTCCACCTGTCAGCTCAACCTACCGTTCCACGCGTACCGTCTTACTGGTCAAAAGTTCTCAGCGTGCCGCGCGCAGGAGCACCGCCTTATTCACAACTTGACATATAATCACATCCATTTGCACGCCAAAAACCTCAGCACGAACAGCAAACCGCAGACCACAGCCATGACCGAAACCATCATCCGAGAGGTCGCGAAAGACGTCTGGATCTTCTCCAAGTGAGTCGTGACCGACACAGGGAACCCGTTTGTTCCGGTTTTGGAGGGCTGATGTTGAGCTTTACTCTCTTCTCGTTCCGTTTTGTAGGCCATTCAGTAGGTTCGGGATCATCCCTTTCGGTGGTCGTTCGACCGCCATTAAACTCCGCAACGGCGGTGTTTGGGTTTTGGCCTCTACTCCTCTCGAAACAGAGACAAAGGCCAAGATCGATGAGTTGGGCCCCGTAAAGTAAGCGTCTCTAATCTCCCCATGGTTGCAGAGTGTCATTACTAAGTGGCGTCAGGTTTATCATCGGACCCGACCAAGGGCACCACCTGTACTTAGGTGATCACAAAGCCTATTACCCGCGTTATCCTGTGCTGATAGAGCTTGTCCTGGTCAGGGGAGTTCAAGAAAGCTTACCCGGATGCTAAATTGATTGCTGTCGAAGAGGCAATTCAGAAGCACCAGGGCGAAGACATCAAATTCGACGGCTGTACGTTTTTTCATCCCTTTGCTGCGCGGTAGAGATCCATTCTGAATTCCTGTGATTTCACAGCTTGGGGAAAAGATGCCCCTGACGCCAAGTACGGGTTCGAGGATGACGTGAGTTCAGCCATCCGAACGTTCCTAACGCAAGGCTGACACACTAGGTATCTATCGACAGATTAAGTGGTGGTACGTATCGTAACCATACTGTATCAATGGAAGATCAACGTTCAACCCTTACCCATCCCACAGCTTCCTCCGGGGTTTCAGGACGAAGGAAGTTGCTTTCCTCCACAAGGACTCCAAGTCCCTCATCGAAGCGGACTTATTATTCAACCTGCCTCCGAAAGAACAGGTAACGTCTCCCTCTCCTCCCAGCCGTTAATCGGGGATTTACGACCGGATCAGTACTCGAAATCCAACCAGACAACATTTTCCATTCTCACCAAGGCCTTCAATCCGTGGTCATACGCGCACAAACAAATTGTATGGTCTGCTGGAAGTGACAAAGAGTAGGAGATTTTGTCGTAACGTTGGTTACTACTGACCCAGTAACCCTGCTTCCAGGGCTATGAAGAGGGACGCCAAGACCATCGCGGAATGGGACTTCGAACGGATCATCCCCTGTCACGGCGTTCGTGCGATCGTTGCTCTGCATCCGATCATCCGCTCTAACAGTTTCTCACAGGACGTCATCGAGAAGGACGGAAACAAAGCGTGGAGGGAAGCATACAAGTGGTACCTCGACTGAACGCTCTGCTTGTTACCTCTTAGCGGGAATATCTGTTTGTAAGATATATAATGCAGTTGCGAAAGAACTATATAATCTCCTATATTTGTCTGAGAGGTGGAGAGGTGGCGCGACACGGTAATATGTACTTGGCAAATCATGAAAAGTATGAGACGGCAACAGAAATGGTGAGTAGAGGGCATATGGTCCAGATGTTTACTCCTCATCACCCTCTTCGATGGGCTCGGGGGCCTGCTTCTTAGATGATGAGGGCTTGGTTCTCTTAGCCCTTGAAGCTGGCTTCGACGATTTGGAGGCAGGAGCGCGCTGAGAGGTGGGCGTAGATTAGTGATAGTCGGAAATACCGGCTGGCTAGGCACAAACCTTGCGCTTCTGTCCGGAGGATTCCTCAGCAGGGTCTTCATCCTCTTCATCAACGACCTTGTCGATTTCGTCACCAAAGTCTTCGCCAGACTCCTCATCCTATCTAGGAGTCAGTCTGATGCATAGAACACAAGTGAGGTTCGACAAGCCTTCTTTGCAGCCTTCTTTTTTGATGCAGCCTTGGCCTTGGGTTTAGCCTCAGCTTTCGCCTTTGGTTGAGCCTTTGCCTTGGACTCTGGCTTCGCTTTGGACTCGGGCTTCTTACGAGGAGCTGCCTTCTTCTTGGGCTTTTCTTCTGCTTCGGCCTCCTCTTCCTCAGCATCCTCAGTATCCGAGACGGGTTTCTTTAAAACTGTGAGCTCATTCACACGTGAAACGGACACGCTATTCATACCTTGGCCTTACGAGCACGAGAAGCCTTAGGTTTTTCGGCAGGTTCCTCGTCACCATCCTCGGTGGCCTGCAAAAGATTGTTCGTAAGCGTCATAGAGGAGGGCGGTAAATGTAACTGGCCTTGGGCTTCCTTCCCCTTGCCTTCTTGGGTTTCTCCTCCTCTCCCTCCCCCTCGTCTTCAGCCTCCTTCTTCTTCTTGGTAGTACGCTTCTTTGGCTTCTCTTCCTCACCATCGTCCTTCTTGGCAGTAGGAGGGATGTCTTCCTCAGCTACATGGCCAACCTCCCAGGCAGTCTTGAGCTTCTGTTGATCCTCTTCATTGAGGTCCTCAAAACCGTCGAGTTCTTCGACATCCTCCAAGCCGTTCTTCGCGTTTTCGATGATCTTGGGAGTGACGCAGCCCCAATGACGCCACGCACTGTAGTTAGGGGTGTTAGCTCATGGAATAGATGAGATGGCATACAGGAGAGACGCATACAACGAGGTTTTGCCTCTGAAATCAACCAGGGACCTATAGTGAACGTATATCAGACACGAACGGTTGGAAGATGTCTATGAATCGACGTACCCAAACCGAAGGTCACCCTTGACGAGAGTTGTACCTGATGGACGCGAGGTGCGCGGTGAGCAAAAGTGTAGAAAAATGAAAGATGCTGTGGCGAATACCTGCACACGGTTTGGGCCCTGAAAAACGCGTTCGACGATGAGCCAACTATGATGGGGTGGACCGAGTGGAATTGTGACAGTGACATGCCTTTGCACTTTGCCCTTGCGGAACTGGCGTATTCGATGCGATAGCCAGACTTCTTGACATCTTCAGTATCAGACATGGTGGTGGTAGAAGAAAGAGAAGATGAGAGGAAAGAAACGGGGGGAGAAGAGATGAGTTTAGTTTGGGCGTGTTTTACAATCTGCCTGAATTGGTTTGGGGCCAACAACTAGTTGCGCACGCACGGACCTCGCTCACCCACACCCCCCGTGGCGACCCATGGCTCAATCGTTTCATCTCTTTTTTTCTTTTTTCTTTTTTTGTCAAAAGCTTTTGTATTGCGACCTCGAATGAGTAGTACAAATATCGTGCAACGACAAAACAACAGCTATCGCCTTCGCCTAAGTCGTCGCCTTTGCGGCAGCCTTGGCATCCTCCGCGGCAGCAACAGCAGGGTTCACCTTCTTGCCGTCTTTCCATCGCACCCTGGGGGGTGGAGCACGGTTCCTTCGTCCCGTGCGAGATCGTACACGGACAACTGAAGCAAAAAAATCCCATGAGCTTCTGTCAACCACAGGGACCGTTTCCAAAAACGTACCGTGTGAGTGAATGGCGCACGACACACAATAGGCAATTTTGAGATACAGCTTTGGCACAACGTAGTCTATCGTAGCGAATCAGAACATAACCCACGCACATTACTCGTGAACACATACCGACGTACACACTGGCCTCGCCGATATCACGGACGGCAGCGCTCTCTACCATGTTCCTCACGGTGAATCGTTTGATGGCCTTATCTTTGGGCACACAACGCGAGCAGTTCGAACAACGAACTGGGTTGACGTGGCCACGTCCCTTCTTGTTGCGACCGTTATTTCTTCGCTTTTTCGTCTGTGGGACAAGGGTTTAGTCACCGGGAGATGATAAGGCTCATCCATCCACAATCGTTGCATCCATCGTCATACTCGTCCGTAATCGACCGTTATGGTGCGAAACATGCAGCGAAACAATGGCACGGATGAATATGCGAAGACAAAATGCTCACCATTGTCGGTGGTGAGGATAGCTGTCAGGATGACCGCAAAGTTGTGTTGATCCCGATATCACCGGGGTGGGTTTACAGTTGACAACCCCCAGCCAAATTTAAACTCCGATCGTCGCCGGAATGCGACTCCCAGACTGGCCGAGTTAGAAGTGCTTTCACATATAATATAATCCCAATATTGTGAGGTAGGAACGTTGAAAAAAAATCACTGACCAGGGCACCCATATGAGGGCCGCGCGCGCGTTGCAACGTTGCCCTTCCAGCCCGGCGAAAACGGCCGCGTGATGTCACTCGTTAAAAAATGTCGGTTTACGGCCCAATTGTTTTCCTACGGTTGAAGATGACATCTACGACCCCTTTTCTAACAAAAACAGCACGGTGGAACCAGAGTTGGTTCATTGCATTCGACGAGCTGGCTCAAGTCTTGCGGGGGGGGACTGTTCATACACTAGGAACGAGTGGGGTAACAATCCATTTGTAGTTGACGATCTTGCCCTAAACTTTGCCATTGTAGTCTTCATTTGGTTCGGAAGACGTGACTACGACCATCAGTGATAGATCGGAGTCTTCGGTCAAGCTTGGTGACTGCCCCTGAGTGACTCTGCCCATTATTCGCCTTCCTCGAACTGATTGTTTTCGGTGCGCTGAGGGAGTATATAATGGGAACCGATACACATACGACACGGTGTTCCTTAACCCTTCCCTTTAAGTTGCTGCAGGACGGCATTTTCTTTGGGCGACGATAACGATGCTTGCTCGTGTTGCTCTGTTGCTCTTCGCTCTTTTTGTAACAGTTCTCTCCGCGCCAGCCGCTTTAGACCAGGATACTCTCCTTAAGAATGCACAAACTGCACAGACGTTGAATGCCCAATTCCGGAATGTGTCCCTCACCGACAAGTGTGATAGTGAGTCTCGGTCATTATCTCGTCCAATTCCAGTGTTGACCGCAGGCTGTTTGCCAGACGGAGAGTCAGCCTGTATCGATGGCCAGCGTGCTGTTTGCACCGACTCTGCGTGGAAGTTAACGCGATGTCCTGGAAATCGTGAATGTTTTTCACTCCCATCGATACGACGTCCAGGAACAGTCAGTCCCAGTTGCCCTTCCCATGACACAAACACTAACCTCCAGTACAGATTGTTGGATGCACCTCAGAGCCTAACGCTCTTTCAATCATCAAGGGGGCAGGTGGAAAGGGCGGAATATTTTCGATGGACGAGCCACACTCAACTATCCCACTTCCGATTCCAAACCCGACAGACCCCACCCCACCACCAATCCCAACAGCGACGCGTATGGTACCCCCCGGAGGACCGTCTGGTACTATCACTCTCCCAACCGTTACGACTACCTTGAGCCCCGAGGAGGCGTTCAGCAAATTGATGAGTCTCTTATCTGTCGGAGCATCCTTAGTCGGGACATCCAGCATGTCTGAGCCGACGCTTGCGTCACTACCTTCCTCCACGTTTCCGTGACAATACCTTCTTCCACTCTTCTTCTTTCGTTCATCGGCGTCGGTGTTCCCGTGATTTCTCCAAAGCCGACCGGCTCTTGCGACGACTGTTAACTTTTGACTGCGCTTCCGGACATCTTATCCTGGGTCGCTTGTACGACCCCACTCGTTACTACTGTAGCCTTACTCGTTCCAATGTGATATTTATAATACCCTTATTACTGTAACCATAGATTTACGTTCAGGAGTACAGAGACTCGTGCTGACGGAAACGAACGAGCTGGAATGTGGCTTGCGCTACTATCTAGAAGATCATCATCGCCCTTAAGAGCATAGTGCTGCTAGCGAAAACGAAGCGTCCTTCCATCTCAGTCCGCATTTATGTAGTTCTTCTCTGGGATTGGAAAGGAACTGGAAAATGAGAAAAGCGAACTTTGATGTTCACGTGACGTTCGCTCTTAGGTTTAGCGTTGGCGGGAATTGCCGAACCGATCGTCCTCCCCGCAGTGCGTATGTAAAACGTCGAGACTGGGCGATCCAACACCATCGCACACTTGTCTCTCATCACCCATGAAGTTGAACACGCCGCTACCCCAACCTCTGCCCAAGGAATGTGCCAAGGCAGCCAGAATATGTGAGTTTTCTTTCTCTAACCCTCTGGACAGCTCAGAAGGGACCTGATCCCCCGTGCGCAGTCAAGTCTTTCGTTGACCATGGAAATAATGGTCTCGATGGGGTACGTTCTTTCATTTATGGATATTGGTTGTGTCTCTTAACGTAATCTATCAGGTTATCCCCAGAACTGTCCTTGAGAATGCCAAAGGATTCGCTATTTTCACCGTGTTCAAAGCTGGATTCCTCTTCTCTGCTCGTGCAGGGAGTGGAATTGTAGTGGCAAAATTACCCGACGGATGTACGCCCCTTCACTATCTTGGATCACCCTTAATCGCATGCTTACGGCGTGGCCTCAGCATGGTCGGCCCCAAGTGCCATCGGGACGGCGGGCCTCGGCGTGGGTACTCAGGCCGGCGCGGAGATGACTGATTTCTTGATAGTACTCAATACTCAATCTGTAAGCCTCTTATGCCCATTGGATATCCCGCACGTCAGTCGTGAGGCTAACACACATTCCCCTGCAGGCAATTGTAGGGGTTCCCACCTCTGTGGTCTTGTAACTTCCCGCTGACCCCATTTAGAAATCGTTTATGGCTGCTGGTTCCCTCACGCTGGGCGGGAATCTCAGTATCGCCCTGGGCCCTCTTGGTCGCAACGGCGAGGCCCTCGGATCGCTTAACACGAGTGGAAAACTCGCTGCAATGTTGGTCCTCTTTTCTATCTGTGCCCTCTTTCATTAGCTGATTCACATCACTCGCCGATCAACAGGTATAGTTATAGTAAGACGAAAGGTCTTTTCGGAGGTTCGCCGCAACACATTAAACCCGGTGACGATACTGATAACCACACTAGGCATCTCCGTCGAGGGATCCGTTATCGCAGAACGTCAGGATGCCAATACATTGGCTTATCATTCAGAAGTGTCCGTCAAGGGCCTTCTCAATGGTGTAGTCCCTCGACCCGACTGGGCTCAACCTTTGTATCAAACTCTCGATACTTGCACCAAGTTTCGTGGAGGTCAGCGTGAATGGATCGACGATTCACCAGCGCAGGAACAAGAGTACGCGTTCACCGGCCATTCGAATCCAGGTGAAGATCAACAGCCGAGAATGTTACAAAAGAAGAAGAAATCCGGTCCTCCACCATTCCCTCCCTCGAATTGGGGTGAACAAAAGTCCGGAGGCTCGTACTTCGGCGACCCCGTGGACACCTCTACGACACGAGATGTCTCATCGCCCGCATGGGAATTAGCCGATCAGGATTCCAGACACGCCACTTCTGCGTTTGAGACGCCATTCGAATCGGATTTCAACCCGCAAGATGATCGGTCCAGGCAAATACACAATCGCGGGTCCAGTACCAGCGCCGTTCCGACCCCAAAGTCGTGGGGTAGCTTCGGCTCTGATAACCACGCCCCTTCTGCTTCTGACGATGATTCACCTGGCGCGAAAATTTCCCGGGCGAACACCTACAGTGCCCCGTACTACCCGCCGTACAATCCATCGGTGAACCCTTCTCGTGGTCCAACCATGCCAGTCCCGCACGCTGGACCAACACCAAACATGCGGAGTCCGTTCGATAGCCAGCTCGACGGGCAGCTCGTTGAAGAACCTTCACCGATATTGGCCCGACCTACTATCACACAAAAGGCGGAGCTAACCGCCCCTTTGACCCCTGGAGAGGGTGTGGGAAGGGCGATCGCGCTATTTAATTTTAATGGAGCTGAGGTTTGTGATCAGCCACGCATACTATGGCTTCTCTGTTTACGT
>Ga0307512_10008344_pt1 | contig 10113 bp, 12 predicted proteins | sample 14_EM_MG_FD_200267 | JGI IMG/M metagenome (GOLD analysis project Ga0307512, IMG submission 200267) | Populus trichocarpa ectomycorrhiza microbial communities from riparian zone in the Pacific Northwest, United States - 14_EM | ecosystem: Host-associated > Plants > Roots > Unclassified | place... | reverse complement strand
AACGCCGACGCCAGACGGGATCACAAATTCCGTGGTTCTTTTTTTGGAATTCACGAAGCATGTCGAGGTTGCTTCCTGGCCAATGACGATGAGGCGGTTAGTGCGTAACACTCTTCTATCATTTCTAGGTAAACTTGGCGCGGTTCTCGTCTGGCTCTTGGAACGGCTATGAGGCGCTGTTGCTCTTCGTCCAAGAGGTCTCTCTCTTTGAAACTGAACCCTCCATATAACCACGCTCCCTTCAGACCAGTCCAACCTGCAAGCCCTTCCTTCTCCTTCTCTCTCTTCTCTTTCTTTAATGACTCCTGAGCAACAAACGACACCACCACCTCAAGCATCCGCCAAAGTCAGCTCGCTGGCTCGGAGGATCCATGGCTGGTCCTGGCAAGCAGTACGTTTTGTCTGGGTTACGGGTCCCGTTATTGCTGGTATTCTGACGCTATCTCCCTCTAGTTTCCCATCGGAATGGGTACAGGGTGGGTCAATCATCTAGCAGAATCTCATAGGTCCCCGTCGTTGAGCACACCCCCAAGGGCTGTATATGTGACCCTTTCTGGAGTCAAGAGTCGTTCGAACTTCCTCTTACAAGTCGAACATGTATTCTTCTTCCTCAACATTGCGCTATTCTTGTTGAATACCTTGACGTTGGCATTACAACTCTTCTGTATGTTTCATGCTTCCACCCCGTGTATAACCCGCTGACGGTCCCTTCCGTGTACAAGTCTTTCCACGCCAGTCCCTGCGGTTAATCAAGGATCCAGTGAAGGGTGTTTTCGTCCCACTCGTCGTCCTCAGTTTTGCTACCATCCTCATCGGTACGATCAACTATGGTATGCACGAATATTCATCCCCCTACTGAAGAAACGCTAACACGATTGGGTTCAAAGCTGTACCTTCAGGACACATCAACCCGAACCTCATCTACGACTTGTTCTGGGTCTACGTTTCGTTCTCGCTCCTCGTCTGTTTCCCCATGCTCATGATCTGGTTCAATAAACCCCACGATCTGACCACTTTCACACCGGCCTGGGCCTTCCTGATCTTCCCCATGATGCTTGTCGGCGTCATCGCGTTTAATGTGCTGAGAGTGATCCCGCCGGAAGACCCCCGAGCAATCGGTGTGCTCCTGGTTGGATACGCTTTCCAGGGCCTCGGTACGATCATTCAATCCCCCTAATCATCGGCGTTGGTTTGACACGACACAGGGTTCTTCATGACGTTCTTCTATATCTGTATCTATATCATTCGGTATGTCCCAGCCGCACTGTGCCCGCCTGGATTCATCGTCACCTGACCTCATCCATTGCTAGGATAATGATGACGGGTTTCCTTGAGGGCCACCAGGCCAACGGCGCTTTTGTTGCCGTAGGCCCGCCAGGTAAATATCATCTCCGTAACCTTGGCGGGACGCCGGCGTTGACCGCCTGATCATAGGATTTACGGCACTCGCTCTCCTTAAACTCGGAGAGTCCGCTCGGCAAATGTGGGTCGCATCTTTTACGGCTGTTCTCCGTCGTGGCGTTCGCTTAACGGTTGTCTTAGCTTGCCCATCCATGGTCTCGTGTCAGAGACCGCCGGAGAGATCTGGTACGCTGTGAGCGTAATGTCTGGAGTGATGCTGTTCGGACTTGCCGTCTTCTTGTTTATCTTCGGAATACTCCCGTACTGGTTCAAGCTCCACAAACACCTCAGCGAGATTCTTGGTTGCTGGGCGCTCACGTAAGTTTCCTCCTTTTTATGTCCGATATCCGTCCGCAGAAACGCTTCGGATTTTCTCCCGCCCTTCCATTCTTTGTGCCATCGACATTGAAACGATTCGTAATTTGGGTTGTAGATTTCCAAATGTGGGTTTCATCTCCGTCATCCGGGTCTTGGCGGATATCTTCGATCTGCCTGGGTTTATCATCTGGCACACCGTCATGGTCGTCTTCATCTGCATCACCTGGGCCGTCCTCTTTTTTCTCACCCTCATGGCTTTCTGGAGGGGGAAGATCTTCTTTGCGACACCCGAAGACGTGCTGAAGGACACTCCGACTTCCAACCAACAGGCCGATGACGAAGAAAAGACCCTGGATGGTCACACGAGGTAAACGTTTCCCTCCTCGTCAGGCTCTCGCTATCCTGCTTTGCCACACCCACGCATCCCACTGGACATTATCTCTTCTCTCTGGCATCTCTCTTTGATGCCCCCGGAGCGATCCACTTTCGCCTTCTCGGTGTACTTATAATCCTTTCTCTTTGGACAATTTTCCATTTACACAGGGCGACCGACAACCTCTCCCCGCCCGCTTCCTAGTTTCTATCAGTACCACCCATCCTATTCTATCATATATCACCACCCGCATACAATACATAGACACATAGATACATAGACACCCTAGTACCCGACTAGCCCGCTGATACCGTGTCGCTTACCACACTCCCTCTTACACACACCCTTTCCTGCCGCCTCTTAATAATATATATTCGGTTTTACGCTGACGAGACTTATCTACAATCGACAAGCATCCAACCTGAGTTCTGAGGAGCATAACCGGCGTTTTCCAAATTTATCTTCATCTGTGGAATGAGCTAGGCTGGGGTCTAGCCTCGAATTCAGAGGGGGGGAAGGACACAGTTCAGAAGTGGAGGGTACAGGAGGGGAGGGCGCAGGGATCGAGGGCGCCTCTGAAAATGAGTGGACCGAATTTTGAGGATCCGCGCCCGATCAAGCGCCAAATCACAGTGCGAGACCTTGTGACATACACCACCACCGCCCATCCTCATCCCAAGGCTGCGCAACCCATGCAACTATTGTACTATTTTCCCCCGGCGCACGGCAAATGAACGCGCCCAATCTCAATGTGCTGCTTTTATCGCGGCGAAATGCGTCCACGCCGCTCAATGACATCAGATTAGCAGCTACGACGATATAAAAGCCCCCCCGCCCGAACTGGATCCCAGATATCCCTTAGTCCCTACCATCGCCAGCGATGTCCACGAATACTCATCCGAGGTCCGAAAAACGTCCTATAGACGACGACGATCGCGTCCAAAGAAAGTCGGATCTCGCCAAAGAGCTCAAGCACACTAAATTTGGTATCTGGGATGTGTACGAGCAGATCCCAACAGGTAAATTTGGTATCAACATCCCTGGGGTATCAATCCTACCTCGAAATCTCGAGTTCGTCCGGGACCTGCCGTTCGTTTGGAGGATGGTGAAGGATGTTATCAAGATCAAGTCGTGTTGGTACTATCTCTCTCTGTTCATCGCTGTCAAAGTCCTGGCCTCGTTGGAACCCGCGGTGGCGCTTTGGTGCGCAGTCCCACGTGCTATCTCTATTCAAGATGGTTCTGACCTCCAATGCTCAGGTTCACTGGTCACTACCTCACCATTGTTCGTGTCTACCTATCCCCTCCTTGCATTCCCTAACCAGAATCGCAGGTCCAAGTGGCTATAGATGAACGGCGCCTAGATGAGCAGCTTCTCATCTTCGCTTCCGTAGGTCGGCTCTGCTGCTTTATCGTTCGGGCGTTGCTCCAATGCTTGGAACAAAAGCTCCAGGTCCCACTCGACCAATTAATGGAAGAGCACTTTGAAAGGAACGTGTTCGGCGTTAGGGCCCACCTGGATCTACCCACGCACAAAGACAAGGTTATGCGAGGGAAGCTGGATGCGACATTGAAGGGTCCATTAAGGTTTCCTCACGGACACTACAGCGTCGCGTGGCAACCGCTCTCAGTTACCCTGGGCCTGCTCTCTGTCCTCGTTTGCCTCGTGGCAGAGCTTAGTGTCCTGGTGAAAGTCGTCGGTGGCCAACAGGGCGGACTCTCCTTCGCGGTTATGCACTTTGGCCGGGAGCTACTCGGGTTTCTCATAAGACCGGATTGGCTTTTTTCGTTGACAAATGGTCTGCCCTCAAATTCTCTATCTTTTTGTGGATCGACATTTGCTAATAGTTTCATTCAGCTTTTATCGCAATAACTAATAATGAACATTATGTCAAGCTTCACGGCCTGAAGCAACTGGTCTCGGACCATAATTACAGGCAGGAGATTGTCGCGGGAAATCTTGCCGAGTTTCTTAAAGACGGTGAGCGGATCGGCGCCCCGTGTACCCAAATACAGCATGTGACCCTTCCGCAGCATACAACCGGGCTTATGCACACGTGAGCGGCAAGTGTGCTTCGTATGACGAAACTATGATCCAGACGGAAATTGGTGGGGCCCAACAACTTATGTCCGTGCTCTTGCCTGACTCGATTGGAGAGCTTGCTGAGGTGCGCGATCCGTCCACCGCGTGTATCACTCGAGCGAACTATCACGCTGATTGATCGACATCCAGGCGGCATATCTACTCAAATCTGCCGCACGACCAGAAACTATCCCCGCTTGTTTTATGACCATCAGGCTCGTTCAAATGGCCACCGAGCATTTCGTCTCTGCATTTTGGACGATTTCACAACAAACGAACCTTATCGGCGATCGGTTCCACAAGGTCCGACAATTGTACGAGATCCATGAGATCCAGAACAAGGTTCTCGATGGAACGGTGTCATTTCCTGAGGATAGTCGGTCGTTGACGTCCGGTATCGCTGTTGAATTCCGGTACGTACTTTGTTCCTTTTGTCACCTCGTCTTCCGGGTGGCTGAGTGTTTGGCTTCTTTGTTCATTCTAGAAATGTCTCCTTCCGCTACCCCGGCTCGGAAATTTTCGCTCTCCGTGATGTGTCGTTCAAGATCGAAAAGGGTCAACTCTGTGTGAGTTCAACGCCTTTAACCTTTCGCGTTTTGATGCCCAGCTGACCCTCGAGCGTTAGGTTATCGTTGGGGCTAGTGGTTCGGGGAAGAGTACCATGCTCAAACTCATACTCCGGTTGTACGACCCCACCGAGGGTACGATATTGGTCAACGGCCAGGACATCAAAACGTTCAAGCTTGCTGATTTACGTGAGAGCATGGCGGTCCTATTCCAAGATTATACACATTTCCCGTTGACGGTGAGCTATCCCGGCCCGACGCATAGTACCCCGGGTTGTAACTGATACGCGCTTTGGTGCGCAACAGGTCAGAGACAACATCGGATTTGGGGACTCTCGAAACGCACATGATGAAGCCAGGGTCCGGGAGGCAGCGCGACTGGCTGGTGCCGAGGAGTTCATCAACAAGCTGCCCGAAGGGTTTGATACGTATTTGGACCGACCCGTCAAGGATTTCTGGAATATACCTAGCAACGCGAAGACCAGGTCTGGGAGGAAGGTCGACTACGATTTGGTTCGTGAGGTCATTGGGGGTGCCGGGAACAAGGAACCGATCAAGCTGAGTGGAGGCCAGATGCAGAGATTGGCGGTGTGAGTAGTCCAATGCCCCGGTGGCTTTTCTTGGACGGTGCTCACCTTTTTTTATCTCTCTTAACCAGGTCTCGAATGTTCATGCGGGCGGTGGTTTCTGAAGAAGAGAGGTTGGGATTGTTGGTGTTTGACGAGCCGAGCGCCGCTCTCGATCCGACCGCTGAGCACGGTACGTCTAGATCTATAGGAGTAACTTCTCTAAGAGTTGATGATCACCTGATTTGCAACCTATTAGACTTGTTCACACGGATTCGAAAGCTGAGGGGAGGGAAAACGGTAGTCTTCTCGTCCCATCGGTTTGGGGAACTCACTAAACCCGCTGATCTTATCCTGTACGTGACCCTCGCCTGACGAATGTGGGACCCGAGCTGAAAGATTGGGTTGTTATCTAGGTGCATGGATGACTCGACGGTCCTGGAATCCGGAGTGCATAACGAGTTGATGGCCAAAGGAGGGAGGTACGCAGAGTTGTGGAATTTGCAGGCACAGGCGTTCTTGTGAACGTTTAGGAGAACATGAGGCTTCGGGATAGATATTTATTATGGTGTATATGTGCTCGATACTGTAAGCGATTTGTGTTCGATACGTCCGAAACCTGTTCTCGACTTGGAAAGCACGAGGTATTGCTGTGGAATATAAAACCAAACGGGGCTCGCAGTTGCTCTCGTAGGTGCTTATAAAACCACTACGAATTCTCAAGGTGAAGAGGTAGGTTTGCTGGAGGTGTTTTATGGGGCTCTTCCGCGTACCAACTGTCCTGGCGTGGTTGCCTCTCGATCACCCGAGGATGATCTACTACCTCCCTCTTACCACCGAGCGTTCAAACCCGCGATGAGCAACTTTTCTTTCAAGGTCATAAAGAAATATCACCGATGATATGAGTAAAAGTCGCTTCGGAGTATTTGCATGGTTCTGGCGATCGACGTAGCAACATGGCTTGTCCTCATAGTACTACTCCCCTTAGTCAACGCCATAGTCATACGTCGCGGTAACTGACAACACCCTGTTGTAGTTTGGGGAGTAGATAGCTTCCCGGGAAGATCCCTTGCGATTTTGGTAAAAGCACTATGGCCACCTACCTTACATCCACCTTACATTACAAACAAGTACAACAGCCATAACTACTTCTGTGTAAAAACTACCAACTCGAACGTTCCGTACCACTACTCCGCTTAGTACGAACATTTATCAAAGGGGGGTTCCTGGTCTGGATCCGGTTCATAATAGTCTCGGCTCCATCCGGCCAGATCACCACGATCACCTTATGGGACGGGGTCGAAAACACTATGCATCCCTTGAGACGCTACGCTCATTCGTACCCAGAGGGGTCCCGGTTCTGGCGACCTCCGTAACTATGCCTCCAGTGACACCCGAGCACGTCCGATCTGTGCTTGGGATGAATTTGTTTCACCTGAATCTAGGGAACGACAGGCATAATATGGTCCCACTCGTCCGGCCCATGGAAAGTGGTGCTTCGAGTCTTGCGGCACTCGTTTGTTGTCTGCGGAAGGGACCGGCCATCGCGGACGATCATCTATTTTAACAGCAAACGTCTCACCATGCGCGCGTGCGACTACCTCCGAAAAACACTTGGCCCTTCGCGAGCGCGTACAGTTGACGCACTTCATGCTAGTCGTGGCCCACGTGCAAAGGAGGTGATGGAGCGCTTTCGGACAGGAAAGATCCTCGTGCTTTGTTCGACAGAAGTCGTTGGCATGGTATGTACCTACATGTTAATGTACATTGGCCTTATTATATGGTGTTATAGGGCACGGATATCCCGGACGTGGACGATGTTGTTCAGTTCATGACCCCGGAGGCCCTATCGGTCTGGATCCAGTGTGCTGGACGCGCCGGGCGAGACGGACGACCATCACGAGCTATCCTTCTCATTGAGTCTTCAGGGATATAACCAACACAAAATAATTCACGCGAGCCAGTCACTGTGTGTTAAGCTTGTTCTAGCAGCCGTCGTGGTTGGATCTGTGATAGCCGGTTGATTTCCCCAACACAATGCTGCGGGATCCTCGTGCGTGATGACCGGAATGCGATTTCCCTGCTAATCCAGTGACCTGTCACTTCCCTCGGCTTCCTCCTGCTGTATTTCCGCGTTGCTCGTGCGTGAGGCGCGTCTGCTCGGAACGTTTTGGTGGAAGTTGGCTGGGGTGGAGTTTATGAAGATGTCGTGTCCGGTAGCGATATTCATCGCCAACGAGGATGTGGATTTGGATAGGATACCAAATAATATTTTTCTTTCTCTCCCTCACCGCCCCCGCGTTGCTCTGAGCAGGTACACCCGAAGTAGTTCTACGACTTCCAAATGGACAGATCCTCACTCGATCTCCTCCCAAAAAGAGTACTCTGGCCTTCCAAACGGGCCAGCAATTCAAAGAAGCCCCCTTCCAAACCGGGGTACCCCCCCGTCCCTGGTACAAATTCACAAGACGGTTAGGAGGTGAAATCTGCAATCAGTCGGAACGACGATCGCGCCTGCCGCGATCACAGATGAGCCTCCCACAGCCTTGGGACTGGACTAGATCATAAACGAACTCCTCGACCAGACCTTCTATCCGCTCGATCACCTCCGAACAAATGTGAACCCCTTCGTCGAACAACCCCAGCGAAACGGCTTGGTCACCAGAGGTTTGGTGGACTAGGTAGGTGACAAGGGGCTCCCAGTTGTCCTCCACCGCTTCAGCGTCCTCCAAATACAGCCGTTGCAAAGAGGGGAAGAGTTTCTTGTGCGCGTTTGGCCCGTTTGGGTTCGGCAGCAGGAATCCATCGGACACCACTGGATTGACGAGGCGCAACACTTGGAGATTGGGCATCGCGACGACGACCTCCGCCGCCACTGGGAGGTCCATGTAAAAATTAACGATACTTTCTTGGGGAAGGAGCGCGAGGACGTCGATGTACAATTTCTTCCTTACATCGCGAGGAATCGGTTGGGAGAGTCTCGCCGAAAACCTGGCATACGGGGGGCCATTCTGCGGTAGTCGGTCCGGCCCAACCTCAGCGGCGCTGGCGCGAACGGAGATACCATAAGCGTCGGACCGGAGGAATATCTCTAGCCTATCTCTGAACCTTGGATCACGTTGGAGATAATCTCGAATGTATGGCCCGATGACCTCCAGAACTTCCTGCGGTGTGCAACCGAATAACGTAATTTCCCCATGGTCCATTCTTTCAGGGAATTCCAGCCGTTGTAGGATCGGGAAGACGCGGCGAAAGGTTCCCTTCAGAGAAATCCGCTCTAGATGACGTAGCGGCATTTGAAGCATGGGGCCATATCCCCCATCGTCGTTGATCGGCAATGCGCTTAGCGTAAGGGACCGAAGATTGGGATTCGAGGCAAGGAGTGAACAGATTTGTGACGTGGTTGGAACGGCCGAGGATGGGTCAACGTCGCGACAGTAGAGCGATAGGTTGGTGAGTGTCGTGGTAGTCGATTTCAGAAAGTCCCAGGACGAGATCCTGAAACGGTCCGAGAGCTGGAGATTGCGCAATTTTGGGAAATGGTGTCGGGCGAAGAGATTGGAAACATCCACGTTGCTCAACACGATTGACTCGATGCTGCTGGGTCGGACGCCCTCGCCTTCAGGGATCAATGAAGAGATGATGGCGGTTAAGAGTCCCGTGCTATTGCTCGCGAGATGGACTTTTCGTATAACGTCGCGTGCGGCCCGATCCCTGAGCGCGTCCCGCAAGGCTTCATCGAAATCCCCATCATAGTGGTTCCGCCCGTCCAGGATGAGGTTGAGGGCGGAGATTCCAGAGCGAAGGTGCCATCGCTTCCAGGCTCTCAGATTGTTACCCCAGTAAGTCCATAGCTCTGGGGTGTGAAGGGCGACTTGGAACCAGTGGTGACAGACGAGGAGGAAGTTGTACGAGCCCTTTGGTATCTCGGCAAAGTGGGGGTCACCGACCTCCGCGATGTTGAAACGAAAGATGTGGCCGAGGATTTCTGGAGGTATGCGTGCGATTTTCAGCAGAGAGTTTCGGGTCCGTTTGAGTCGGATAATTTCTGCATCCGGGCTGGTGACCTAAACGCACTGCGTCAGGTATCGCACACACTTTTGGAACGCATTAACTCACGTCGATTCCTGTGCCCGCTTTTTCTTCGAGCGACGGGCTGTTCATCGCAGTGTGGGAGAAAGTCGTGATGGCAGGCTTTCGGAACTCGCTCATCGCACGAGTCCGTCGATCCGGCGCTCAGATGGCTCTGTCATGGCTCTCGGTCAGCCACGAGATCCTTGCACGAGTACGGTCACTCTACCGACATATTTATTATTGCTGCCGGGGATAATACGCGACGGATTCGAAGTCAATATGTACTTATTTACGATGGCTCGGGGGCGAAGAGCGTAGAGCGCCTCAACGCCGAGCCACTCGCCGTGCACCCTGAACGCACTTTAACCCGTCCAACCACCACCCAAGCCCACTCAGCTGGTGCTCCTTGCGGTAATATGATCCGCCTCCAATTCATCGTATTCACAGAATTCTGGACTCTGGCCTACAGTTCCCGGTTAACGCTGAACAGGGGAGTACGTCCTCCGGCAGGTGATAGAACTGCAGGGGGGACACAAGCATGTATCCGGCTTGCTCCGTACAACCAATCTCCTTGACAGTCCGTTTGGCATCCCCAGCTGTCCGGGGCCCAGCGTGGAAAACGGTATGGATCTTCCGTGGGGAGGATTTCGACGCCTTCGAGTATGATTTGTAGAGACATCAAAGCCGTGTAATCCCTCTGAAAAATGGATTGAACAGGAAGCAGCCAGAAATA
>Ga0307512_10008343_pt1 | contig 10113 bp, 13 predicted proteins | sample 14_EM_MG_FD_200267 | JGI IMG/M metagenome (GOLD analysis project Ga0307512, IMG submission 200267) | Populus trichocarpa ectomycorrhiza microbial communities from riparian zone in the Pacific Northwest, United States - 14_EM | ecosystem: Host-associated > Plants > Roots > Unclassified | place... | reverse complement strand
TAGTATATAAGACCTGCGAAATTGAGTGAACAGTCCTCAGACTGTTCTCTTGTCTACCCCCATCATTGAGCACCTCAGCCTCTACCTCTCAGTCCTCCTTTGCCATATCTCTTTGATCATCCTTTGGATCGATTACCTCTACCTCAAACATCAAGTCGTTGCCCACTGCTCGCCCTAAACAGTAGTAGGTCTCGACAGGTAGAGGGCATGATGAGAACGACTGGTTGAGCTGAAGGGTTTTTATACTACTCAAGGTCCTTTGGAAGTCTGCTAGTAACTCCGGAGCATAAAAGTCCTTGGAGTTAACCCATGAGTCATGAGCTGGCAAGTACCCTTTCCAGTGCACAAGGTATTGCTTCTTCTTCCAACGGCCAAAAGACCTCTCTTTGAGAACCTTCTCCACTTCCCATTCAGGTTCCCCGTCAAGTATTTCTGGTGGAGGTTCTAGAAAGTTGGGGCCATGTTGTTCCGTCTCCTTATATGGTGTAAGGAGAGAAGCATGAAAGACGTCATGAATTTTCCAGAATGTGGGGAGTTTGAGGCGATAAGCCACTTTTGAAACTTGGGAGACTACCTTAAAAGGTCTGTATCTCCTTGGGGAAAGCTTGGAGGTGACATTGCTTGGAAGTCTTAAATTAGTTCCTTCTAACCAAACTTTCGATCCGACAAGAAAAGGGGAATGACATGGTTTTTCTTTTATCCAGGATTCTTGTGCTTTACGTTGCGCCTCTTGGGCGGCTTTCCTGGCTTCTTCGATCGATAAGAGTCGTTGTTCTAGGGATGGCATGGTGGTTTTTCTAGTTGGTTGGTGTATTTGGGGGGTATATCCAATAAGTAAGTCATATGGTGTTTTCTTAGTAGTTGCGGATGGCCAGGAATTCTTGGTGTATTGTGCAAGTGGGATCCATGCGTGCCAGTTATCCTGTTGTGTTCTGCAGAATATTCAGAGATACCGCTCTAAGGTTTGATTGGTTCTTTTACTAGATCCATCCGTCTGAGGGTAATATGCCATGCTGATGTTCTGATGGATGTTTAGAAGTTGACAGAGTTCTGTTGAGAATTTCAAGACGAAACGGGTATCGCGGTCCAAGATAATCTTTCGGGGAATGCCATAGTGTGGTATGACATGATTGAGGTAGAGTAACACGACTCCTTCTGAGTCAATGGTCTTATGACAGGGGATGAAGATAGATGCCTTGGAGCAATCAGTGTCTGTGATCGTGAGAATGGTGTCAAAACCTCCTGATTGTGGGAGTTTAGTGATGAAATCCATTGCGATCGTTTCAAAGGGTCGCGCGTTGTCTGCGGGGGTGATGGGAAACATGGGAGGATGGGCTGGATGGGTGTTTACTTTGTTCATTTGACAGGTGGCACATCCTTTGATGTATTTGGTGACAAACATTTTCATGCCAGGCCACCAGTAATATGGCAAAATTAATTGGAGGGTTTTGGTTATTCCAGGGTGTCCCGTGGTCTTGTGATCATGGAAAAGGGATGTTACTCCCCTTCTCAGTTCATTGTCTGCCATGACAACCAGGGCGGTCCCGTGATGCCAGTGAGTGCCGTCCAATAGTGAAAGATTGTGTATTGATGCCCATTCTTTGAGCTTTGATTGGTTGGGGTATTGCGCTAATTTGACTTTTCAGTCTAGGTCGTTGCCTATGCTGTCCATATCGAATATTCGGATAGAGGTGTGTGTGTTGCAAAAATAGTGATCAGGCCATACTGTAACATCTTCATTTGCTAGGTCCTTTCCTTCATAGTCGGGTCGTCTGGATAGTTGGTCAGCCCGATTGGTTGCTCCTGGTTTGTACTCCAGGATGATGTTGTATTGTTCATGCTCCAGTAGGTATCCTGCGACTCACAGGCCAATTTTCCAGGGGTCTCTATAGTAGCGGAGGTTGTTGTGGTCTGTGAATACTAGGATGGGGATGGTTGTTCCTTTGAGGAGGTGGGACCAGCACTGGAGACCTCGCATGATACCTAAAAATTCTCAGTCATAAATGGGGTAATTTTGTTCTGTTGTCAAGAATTTTTGGGAGTGGAAGCCTATTGGTTGTCGTGGTCCTGGTTTTTCCATTCCATTTGCTTGCTTGGTTGGGGGATCTTGTTGGTAGAGTATTGCACCAGTTCCTACTTGTGATGCATCTACTTCGAGTTCAAATTGTTTATCGGGGTTTGGTTTGACAAGGATGGGTGGATTAGTGATTCGCTTGATAATTTCCTGTTGAGCTGCTTTTTGCTTGGGTCCCCATTTGAAGGGTACATCTTTTCCGGTGAGTGCTGTAAGTGGTGCAGCAATTATGGAGAAATCTTTGCAGAACATTCAGTGGTATCCAGCTACTCCTAGGAATCCTCGTACTTGTCTGAGGTCCTTGAGTTCTGTAGGATATTCCCTGAGTCCTGCAACTTTAGCAGGGTCGATTGTAGCTCCTTCTTTAGATATTCTGATGCCTAGGAAGTCCATTTGTGGTTGGAGGAATACAGATTTTGACAATTTGAGGTGTAAGCCATGTTTCTTGAGTAGGTTGAAGAAGAAGTGGATGATTTCAATATGTAGTGCTCTTTCTTTGAGGAGGGTTCCCAATCCGCAGTCATCCATGTAATTTTTGAAATGTCGAGGGATGTCTGGTACTCGTTTTTCGAAATGCTGGTAAAGTTCTTCTAGGATTCTGTTCATGAAACGTTGGAAGCTGGCCGGTGAGTTGCTCATTCTGAAGAACATTACTTTTGGTTTGAAAAGTCCTTGACGCATTTTGAATGCTCCTTTCCATTGGTCTTCCTCCCTGATGCGGATGTTATTGTATCCCCATCGTATGTCGAATTTACTAAATAGTTCCATTCCTTGTAAGTCTTCAATACATTGTGCAAGGTTTGGTAGAGGTGTGACATCTTTCCTGGTGACGGCATTTAATGGTCGGTAATCAATGATATATCGCTTCTCTTTTGAATCTTTCTTTGGAACCATAAAGGTAGAGAAGCCATAGGGGGAGTCCGATGGGGTGATATATCCTTTTGCCAAGTTTTCGTCCAGGAATTTGTCCTCTGTTTCTTGTTCTCCTTGGGAAAGTGGGTAAACTTTGCAGTTAAAACAAGCGGGGGCATTTTCTAATAGGACAATCTTGTGATCACCCTCTTCTCTAGCAGGGGGGAATTTGTTTGCTTCTTTGTCAGAAAAGAGCTTTTCATGTTGTTTGAATTCCAGGGGTAGGGTTACTTCTTCTTTGCTGTTTCCTTGTGCATATTTGTGTGCCATTTCTACCACCATGTGTGTGCGGTTTACTTCTATTGGGCCTCCCTTCATTTCTGAAGGGGTTACTCCCATCCATAGAAGAGTTTCTTTTGCTTGTAATATGATATCTTCGTTATTCCTTCTTTCTAGATATCCTTTGGCTCATTGGAGGGTTCCGAAGAGTAATGTCTCCATTTGGATGGTCAGTCCCTTGAGCATTCCATTTGCCCAATCAATGTCTGGTTGGAATTCTCGGAACCATAGATATCCTAGAATGAATCGGTTGTGTCCTAGGTTTGTGACGTAGAATCTCTGTCTTGCCTTTTTGTTTCCTCGGCTGACAAGGAGGTCACATGCTCTGTCGATAGTTCCATGGCAGTTAAGGGTTCCGTCTACATTGTATACTGCTCTTTTGAAAGGGAGTTTTTTGGTTCCCAACCGGAGTCTTGCAACTGTTGTGTGGTCAATGAAATTTTCTGTAGCTCCAGTGTTGAGTAGTCCGATTTCTTCTGCCTTCCCTTGATAGTGTGATAACAAAATTTTAACTTGTATTGAGTTCGATTTGTTTACAAACACACTATCAAGTCAGAATGCCCTAACTACAGCAGCTAGTTTTGGGCTTGAGTAAAATCCTTTGGCATAAGAGATTCGACAATGCTCAGCTTGGTATCTTCATCAAGCAAGCCCATGTTCTCCTTCAAGAAATCGGAGATGTCGGCAGGGGTCATATCTGGAGTGGGGGTGCTGGTATTAGCGCGGTTACAGATGGGGGGTGGTCTTTCAGGGCTCTTTTCGTTGAAGTTGCAGCAGTCCGTAGCTTTCTTGTGACAGTCTTTGACATGATGGCCTTGGATTTTGCAGTAGAAACATTGATTATTTTCCATCAGCTCTTTCTTTTTGGCTTTGGAGTGTCATGGTCCCCTGCCATCTCTGGCTGCATCTATGTCCATGTGGTGTCCTCCTTGGGAGGTGGTGCATCGTCCATCCTTGTAACTGGCATGTCTGTTTCTGGTAGGTCTGAGTAGTTGTATTCCGAAGGCTTTGTACATAGCCTGTCATCTATTTTGACTGTACTGTTCTGCGGTTTGCCATTTGATATGCTGGTTATGTGTTTCCTTTTCCCAGTCTTTGAATTTCCAGGGAATTTCTGCAGTTGGGTTGTAGTTGGGGGAGCATATAACTGCTTTGACAAGTTCTCCTTTTAGGTTGTTCTTTAGGATTTCAATGGTTCTATGATTATCAAGTTTGATGTCGGAATCTTTGGCTAAGCGTTTGAAATCTGCAAAAAAGTTGTTGAGGCTGTCTCTGTGTCTGAGTTTACAGAGTTCTTGGTATGCTTCTGCCTTCCTATTTGTGTTGGTGAAGGCTCTTTGGAAGGAATCCAGGAATTCGTCCCAAAGGGTTTTGTCGATCTCAAGTGTTCCACTGTTGACTTCATTGTCAAGGTGGACCAGCTGTTCTTCTTTCCAGGAGTCGACTTTGGGTCCGTCCATGTAGGAGAGTGCTGCTATGACTTGGGAGTATGGTCGTTTCATGGTATCATTTGCTTTGTTGATCATTCTCCATAGTTGAAAGGCAAGCAGGAATTTCCTACTGAGTTGTCGATCTCCATTGAAGACAAAGGGGGGATTTCCTTTAAGTGCTCCATTGACGTTGCTGGCAATGACATTTATGTTAGGGGGGTTCGTGGCTGCTCCTGTGGCTGTGTTTACTTCTGTGGGTTGGTCTGTCATGATTGGGTCTTGAAGAGCTGGTAGTACTGCTGCTGCTGGGGGAACATTGGTTGGGATGCTAGTTCCTTGAGAGACGGTACGTTCAATCTGTGGTAAGATTGGTGCTTGGGGAGAGAGTGGTTGAGCTCCTTGTAGTGTAGCGATGTGGTGGACTTCTCCAGCAAGGATTTCTTCTTGGGGATCGAAGTATTCAAGTTGCTTGGTAGCTGCTGTCTGGGGTTCTGGTCCAAGGTAGTCTGGGTGCTATGGGTCATTGGGATTCCACCAGCCGAGGAAGTTGTTATCGATTGGTACTTTGGCCTTCCAATTGGTGTAGAAGGTACCGTCGTTGTTCTGTCTAAGTTCTACCCAGAAGTCATTGTCTCCTTCTGTGACAAATTCTACAGGGAGTTTCCCATGTCTTGGTTTATCAACGTAATAGCCAGTTTGTGGGTTGGTTCTTCCTTGGATAAGAGGGTGTTCCTCAAAATATGCGTGTCATTTAATGTGTGTAGGAAGGTCGTCTGTTTGTCTTCTGTGGACTGTCTTCTTTATGTTGGAGAGTTCTCCAATAAGTCCAACACCCACCACAGTGAATATGCAAGTGACCCTGTGTTACAAGGGTCCGTAGGAAAGCCTGACTTGTGTTATAAGTGGTGATGCTTAAAGGTGCGACTTGCATGAAATAACGATGGTGGGACTTGTAGCTATAAGGGACTTCCTTAATAGCAATGAACGTGTAACAAGATGAAGTGGCACTTAAGCCAAGGTCTGGGAGATGAGCAAGAGGATAAGGGGAAACACTTCAAAGAGACTTTGAAGTGTTTCAAGAAAAAGAAGAAAGGAAGTTTGAGGAGCTTTAGAAGCTTAAGGGCAATCACAGTGGAAGCTACAAGACGGTGGTATTAAACCAAGTCAGGCTTAAGGCCCAACTCTAGATATAAGCCAGCTTATATACATTGGGGGCAGCTACCATGACTAAGCGGCTTAATAGGGAGAACAATAGATTGTAGGAGTCAAGTGAGAAATAGGGGTTAATGGAGTCAGAATGAGTCAAGTAAGAGATAGGGGTCAAAAGGAGTCAGAACAAGTCAAGTAAGAGATAGGGGTCAAAAGGAGTCAGAACAAGTCAGGACAGGTTGTACGAGTCAGGGATACTAAGAAGGGGAAACAATAGGAGGAACAGCACATTGGTGCCCAAGAAAGGAGTCAGGTGATATAGCAGTCCAGTGATCGTGGGATAATGGAGTCGGGTGACAAGGGAAAAGAAAAAGGTAATCGTACAAGTCCAGGAATGTAACAGGTCATCAAGTTTGATGTTGGCATCTTTGACCAAGCATTTGAAGTCCATGAAGAAGTTATCAAGACTTTCTCCATGTCTGAGTTTGCAAAGTTCCTGGTATGCTTCCACCTTCCTGTTTGTGTTGGTGAAAGCTCTCTGGAAGGAATCCATGAAATTGTCCCAAAGGGTTTTGTCGATTTTGAGTGTTCCACTATTGACTTCGTCATCAAGACGGATCAGTTGTTCTTCCTTCCAGGAGTCCACTTTTGGTCCATCCATGTAGGAGAGTGCCACTATGACCCAAGAGTATGGTCGCTTCATGGTGTCGTTCACTTTGTTAATCATTCTCCAAAGTTGAAATGCAAGTAAGAACTTTTTACTGAGGTGTCGGTCCCCATTGAAGAGGAAAGGGGGGTTTCCTTTAAGTGTCCCATTAGTGCTGTTGGCAATGACATTTATGTTGGAGGTGTTTGCAGCTGCTCCTGTGGCCACATTTACTTCTGTGGGTTGGTCTGCCATTGTTGGTTCTTGGATGATTGGTAGTACTGCTGCTGCTGGGGGAATGTTGACTGGGATGCTAGTACCTTGAGAGGCAGTTCGCTTGATTTGTGGTAGGATGGGTTCCTGGGGGGAGAGTGGCTGAGTTCCTTGGAGTGTAGCAATATGGTGGACTCCTCCAGCAAGGATTTCTTCTTGGGGGTCAAAGTATTCAAGTTGTTCTGTTACTGCTGTCTGTGGTCCAAGGTAATCTGGATGCTGTGGGTCGTTGGGATTCTACCAGCCAAGATGGTCATTATCTAGTGGTACTTTGGCCTTCCAATTGGTGTAGAAGGTTCCATTGTTATTCTGTCTGAGTTCTACCCAGAAATCGTTGTCTCCCTCTGTAATGAATTCTACAGGGGTCTTTCCTTGTCTTGGCCTATTGACGTAATAGCCTGTTCGTGGGTTGTAGTGTTGCCGCGTCTCGGCTAACCATAAGTCGACTTACCAAGCCATGGCTTTTTCCAGATGCGGCTCAATAGACTGCATCTTTTTCACTCTGTAGCTGCGGCTCGACTTGACTTGTGGCTTGTAGTTGACTTGAGCCATTTTTTTTTTTCAATTCCATTATTGTGTACCTGGGCAGCAAAGGCTCACATAGCACTTCTAGACTATGAAACTATTTACATGTCTTTTGAATTAATGGTAACAAGTCCTAACAGTGCTAAGATTCTACTACTGCAACTGCTGCCCCTCATGCCAACCTTGCTGGCTGTCCCAGTCCCCATGAGCACCTTGGGCCCCAACATACCGACATATCCATCATGCCCCTCGACGCCCGACACAAGCTAGAACTTGACCCTTGCCACTGCATGCACGAGCTCTTCCTTACTGACCTTGCCCCCTGACGCGTTCTTGAACGCACCAATGACTGCCTTGGTGCCATCCTTGAGCACAGTGCCATCGTTCCCCTTGAGCATAATGCCGATGAGCGCATCGCGTCCAAGTAAGGGAGGTGGATGCTATGTGCGCTGACACCGACCAGGATCAGATGCAAGTGGGGAGGCACAGGAAGCCCACTTCAGCGCTGATGCTGGATTCAGGTGCGCCGCGAGCACATGCCATGCAGGAACCGAAGCAGATGCAGTGCTGCTAAAGCTGACAAAGATTGTCTGTGGGCCGTGCATGGATGCAACGCGGGCGGCACCCCCGTGGTACTTCATCGCTGGTGCTGCAGGTGTCGTGGGGATGCGCGTCACAGGGGCCTTGTAAGAGAAGGTGCTCTTGAAGAGTTTGGCCAGTGACTCGATGGAAATGCCAGTGCCAAGAACGGCAATGCTGCTTGGGTTGCCAATGGCCTGGGCATGTAAGTCGGACAACACCCCCCCAGCCATATATGTTCGCTGAGGCAAGCCACTTGCATGGGTGTGTTCAAGATGAATGCATCGACCGACATGACATCTAACATGCTGAGCAATGATGCAGTAGACAAGGAAGAGTTTAAGAGTGGCCAGCAAGTGCTGGTGGATGGACCAAAGATCAGTGTGATGAGTTCCTGGTCTGAACCGCCACCTCCGAGTGTGCTCACACCTGTGGACACACACAGCATTGAGAGGTCCACAGACTCGGAGTGGCTATGAGTATACCGATGCCGTGGCACTGGTGGTACAAATTCAGGCACACTATTTGGGCCAGTGCTATTGCTCTCATCCTCAGCCAGCGCAATGCCCGGTCGCAAGGGCGATGTTTCTTCTGAAGCTTAGATATACCTGGGGACAACTTTGGAATGCTGAGAGAGGATATGATAGGGGTGCTGTCCCACCTGAAACCCGTATCTGAGTCAATGTCGCATGGATGCACAAAGTTGCTGCTGCTGAAAAGTAGATTCTTGGCCCCTTCATCATCCATAGCAGGTATGTCCACTTCGACCAAGGCAAAGTCGCTTTCATCCTTGTCAGAGATTTCGCCAATTTCGGCCTTATGCGAGGGCACAAATTCAGATGTAGGGGAAGAGGAAGTCACAGATAACACCCAATTGCCACCAAAACCACTTTCGCCAGCCTTGCTAAAGAGAGGCAAGTTAGGCCTAGCATAACTGTGGTGAGAAGCGGTACCCAGATGTCCAAAGTCAGGCTGGGGTCGTGAATGTGGTGGTGTACTGCTCGCATTCATTGGCGACTTGATGGCTATCATTATGGCTGGTCGTGGGCGTGCTGGTGTTGCCAAGGATATAGGATGGTGGGGAATGGCAGGACCAAAAAAAAGTGTTGTGCTGCCGGAGCTCGGGACATGCTTGTTAGAAGAGCATAGCTGTGCGATGGAGGGTTTTCATGTGCGCATGAGAGCTTTAGGATCATCATGCTTTTCATGTGACGAAGAATTAGGTGTGTTGCTAGGATGCATTATTCGTTGCTGGGGTCTAGGGGATACCATAGGTGATGAAGATGTGTGTTAGGGTCCAATGACCTTTAAGGGTGTGACGTGCACTTGGTGACTTTAGAGGCGAGTGAACGATGAAGGAGAGTTCTAACAAGTAGAACTCGACTGAAGAGAGAAGGGGAAATAGGCGGGCAAAGGGACGGATGAAGTTTCAAGACGTTTGGATTGGAAAACCAAGTCAAGCTTAAGGCTTGACTGCAGAACTATGGTTGGCTTATATACAGGAGGGACAGTGCCTATCCTAACTAAGCAAACAATGGGAACTGTAGCTAATGACATAGCACAATAGGATCTGAGAACAATAGGGAACTGGAACAATAGTGAAAGGGACAATAGGCTACTAGGTAAGAGTCATAGTTGAGTGAGCCTAGAGCGAACAAGACTACTGCGGAATGTGAGTCAGAAATGAGTCAGGACGTAGGTACAATAGAGACGGTCATGTTTACAACTTTGTGAGTCAAACAGATAACGTAGCGAGGACGCGCAAGCGTCCGAGTGAACTGTGGCTGATCTTCCTAAAGAGGAAGTTGAGATTTGCATCCAAAGAGGAAGGAGGTTTGACGCATCAAGGAAGGGTGATCTGCATAGGAGGTGAGTCCACATTGGGACTGGCAGCTGTCGACTGGGCACTCGGGGAGCTCGGGGTATAACTCCCATCATTGTGACGTAAGCGTTTAGGGGCGGACTCTTCACTGCTTGGCGATATGGATCTCCTCTCGGGGCGGGACAGTCCAGGCTGACTAAGCCATGCTTGCCAGGGCGGCGATGGCTGCTCGTGGGCTTCTAGTACAACTACTGCAGGAGAGCTGGATAGCTCGACTGCTGGGCTAGGACTTCTGGTCCTCATTGGGCTGTCCTCGTCACTACTGTCGGATACAACTGGTGCGGGATCTGCTAGGTACTCCATAGACAAGTATTGGCGGGTATGTCTGGTAGGCCACGTGATCGGGATCTCTGGTATGGCAGTT
>Ga0307512_10008341_pt1 | contig 10115 bp, 10 predicted proteins | sample 14_EM_MG_FD_200267 | JGI IMG/M metagenome (GOLD analysis project Ga0307512, IMG submission 200267) | Populus trichocarpa ectomycorrhiza microbial communities from riparian zone in the Pacific Northwest, United States - 14_EM | ecosystem: Host-associated > Plants > Roots > Unclassified | place... | reverse complement strand
CGCCGCCAGGATCTCGTGCGCGATCGCCGACATCCACTCCGCCGTCTGCAGCCGCGGGTGCAGCAGGTGCACCGCCGTCACCGCCGAAGTCGCCGGCAGCCCCGCCAGGCCGTGGATCGCCGCTCGCAGCCCACCGATGTAGAGCTCCGTCGCAGGGTAATCGGGGGAGGACGCCGAAGCTGGGTGGTCGGATTCCATCGTTGTGGTGCGGGTACGAGTCGGGTGTGCGGGCTGGGCCGGCATAGGTGGGGTGTCGCCCAACCCTAACCCAACTCTGCGCCGAGCCGCATTGCCCTCGGTGACACTGGAATTTCAATACTGGCTGGTCGTTGCGCCTCCGAATCACATGCGATTAAGCAAAAGAACAATGCTCTAAAACCCCACCAACTGGAGACGCCACTCTTGCTACTGTATCCCGCTCGTCGGATCATGGTAGGCCCGCCAACAGTCCGAATTGGGCGGAGGGCGGCGAGACAGCTGCATCGACCTAATTGTGACGGTCATGAACCGAACCAGCTACTCCGGGTTGGTGCTAGTCTAGGCAGCGAGACACAATGTTGCAACACCGTCGGGTTTACCGAGCGATCCCTAACTAACTGTGGAGGCTCCGAAGCGCGCTCTAGAGATACCCTAGTTATCCCCAAGAGGCGAACCCCAAGGGGCGCTGGAATCCAGACCGTCCCACCACGGTAAAATCGGGTTCCGCCCACGGCCAGGACTGGGCCGAACCAAGTGTCCACGAGTAGGCGGCCGAACTGACGGTTTCATTGGGTTCCCGTAACCAGCTGGCTCAGTGTGCCCGGTTCATCCGGCATCGGGTTCGCTGTCGAGTCTTGGAGGGCACAGCGGCCTCTGTGCTCTGGTCACCGCCTTCCAACCAAGCGTCTGGACAACAGTCGAACACATCCGCACTCTGCGCTGTCGCATCCATCGTCTGTTTTTTTTGTTTTTGTTTGTTTAATCATTACTCGCATGCGACTATCTAGATCATTGTGAGATTATGTACAGTCCGTTTCCTATCCGCTATGACGCTACGCGGTGGCAGCCCATTGCAAGCGCCCCTTTGCCCTCCGCCCAGGCCTATCCCAAGAAGATGTGTCTCGCACCAAGAAAAATTACAAACGAAAGGAAAGCGAGAGGAAGGATAAGGGAACACAAAAGAAAGAAATGAAGGAAGGCGCCTAGACCTCTTCTGCGGACGCCATGAAGTCAGGCATGGGCAGGAATAGTGGTGGTTCCTCCCCGGCGCCCGACACCTCGGCCCCCGCTCCCTGTTCCTCCAACCACTCCCGCACCTCCGCCTCCGACACCTCGCTCACCGCGTCTTCCTCCTCGGCCGGCACCCCCCTTTCCATATCCGTGGTGGATAGGAAGTCCAGTACCGCCCGCCCGCACCTCTCATCCGCCATGGGACCCCAGACCTTCCACCTGTCCTTCCACCTCCCGGTCTCCTTCCGCACCTCCGCCCACAGGATCTTCTGTTGGGCCTTCCACCTGGTACACACCTTGAAGAGGTGCTCTCGGGTCTGGGTCGGGTACCGGCACCACCAACACTGCGGGGTGGATCGGTTCTTCGTCCAGTTGAGGTACTGTCCGGATAGACAGTGCCCCGTCTTGACCTGGTAGAACCGCGAAGCGAGCCTCTTGGTGCTACCTGCCACTGCGCCATCGGGCTTCTGGCTCTCCGGTATACGGTACTTTGTTTTGGAGGTCCGGCCTCCAGCCCACTGGCGCGGCTCCGCCCATTTCTTCTCCGAGATTTCCCGCTTGAGGTTGGCGAGGGATCGCGTGAGAGGCATCGCCCGCACTTCCGTTCGATCGGAGTAGTTCAGCCATTCCACCCCGTGGGTGTCTGGCCCCTCTGCCGCAATCTTGGCCCACTCGTCGTCGGCTTTCTCGTTGCCGGCGATGCCCTTGTGGGCCGGGCACCACCGGATATCTATGGTGACACCTGGCCGAGCCCGTCGCAGTGCCGCAATGCGCTTCCGCGCCTGGATAGCGTACTGCTGCCCCGGGCCGGGTTCGTCCGATGCCATCCGCCTGATGGCTGTCTGCGCGTCCGAGAAGATGGGGACCCGTGCATCCGTCGTCTGTACGGCATCGGTGCCGCTCCAGCCCGCTCAGGTAACCCAGGCTAACGTTGGAGTTCGTCATGCGCCGGTGATGATGAGTCATTGATCGCACGCGACCCTATCGGACCATTGCGATATTATGTATAGTCCGCAGTCGGTACGTTGCAAGATCCTCTTTGCCCTCCGCCCAGGCCTGTCCCAAGAAGATATGATGCGCACCAGGAGGAATCATAAAGGAAAGGCAAAAGAAAGAACAGAGGAAACTGTGACCCACCCCCCACTCCTCATTCGCGGACGTCATGAAGGAGTGCGTGGGGAGAAGCACTGAAGCAGCGGTTGCACTCCTCACCCTCAGCAGCTCCTCAACCTCCACCATCCGCTTCCCTTCCCTTGTCCTCCGCTCATGGAGCTCCAGGCCTCGCAATAGTCCTTCCTGCCCGGCCGGGCCCGGCAGTCTTTCAGGACGGTCCCGTCCCGGGCAGGGTCGCCACTGCCCTAGTCCGTCCTGGTATAGGATTTGGACGGACTACCGAAGACTGCCGGACACCCCACTAGTGTAAAAAAAATCGGTTTAGTGTGAAAACTTTACTCTGGCGGGGTATGCAAGACCCCGCTCACCAACCACTATGTATTCCTACCCCCGCCTCGACCCGGCGCGCCCGACATCCAGCCCACCAGCACCACCCAGCTCACCAGTGCCGATTCCTATGCCGAAGATGAAGCACTTTATGCTAACCGCCCGCCCCGCGGATTCGGCTTCCCGGCGACAACTCCTTGACAACCCCGAATTACTCCCCCCACCAATGGGCGGCAGCGAGTCGTGGACATACGAAGAGATGATACATACTAGCAGCTCTGAGATTGCCGTGACTGAGCAGAATTGACGAAGCATGTGGAGGAGACTGAGGCAGGTGGGGACAAGGTGAGCGATAACTATATAAAACCACAAAGGTCGCGGAAATGAGCGCATGATTTCTCCTCTCTACCATCTCTTGTCTGATCACCGTGACAATTACATCTTTTTTCACCCCCTTCGTGCTTCTCGGTAGCCACCCATCGACCTTATTTCCGTACTATGTAGTTGTTGGAACATAGGTATCGGTAGAGATGAAGATAGTGAATTGATTGATTGATACATAGTCGAAGGCAGAACATTCTCTCTATATACAACGGCCTCGGGGACTTTCCAGGGGAAAGGACGGAAGACTGTCTCCCGAGCCGGCGCTCGAACTCAGGCAGCTGTCATCTCCGGACGCCCATTATTCTGACAGTAGTTGTGGTACGCTGTGGGTCCCCGAAATACCAATGAATCAACAGCGCACCCACCCCGAGACCGGAGACCGGAGTGGGGCATGGGGGGCCGGGCCCGCCCGGGCCCGGCAGTCCGTCCGGTCCTCACTGAAAAATGTCAATGGGACGGCCGTCTTTAGACTACCAGGACTAGCGGCCGTAGTCCAGTCCCGGGCAGGCCTCAAGACGGACGAGACGGACGACTGCGAGGCCTGTGGAGTTCCCCACTCTGACGTCTCAATCTGCGCGTCTTTCTCGGCCAGGGCCGCGACCAGTCCCCCCACACCCGCGGCGGAGATCTCGATAAGTTCGAAGTGAGGTGACGCGAGCGCGTACGACATGGAATCCCTCCGCACCATCCACAGCCACAAAGTCGATGTGCATTCCTTCCTCCTCGTGCTAGCGCGGAAGCCAGTAGTTTTCGCTTTGTCCCTCAGTCCGACTGACTCCGCCCCATCACAGGCGGCCACCAGGACGGACTGGACGGACGATTGCCAGGCCTGGCCTCCCCTCTCCTATGGAATGGAGTCAACATGGAATCTCACAATAGAAACTGCCCCAGTGTTATACCCAATGGCAACGACACCGTGAATGCAGGCAAAGCACCGTGCATCGCCCCGGTCGCGGGGAATCAAAAGTAACTTTCGCTCCCCTGAGAGTATCCAACCTTCACTTACATGCAATGGAGGAGCTAAAAAGGTCGCCAATTGGCACTCACGATCAGCGCCAGAAACGTGATGCGCGATTCCTGGGCTTATTTCAAGGCCAAGTCCGGCGGATACCGATAAATAGGGGGCGTCGCTTGCTTGTACTTCTTGAAGAAACTTCCGCGAATCAACACCCCAGAACGAGACAGCACCATCTTCTGCGGTTGATCGGAGGAGCTTGCCATCAGGCGAGAATATCACTGATGTGACCCGGCTTGAAACACCCACGAGAGTTCCTCGACAGGTCCACGTCGCCAGATCCCACAGCCGGACAGTCTTGTCGAACGATGCTGATGCGAGAACCTTGCAATCAGGCGAGAATACCATTGATGTGATCCCGCTTGAATGGCCCTCCAGAGTGCTGCGACAGGTCCCCGTCGCCGGATCCCACAGCCTGACAGTGTTGTCGCGCGACCCTGATGCAAGGAACTTGCCATCGGGGGAAAATCTCACATCATTGACATCACCATTATGCCCACGGAGTACCTGCAAAGTCGAGTCCCAACCTGAGGCACCACTGTCGTTTCTTTGATCCAGTCAGGGACGTTGCGCCAAAAACGGCCCTGATTGTGCTTTGCATAGGGCTGAATAGTAGAGCCGAGCAATATATTTGGAGAGGTGCAGTCTCGATGACCGCTCTGAACTTCAGTACCAATCGTACCGCATCACGCGCAATCGCGTGCAAGCGACGATTGGCATTGGACTTCACTTCTGTGTCAGTATGATTTCAAAACCGCTCGTACTACTCTGGAGGGAAGCCGTCATCGCCGACGGGGAAACCTGTGCCACAGCCAATTTCGACGCATTGGCTAGATCTCCCTGGCCTCGAGAAAAGAAGAAGCTCGCTCCTAGTTTTTTCTTATCGTACCACATCCGAGCGACCGTACGTGATACGGTAGACTTTCCAGTAGCAGCCACACCACTCAGCCAAAAGATGCAGGCGTCATACGGATTGCCCGACCAGCGCTCAATCTCCAAAAGGAGACCGTATCGGGTGCCTTCCAAGCAATTCGATTCGTGTTGCCATAGCCGCGAGTTGAACGCGGCGCCATTCGCAGAGTTCGCTTTGGCTTTGCAGCACGGCGCAAGTCAGTTGAAGAAAACCGCATCAGAGCATCTGCTAGCATACCAAAATCTGCCAAGGGATCTTCGGTCGTATGGAAGTGATTCTCAATGTGTTTCGAGTTTTCGTAGATAGCGGTGTCCACGTTGAGGTTGTGGCTATTGCTTATGTTGCCGCTGTTGGCAGCTCAATTGTAGACGCTCGGAGGAGCGGCCGAGCGAACGTTCCGGTTTTCTCGCAATAGCAGCGCCGGCTATGAGATCGATGTTTGCACGTCAGAACCTTAATCGCGTCCGGAAGGCAATGCTGACTGTCACACTTGCGCTTCCAACTCGCTGACCGCTTTCCGTCTGGTTATCGGAAGCATTCGGTAGGTCGTCCGTCGGCGCCAACGCCATATCCACCACCTTGTTCAAAAAAGACCTCATCTTGAGATGCGTATGCTGAGGCAAATGCGCCGGATCACTTGCGAAAGGCAGGCTGTAGGATCTGGGTATGGGTTGTTGGTGGGTGTGCTACTCTCTTCCGGCCACGGGGTTTGTCTGCGGCGTCCGCCTGCGGGGTCAATTCTTGCGGACGCCGGAAACTTGTCGCTGCAGATTATTGGACCATATCATACAATAATACATGTTACCATAAAGCGTGCCAACTCAATAGTTACCCGGCTAGGTAACTACAGAGAAGGTCGTCAACGGCCGACGCGCGCTCCAGTTGTTTTCCAGTCCCCTAAACCACAACCACACAATTTATAAACTGCTCCGAATGAGAAACACTAGATATATATGTACATATGTAATTACTTAAGTACTCAATTACCTTGCATCTGGATTTTCAATTTTTTGTGTCGGATTAAAACAAAATAACCGATTTTACGTTGCACGGCGAGCTGGGCGACGCCATTTTCACCTCACTTCTCACGATGCTGACGAACCCCTCGCGCGTCCGGCTCCTCTGCTGCAAAGCGTCGCCCACCAACAAGCCTTCTCGCTCCCCGGGGCCCCTTTCTGCGCTGGGCGCCACCGGATTTCGATGGTGATGTCGAGCCTTGCTCTCCGTAGCATCACGATGTGCTTCCTAGCCTGGGTCGACCCTGTTGAAAATAATGGATGGGAATGGCGAAGTCTAATAATTGAGTGTTAGATAACAGGAAAGAGAGGATTGGGTACGTGTAGGTGCGTATACTTCTACATGACTAAGCAGAACGAGTGACATATGGCACCGGAACAAGTGATGGAGATTCTTACTGGGATTGCTGGGTGCCAAATCTGCTGGGAGAAAGAGAACTGCATGGCGAGAAGCTCCCATATGTCGAGGTTGGTTCCAAAGCATTGAACGATGGAGTTGAATTCCCTCTGGTTTCACGCATAGAAAGTACCGTCACATCCACCGGAATAACCAACTCGTGATCTACAAAGTCACCCGCAACAACGCACAGGAAAAGGACGATCGTAACAGAACTGATTGTAGTAGCGCGACTAGTAAATGGTTAGATATATGGACTTGGGGTCTCGCCAACATCACCCGTGTTTATCACTCACCACTATCATCGGCTTTTGTTATATTTTTTTTTGAAAAAGCGGAGTCTAGGACCCATCCTCGGTCTTGGGTTCGGTCGTGGTCTCGGGCTGAGACTCGCGCTCTGCGTTTCCGCCACCGTGCGGCAACCGGTGCTTGGGTCTGACTTCAGGGCGAGAACTGGAAGCAGTGGGGCATTTCGGAGAAGCACGCTGTCGCTTGTGCGGCTGGGATGCTTCCTGGTGACTGCCACCTGTGAGGCCAACGATCTCCCAGCTCCTTTTGGCGGGAGTGGTGGCGGTAGCGTCGGAATATGGATGAGCAGCTGCAGTGGACCGCTCTCCCGGATTGCGGCTGACATCGCCGGCAGGAGCATCACCGGTGCCACCGCTGCCGCCTATCGTGGGATCAATAGTCGCTCTGGTCTTGTCCATGGAGGAAGAAGCGACCGAGCTGGGGACAGGGTTGGAGTTCTCAGCAACTGCGGGCGTCTCGGCGACAGAACCCTCCTCGGTGGTGGCGGCGGCAAGCTCGGCGGCACGCTTCTCGGTCTCCTGGGCTCTCCACTCCACTGAAGCCTCTTCCCAGGTCATCGATGGCCTATAAGGCTGGACGAAGTCCGGCCTCATGAGGTCATTGATGGTGGGAACCCTTCTCGTAGCTTTGATACGCTCATACCAGGGGTCCTGCTCGGCTTTCCACTCCGCCGAGACCTCTTTGTTTGGCGGCCAGTAGGGTTGCCCGAAATCTCGACCTATGAGGTCGTTAATCGTCGGGACCCTTCCCGTAGCCACACTTTGCACCTGGAGTGCCGCCTCGGTCTTTTTGGAGGAAGCCGGAGCGAAGCCACCACCAGCGAGACCGCGCGTCAGCACATCTTCCATCTCCTTCCGCGCTTTGGCGGCGGCAACCTCGTCCGCATCGAGGACTCTGGGTGCAACATCCTTTCGCAGCGGGAGCGGCGCAACCCAACGACCCCACCTTGGGCCCATAGCGTCTATGTCATAGACGGCAGACGATGGGCCAGCTAGCGGCGTGCCCGACTCCAACGGCGGCTCCTTAACTGTAGCTCTCTTCCTTTTTATCTTGCGGGGTTCAGTTCCGGGTTGGCTGGCGGAGGGGCGGGGATCAGTCTTTAAATCTTTTCGGCCGGGGATGACGGCGGGGCTGCTGCTATCTTTCCGCGCCCGCGCCTTCCCCTTGCGTTTTCTTCCTCTGCCCCTTGGCTTCGACGCCTGTTTACCCGACTTCACGGTCGATGAAGATGCAGATGATCGATGAGGTGAGGATCGAGGGAGAGGGGTTCTGGTTAGAGATTTGGACGGATGCGGATGGGATTGAAGGATACGGGTGGTAGGTAGAGAAGATGTCGAATGCAGAGAGGATCGAGGGAGAGGGGTTCTGGGTAGGGATTTGGATGGATGTGGAGAGGATTGGAGGAGACGAGCGGTAGGTAGGGGAGATGTCGGATGCAGAGAGGATTGAGGGAGAGGGGATGTAGGTAGAGAAGATAATTCCCGGGCAGTAGTCGCTGAAGCGCGACCTTTTCCCTTGACCTGCACCCCGGCGCCGCTCGGCGGGCTAGGTGTTTCCGGCAACGAGCTCAGCGGGCTCGATGGGGGCGAGCTAAGCGGGCTAGAGAATTCCGCACCGGGAGTGCTCCGAGCGACACCGAGCTGCGGCCCGCAGACCGACGACTCGCCGACAGCCCCATGCTTAGAACCGACCAATGGGGGTGGTGAGGCCGCCACCCATTCTTCGTCACCAGCGTACGTCTGTGGTCCTGGACCACCTCTAGCGGGAATCTGTTCGTCGTCCATGCGAGGATGTATGACCAGTGACTCGAAATTGGTGCTACCTAGGCATATATCAGATAAGGAACAGCAATCACCGTAATCACCGCACTAACGACGTACCAGAACCAGATCTCAGCAGGCGAGGCAGCGCCCCCTCCTCCGGGGACGGTTGTCGCTCTGCTGTGGTCCATTAGTATCATTTGTAGTAATACGCACAAGTCACTCTGATCCCCGACGGCCAGAGGAAGATGGTAATGTGTTCTATTACATTTGGAGCAGCTCGGAGCCCGGAGAGAGTTTGTCCGTGCCGGATAACAGCTTCGGACAGAACCGCCTGCAAGTTCTCTAATTCTACCTCTCATTAGAGAGCAGATGGATGCATTTACTTACTTTGAGATTGAAAATTCTCCGTGTTTGAGTGTATCGGAGCGGTTGTTACGCTAGTGCCAGGAAGTAATTAGGAGGTTGAGGGAAAGGGAGAGTTGGCGGAGAGGAGGAGCAGATTGGAGGCGAGGAAGAGGGAGGCGAGGAAGGGAGAGGCAAACAAGAGGGAAAACGCTTGTGTGTTGGGGTTCTACCATGGAGCTCCGGTTGTTTCGTCGCCAAAATTCGAGGGAGAAGTCATGTTCGGCAACCGGCGCTAGCGCCTTTAGTTGCTAGCGCCTTCTGTTGCACTGTCGCGTTGCCATCGGCCCGAGCATTGGTTCGAACACCGCTCGCCTCGGGAAGCCAGAAGAATCTGTCCGGTTTGAACGAAGACCACAGTGTACTCGGTTTACCTCGGGCGCTCACCTCCGTTATGCAGCCGTGGCATATTCCGAACGACAAACAACCAGAAGAATTGCTGCAGGCGTCTCACGGCAAGCACCAGCACAAAATCCTGTGGGTGGAGGACGAGGAGCTGGGTGCCGAGCAGGAATCCCCACGCCTTCCTTCATGGCCTCCGTGAGAGAGGGTTAGGGGGTCTGTAGGTGGCTTCTTTGTCTTTCCTTTGTTTAATTCTCTCACTTTGGACAGGCTCGGGTGGAGGGCAAAAGGGGAGCTACATACAACGAGCTGCCTACAGGCTGATCGACGTAGTAGGCGACAAGCTATCGCCATGATCTCTTTATGTAGGTCGCACGTGATTAATGACAAACAAAAATGCCAGCGCACACGCTCACCACAAGGCACACCCATCTCCTTGGCGCACCGCTCTGACTGCTCCCGACGACGCCGCTGAGTAGTTGAATTGCGCCAAGGCGGCCATCGGTACCGCGGGCAAGAGGATAGGACGTTTGGGTAAGTACACCACTGCACGCGGCCAACGACGAAAGAAAAGAAAGCGACGGCCGACCATCTTAGACCTAACTATGGACGGGCTAGCGAAGAGCACGTACATCCAGGCCGCTGCTGCGATCAGACTGTACCCGGCTCCCGAGGAATTGAAACTGGTGGGGATTCCAGAATCGACACAGTGGATGGCCGCCCCTCGTACGTAAGCCACTTGCTGCACCACGAAATATGAGTAGTTAGAACGGGACGAATGCTGACGTAATTGGGCATGTTCTGGATGAACGCCCATCCGGGACTCTCCGGGTGGACGCCGCGCAGCGCTAGATGCCATAGGGACAGCTCAAGGTTGATTTACATATCTACTCCCGATCGTCGGCGGTCGAGCTGCAACGGGTGT
>Ga0307512_10008339_pt1 | contig 10117 bp, 12 predicted proteins | sample 14_EM_MG_FD_200267 | JGI IMG/M metagenome (GOLD analysis project Ga0307512, IMG submission 200267) | Populus trichocarpa ectomycorrhiza microbial communities from riparian zone in the Pacific Northwest, United States - 14_EM | ecosystem: Host-associated > Plants > Roots > Unclassified | place... | reverse complement strand
ACCAATGGAATTGTTACCCGAATTGAAGGTACTCGAGTACACAGCCACTAACGACGCCAGTGACGCATTCGCCTCATTCATCGATACTCGCAAGAACACGGGCCACCCCGTAGCCTTGGTCCATCATTGATCACACCTTATTCACAGTTATAGAGTGGCCATAAGCTGTGGTGCGGGGCGAACGTAGCAATCGAGCTCCCTCAGCTCGCATCCGTATGGGATACACAAATTTCAGTTGATGTTTTTTTCTCATATTTTCTTTTAGTTTTGGCACAAACGTAGCTATTTCTCGGTCGTAACTGCGCTCAATTTACTTAAATACTACCTATGTTTAAGGAAATACCTCTTTTTCTTAGTTTCAGAGTCGGCATACTCATAAATAATGTTTGAACTGGTTTGCTCTGATCACCTCAACTTGAATGCTTCAGGGACTTGATTCTGTCACTCCGAGACGAAAATAGATTCAGGCTATCTTCCTAGCTTTGTATCTGCGGCCCCCGCCCTCAGGTGTTGCTTAAATCAGTGGATAGGCACGTGGGTCTCTGTGGATACCAGGCGCACCTGAGGTCACAATACCCGCTTGTGAGACATAAATGCTCAGAACCTTCCGCTCGGAGAACCGATGGGGTCAAGTTGAAACACTTCTAAATCGGTTACAAATGGGGCGCCGTGATGTAGCCGGCAAGGGTAGTCAAACAGGCCTCAATCCGCACCCAGGTGTATGCTGACACGTTGATGACGGGTATGGAGTAATTCGATTTTGAACGCCCCATGAAGCTCATCGGGGAGGACGTCTGTCACGGTGAATAACAGTGCAGGATGAGATGTCCACTGTAGGGTTCAACACGGTGCGCCCCCATCTTCCGCCGCACCAACAAGGGCTCCCTACAGGAAAGCATCGAACCTCTGCGAAAAAACAAGAGAATCATGGCGCCAATGCGAAAGATGACCCATGATTGAGAGGCGAAGAGGTGCTTCATGATATACCAAAAGAAAACCGCCCCGAAACACGATCATGAACGCACAGATGAGTCCCATTGCCCGAGATACCGAACTGGGTTTTACCCAAAACCCGTCAAAGAACAGCTCATTCGAAAAGCGGAGGATAGGTAAGCCCGAAGAGAGGCAAGAGGGAGATTTCATCGATGTCGAAAAGGGGATCTTCGTCGAGGATGTGGACGAATGTACTCCGGCCTCTGTCTTGCGATTTGGTCATGAGCCTAATAAATATGGCGATAACAAGCTAACCTTCGACTTCGCTGCTCAGAAGTGCGTGCACCCCCTATTAACAGAAGGCAGGCGGCCTTAGACAGTGTGGCATAGCAGGGAGGTAACAGTACGAGTATGCGTCTGATGTCCGAGGTTAAGACCCATGGAGACTCTGAAAAAGTGTGGCGCTGAGCTCGTATCAGAGCGCCAAGTTACTCTTCTCACTGCTCTACAGGCAACGAAACCCTGCTCTAGTCTACCTGCAGGTAAATGGTATAATTTTTCACGCGGATGGCATGCGATGAGGGAAGGCATTGTATACAGCAATGAGGAAGGACGACAGCAACAGTTTGTCGGAGTATCAAGCGGACTTTATCCCGACCGTTGATTGTTTTTTTTTTTTTCATCCGTACGTCTATTTTTGTCAAGCTTCATTCTCTATCGATGAGGAGGACGTCGTACAAGCTATCTATGAAGCGTGGATCAGCGTGACGGGTTCGTCATTTCTCTCACCTGAATGGGTCCGTTCTGATACCTGGGATAACCCCATACGAAACAGCCCCAAAATCGTCTCCTACCGGGCTTTCTCAAAGCGATTTCTTGAACAAATCATGACGACATTCGATATTCAGCACGCTGGAGAGGCGTGGTGGAAGGAGGAGACCTTCATTTATCATCGGCACTGACCTTCGACGGGTAACACTCGACTTGCTCCTTCCTATGGACTCACAAGGGAATTTATAATCCCCTGATTTCCCTGACTCCAGAATTGAAGTAGAGGACGCTTTTTCCTGCACCCGGTGGTGCCGGGAAGAGCGCCCTCTATTTCGTCCTCCCTTGTCACATCTTTCATCCTGGTGACGCATTGCGTGACACTAACGAATTATCAAAAAGTGGAAGGTTCGCCCTTCCCACATCTAATATGGCACGATCAATGCCTCAAGATGATATTCATTCTCATGACTGACAGAAAGCTGAGAAAAGCAGGGTGTCGCTGATGGTGCTAATTGTTGTATGCTCAGCTAAGAGAATACGGCGGCGCCTCAGCGTCGGGATGAGGCCCGAGACCTGAGACGAGCTCACAAACGCAACGTTCGGTGTAAATCTGGGAAACTCGAAAAACTTCCTGTAAGGGCCATGCATTTACTTTTGGACCAGCGACTGGTTGGCAGCACGTTGGCTGTGTAAGGTGCTAAGTCGGAGCAACCTAGCGGTGAGTTCTGAAGTAGTTTTTGAGGACAAGAGGCCGCGATCCCGAACAAGCGAGAACGGGTGAGAGAAGATGTTGAACGATGCAAGGCGAAGGTATTGCAAGAGGTGCGATGCGATAACGAGCAGTCTTGAGGCAGTGATGAGGCGTAAGGGGCAGTTGGCAACGGCAGGGTACAGAGCAGTCGGTGATGACGGGACGTAAAGCGGTAGGCGAAAGCAAACGGAAACTGCGAGAGAAACACAAAAGAGCACAGCACCGGAGAGACGGTTTGACGGCACGGTGGCTCTGTTTGTCGTCAATGGGTCGGGCGAGGATGAAGGCACACAAAAATAAGAGAAGAGGGAGAAAGTGGGCCGCAGGTGTCCGCTTTGACCAGGCTAGGCGCGGAGGGTTATATATGCGAGTCTGAGATAGTAGAGCACAAGTACTCTACACGCAAGGTGAGTTAGAAGGGGGAAAAGAGAAAGGGACAAGGGTGACGGCGACCCTATCGGCGACCGATCCGCGCGGCAACGATGGCGAAAAGTAAGCAGTGACTGAGAGGTAGAAATTTTACTGGATCGTATCTAGGCGCGTGACGGCAGGGACGTAGACGACGAGGGTGGGGGGTGCAGCGACGTTCGATGGTAACGAGCCTGAGGCAAAAGAGGGAATACTGGAATGGAGAGCAGTAGATCTATAGCCAAAGGAGATAGAGGAATGTACGAACAAGGACCTGATTGGGGCTATATACAGTGAAGTACTTTCCTAACAGATATTTGGCCCAGACCGAGACCCGACTTCCGATGGTCGTGTGCGAAGTGTGCTGCATGGAGCGACAGGCTTTTCGAGGCGGTAAGCACCCGTGACATCCGCCGACGAAGCTTGGGCCATCCGCATATCTTCAGCCATAGGACTTGGGGCGCGACGAGAGGAGGAAACTTGGCCATTAGGGGAAAGGTATCAATTGTATGACAACAAGGGCGGAAGACAAAGGGTTGGAGGCGAAGCGTGCAAGACGAAGAAAATGAGAGGCCGAATGCGTCGGGTTGGGTAACTTGGGTGGGCGCGCGGAGGATGTTACATAGTCGAACAGTGCACACACAGATACACACAATGTGAGGAGGCGGGGAGATTATGCGGTACGGCCCACGGTGCTTGTTTCCGAGGCTGCGGTGTGTGCCATCCTTACCCGGCATGTCCTTGCACGTGATCCACATCCGGGCCGTGCCGCCGGAAATTTTGAGGCGTCATGTCTGCATTTCAAACCGTATTTTCTTATGAAGTTCAACCGTCAACTGCACCAGACCTCGATAAACTGACCCAGAAAGTCGACACCGATGGCGACAAGGTGTAGAAGGTGCGAAGGGGAGGTAGGTGCAAGGAATCGACAATAACGCACAAGGCAGGACCTGGCAGGTTCGGGGAATAGACTTGTCTTAGTGGGCCATTCCTGCGTATGGCATATCCGAGTTCTCGAATAAGCAAGGTGGGGTCAGTGCAACCGCTGTTGGGAATGTTGAGGTGCTTGCTGTTGCTGCTGCTACCGGCGATGGTGTTGAGGGCACAGGCGGCGTTGATGCAGCGGCCAGTGTTGTCTAAGTTGCTCTTGCCGCTGCTGCTGTTAGTGTCGGCGTCAGCGGCATTGGGAATAAGTGGTCGGACGTAGCTTGGGGCCCGTTGACTGGAGGCATGAACGGCGGCATTGAGGACGATGGCGAGGGTGGCAGTGGCGAGAGCAAAGGTGACGAAGGTGTCATTGACAAGGGTAGTAGTGATGATCGCAGTAGTGGCAAGGGGAGCACTGGGGATGGTGCCAGTAGAGGTATGAATGGTCCTAGTGATGTCGGCAAGTTTGCTGTTGCTGTCGTTGTCATTAGTGTTGGCGCTGATGGTTGATGTTGCTGGTACTGGTGTTGGCATCGATGGCATCGGTATTGGTTGCCATGCCATGGTTGGAATTGCTGGTGGGGAGGGCGCGGACGTTGATGTCGTTGTTGGCGCGTCGTTGGAGTCGCTGTCAGTGCTGCTGGCGTTGGAGGTGTGGTGGGCAATGTTATTGATGTTGGCGGTATCGTCGGAATTGCTGTTGTTGTTGCTGCTGTTGGTGATGGCATCAGCGTTGACGGTGCGGGCGATGGTGACAAGACTTGTGTTGCTGATACTGCTATTGCTGTTGCTAGCGTTGGAGCTGGTGTCATTGTTACTGAGATGTGGGGAGGTGTCGTGTCGGCACTGAGGTCGGGACAGCTGGTGGAGGGGGCGTGGGCGGTGGTGATGGAGGCAGCAGTGGCGAGAGAGGCGGTGTCGATGGTCGTCAGAGTTGCTGTTGCTGCTGGTGTTGTCTGCGGTGTTGGTGCTGTTTTTGTCAAAAGGTTGGGACAGTAGGGCGCAAGTGAGGTTGGTGCTGACTCGAGTGCAATTGAAGTCGAAGGGGGGTGCTAGGCGTTGAAAGGAAAGAGAGCGCAGCGCCACATCGGCTGAAGAATGATGGGGTGGTTGTCGGTTGAGTGTGGTGTGGTGATGTCAGTCATGGGGGTGGCTTGTGTCAAGTTGATGGAGATGGTGTCGGCGTCGTTCGGTGAGGCGGTCGTGGTCATAGCTGTGGTGGGTGTCGGTCGCAGTAGTGCCGGACGCGCTGTCACTGCTGGTGCTGGTGCCGTCACTGTCGTCGCGCAATGAGCCATCCTCGGTGTTGATGTCGATACTGCCCAGGTCGTATTGTTGCTGCTGCCGAAGCCTCTGTTGTTGCATGTGTGGATGCGGTCTCCGCTGTTGTGATTGCTGTTGTCGGTACTGTTGTCGCTGGGCTCGCGCGGGTGGCTGCGGTCACTGCTGGTGTAGTCAGGTCATAGCAATACCAGCATCAAGTTGGCGCTGCAAGAGGGCGGGTGAGAGCTCAAGGTGCTGCCACCAGAGGGCTGGCACAAACCAGAGGTGCCGCCACGAAAGGGAGAGCGTGGATCGTCGCGCTGCCGCGAAATGAAGAGCGCATATCAATGCACCACCGTGAAAAGGAGAGCGCGTAGCGACGTGCCGCCGAGAAAGGGAGAGTGCAACCAATTCGCCACCGCAAGGGAACCTGAATGAGTAATGAAGGTTGGGCGCAACCGAGCAGGCTCTAACTTGAGGTGCCGTCATGAGTGGACTCGACAGATGTGAGTGGGCCCCCTACAAAACCAGCCGGAAAGAAGCTCCGCCAGCAAAATTCAACCACGCACCATGGCCCACACATGCATCATCCTATCCCACCATTGAGGGGCCATTTCGTTTTTTGTTTTGGGGCAGAGCAGTGCTCCACCAAAGACAGCTTCCTGAATCCTGAAGCCGCCTGACTTCCCCCACAGAAAACCTGGAGAAATCAGGGGTGCTGACGAGGGGCAACTCACATGTCCTCCCTGGCAGCCCGGAGAGCTTGACCGTTTTGGGAATGGTCATGAACACCAACACGAGAATGTTGCACCCCTGAGCATTGACATATACAAATGAAGGGGCACTTTGCTTATAGGCAACACACTGCCCTGGCCAAGGACACAGCTGGAATCGAGCCCGCTGGCAGGGCTGAGATAGCCACTGCTGCAAAACCCGAGGCGACGCATGTAGCCAAGAGGCCGCTACGAGAGGACGTGAGAGCTCAATGTCCTCCCACCAGAGAGCTGGCACAGACCCAAAGGCGCAGCCATAAAAGAGAGCGCGAATCCACACGCTGTTGCAAGGGAGCCCGAACAAGGGCAAACATGGAGTTGGACGCGGGGTGCTGCGACTAAGCGGGCGCAAACTTGATGTGCCGAACGAGTCAACACGACGGAGGGAGGCTGGCCACCTTGATGGGTACAGTCCCTCCGGCTGGAAATTGTTACTTGGCCGCACTAAAAACCAGTCAGAAAGTGGCACCACCAGTAATCAACCAACAACGCACTTTGGCCCATACGTCTGTCATCCCATCTCACCATTGAGGGGCTGAATTGGTTTCACTGTTGAGGCCTATACAGAGGGTACAGCGTCGTTATGTGGGGGACATAGAAATGTTGCAAAGGCAACGCAAAAACTTGCACAAGGCCTTCTGTCAGTCGCCATGCCTGGGCCCATGCCGCCCATCATCACGCGTACCCCTGCACTGCACACGACACAATGGTCCAATTGTCCAATGACTTGTCCTCTCTGAGTTGGCCCTCTTGGGTCCTGGGCCAGGGGGGAAAGCGAGGGAGTCAGCACAAGGTCAGGACGTGGAGGAAAAGCGAGAATTCAAGACACTCACTGCAACAGCGGCCCAAAAACAACAACACAAACAACACAAACCAGCAACAGCTGCAACAAAATCGCGGAATTTACCTGCAGCGCAGGGATGCAAACTCTGATCACATAATCCGGCAATGGCCGCAATGATAGCACGGAAAATTTCCCACACTAACACCCAACACTGTATAATCTGATCACATGACGGCAAATGGCCATCCGGCAATGGCCGCAACGATAGTGCGGAAAAATTCCCACACTAACACCCAAATCGACTTAAAGACCTCGTTCTCTAAAAGAGAACTCGGAACGACAAAGTAGTGAACTGACTTGACAGGCGTGATAGAGATAATCCGAGTCGGAGCGGCTCGCGCCGCTCCTTTCCGAGGCTGCAGCACGCCGTCCTTACAGAACTTCGCGCTCGCAGCGCCGCTTGCCACCTATGTACTTGAATCTGGTAGGCAGATGCGAACATAAAATGCACGGAACAAGCAACTCGAGCACGAGGCTGCGGCAACTTCAAGTTGAACTCTGAAGTTCGCTGCACAGCACCGCGACATTGTACAGAGGGGCGCCGCACTTCATTGCGATGTGTATATAGACTGGTATCATACAAAATAGACATGTGATGCGCCTGTAGAATACAAAAGAATAACTAAAGTAGCCCCTCTGGATCCCACAACCTGCTAGGTTGGGCTCATGATCATGGAACATACCGACTCTCGCCGGTGTGCTCTGATAACAGTTGCATAATCTGCGGGTGTGACGGCCTTGAATCCAAAGGGAGACGGTTCTTGGTAACCTCGAATGGTGTCTCTCCGTCAATGGTCCGGGCATGGGGATTTGCACCACGCATCAGTAGGGTATTCACAACCTGGAGGCATCCGCTGTATGCTGCCAGGTGCAATGCAGTCCAGTGGAAATTATCCGGTGAGTTCACGTCGGCACCGTGGTCGAGTAACAGTTGCACGGCTTCTACGGATTCACGCGTTGCTGAAAAATGCAACGGAGTCCACCCATTGTCTTCCGGTCCATTGTACCATGGATTAAATCCAAGCTCGCTTCGGGCATTCACGTCCAAGCCCTGCTCAAGGAGTAATCTGACGGTTCCGGACCCTCCGAAGGATGATGCGAAATGTAAGGCAGTTTCTTCAAACAGGTCCCATGATGCGCTGGGATTCGCACCATGGTCGAGTAATAATCGAACGAGGTCATCCGATGGGAGACACGATGCCGCGTGTAACGGACTTAAGCCAGAACTGTCCAGGTGATTCACGTTTGCACCATATTCCAATAGCACCCTAGCAACCTCCAGTCTTCCCTTGCGCGATGCCACATGTAGTGGGGTCCAATCCATTTCATCAAAGATGTCATCGTAGTCGTGGCACTCTGCACTCAGGTTTGCACCCCGATTGATTAGTGTCCGCACAATCTCGGCGTATCCACAGGATGATGCAATGTATAATGCGGTCTGATCCGCTTCTCCGCGCTTTTCTCCATTTGCACCGTGTTCCAGTAGAAACAGCGCAATATTCAGATGTCCCTTGTATAAGGACGCGGATAACGGAGTCCCCCATTCACCACCCTCAGCGTCGAGATCTTGTGGATGTGTATCAAGGAGGCGCCCCACCAAACCACGGAAGCCACAAAACGCAGCGTAATACAGCGGGACTGCGTCAGGTTGCTCCGGGTGAGTAGCGCAAAAGTCCATGTAGTATCCATGTTCTATATTGTAAACCCAAAGCCAGGCGGCTAAGTGTGGCTTGTCCTTATCGAAGAGGCGATCCATCCCATCCGTGATATCCGACGCTACGCCCTCAAAACGGGCGTGATCCACCCAGTGCTCTGCCGCATACCAAACCAGGGGAAAGCTCTCAAGCTTGGTTTCGTCGGTGCTGTAGTCTAGAGAAAGGAGGACGCCAAGACATGCTCTTGCAAGAAGGGTATGAGCCGGTTTGGGGAGAACTTGAAAGTGGGAAACAGGTGCCGAGTTCGCAATGCGATCAGAGGTCAAGTATTCTTTCACCGAGAAATGAGAGAATTGTACTATTGGTCCATCTTGGGTATTGACAATCGTGACCAACGTCGAACAGGCAGAAAGTATAAATGCTTCCGGATCCTCAGGTCGCCAATTGAAATCGAAACCTGGAGTCGACTCTGCATTAGGAAGAACCGAAAAAAGCTCGGCAAGTTCATCCACGTGAAGAGGGCGGATTGATACGGCCAAGCACTGGAATAGTCGATTGGCATACACTCGTTTTTCCTCATCGAACTCCAGTAAGATCCGCTCATATGTTTCATCCAATGTCCTAGGCAAACCATCTAGAATTTGTCGGATACTCGGTGGAAAGCATCGACGGAGAGTTTCGATCTGGCAGTGTACCCACCGAAACCTTTGGAAGGGTGTAAGCTGTCAATATAAAATATAGGAAAGTTATGACTTACATCCCGCCGGCTTTCTCTGTCAGGGTCTTGATCACAAGTTGCTTGTCTTCCTCTCGCCATCGGCGCACCCTTGGGTCGAAGCGAACAAAATGGTCGATATAGCCAACAATGTCCTGATTTTGTCCAGCTTGGTCATGAAGCGACACGTTGTAAATTGCAAGGGGATCCAGAACGTCTCGTATGTCAATCTCTGGCCGACTAGTGATACAAAAATGAACATGTGGAAGTTGTAACTTGATGAGCGATTTAATGGCATCCAGGACACGCTCTCGTGACGTAGGGTACCCGGAAGAATTCGGGCATTCGTCAAGGGCATCGACAATGAGATAGAGTGCTCCTTGCCCTGGAAGTATGAGCATGCTCTTAAGGCATCCCATAAGCACATCCTCACTGGGTTGGCGGGAGCCACGGTCGTGGTTCTGATAGAGGGTGGAGAGAATTTCAGAGAACTTGTCAGATGAGCCGCCGAGCTGAACGAGAATGGACGATAGTAGGTGGCAGACATCCTGCTTGCCACGATCCCGGAAATCGAAATAGAACATGGAGGTTGTTGCCAATCCCATTTGACGCATGTCGTAAACCTCTTCAACGATCGATGAGCTGATAAATAATTTGAATGCACATAGAAAGAGTAATTATGGGGAAACCCACGAAAGGACAGTCTTTCCTGAGCCAGCTACGAAACTATCAGGCGTGGACAAATGATGGAAGGTGATCCACGTACGGAGGCCGTGGATCCATAGCAGACCACCCGTGGATTTCCATTCCCTAAAAATGTCGCCTTGAGTAAACCACTTGGCGGTCCCATGGTGATGCGCGTTGCGAGCGATGTTGTGGTTCGTCCATGGATCCGGCGCAGGCAACCAACGCCGAACATCATCTTGTAATCGGTCGCCTTTCAAGCAGTTTCAGCTTATACGCCCAAAAATACTGGGTGGGGGTACGAACGTTCAATCTTGTTTACCTTCATTGCCAGCTCTTGCATAAGGACTAGCGGACAAGGTCACATATTAGGGTGATTTACAGGCGCCACCC
>Ga0307512_10008338_pt1 | contig 10118 bp, 12 predicted proteins | sample 14_EM_MG_FD_200267 | JGI IMG/M metagenome (GOLD analysis project Ga0307512, IMG submission 200267) | Populus trichocarpa ectomycorrhiza microbial communities from riparian zone in the Pacific Northwest, United States - 14_EM | ecosystem: Host-associated > Plants > Roots > Unclassified | place... | reverse complement strand
TGCAGTGGATGCATGCTTGGATAGTAAGATTGTACCAACTCACAACCCTGGCAGTGGACAATACTAGTCTCATGCACTGAATATGGGGGTGCAGCAGTCTCATGCTCCAAGGGTCAGCTCATAAACCCACTGCCCGATGATAGTGGTCTTGTACTTCCGATCTGAGATTATATTACTCCCAAAATTTGCATATCCGATCGCAGCGATCTCATATGATCAATATGAGATCATATGATTCTCAAAATTCACACATCATATGGTAGTAATCTCATACAATCAACCTGAGATTATATTGGCCCATGAGTTGTCACATCCCTTGCCAAAATCAAGATACGCTCACAAGGCGTTGTGAGATTGTCGTGAGGTGACATCAAACTCATACCGCACATATCAAATCACAACGGAAGATATTGACTCATGAGCCCTCATCCGATTCACCACAATTTGCCGATGTCGAGCCACCTTGCGGCGGATCCCAGCGACACTACCCGACACATGCCACCGTCACGGGCCGACGCGCCGAAACTGGGATTGGGGTGGGCGGACGGTGATAATAACCCTTGTTCCTACGTCGTCGATCAGCCTAGTCGCAAGCGCCGGCGACGACGATCCGATCCAAAAGAAGGCGACATCAAGGTTGCAGGTGAGCCATAGTGTTTTTGATTCTCCAAGTGGACATTGTTGAAACGATATTTGACCTCAATTCCCATGCGCAGAGGGGATGGGCACGCGGCCGCAACGTCGCTCGTCCACGGGTTCAGACTTGGTTCAGACGCGACCGGCAGTGCCAGGAAGCGACCGAGGTTGGGGAACGCGGGCGGTGTATGACTGCACTCCATGCTACTCTCCTGTCTGTGACTTCCGGCTGGGCTGCTCACTGTCGAGCGCAGCACCCACAGAGGGAGAACCCAGCGAGGGGATAGGTGAAGTGTAATAGCTCTACGAGACGAAGGGTGCTGTACGATCCGATTTTCGTCGACTATATATGCAAATAAAAACGAAAAAAAAAAAATAAGGCTGTGTCCGAAGGTTCTGTTTGCGCCAAGCGTCTTGATAATGGTGATGATGGTGGTGTCGCTCTTTAATGGACCTCAGGCGCCATGCAGGGTACAGTAAGTTACCGAGCCAAGGACTACACCACCCTTGTGTCATGACAGTGATGGATTGCGGAGTGTAGAATGAGGAATGGTCCAGTTTCCCCGGTGTTACAGTACAATCACCAATGTTGTACTGTGCTGCGTTCTGTATTTGGGAAGTATTTGGGACTGGCTGGGTTTTCTCCAGTCCTGCCGAGTGCCGACTCCTGCGTATCCGCGGGCACAGTGCCACACCACTCAGTTCATCGGGGGTTTAACGTTTAATTACGGAGCTTTTTCCACAAAGAGTGCTATCGCCGCGCCGCCAGATCCAGATTCCGTTAATCGTGACTCAGTTTACTCAAATTCTCATGGGGGTAGTGCGGTACGAACCGTGATCAACCGATTAACAACACGTGGTTCAAACATGTGAGGCTCAGGCTTGCACCGCGTCGAGTACGGCAACAAAACGCTCAGTATGCGTCGACGCATAGGTATGGTTTTGCTATAGTATGCCCTGAGATAATTGCAATCTTGTTGGGCAAGAGAAAGGATGCGGTGATGTTTTCGTTGCTTGACTTGCTTCGGACGGGCCCAGGATTTGATATTCTATTTACATAAATATGGCCAAATAATAGTGGGAGCGGGGCCAGCGGGCGCAGGCCCGGGCCCAGATTCTTGCCCGCTCGCCGCTTATTGTTTCATGTTCCCCGTGTCCCGGGCGAGAAAGGGAGACACCGAGGCCCGAGGGGTGTGCGGATACAGTATTTCATTATAATAAGAATACAAAGGCGCGTGGTTACAAAAGTTATACTGTATGCATTTTCAGGGAACATATACAACGCGTGTAAGGCAAGGAAATCATGGAACTAGAGTAGCACTATAACCGAACGATTGTAAGATAAAAAAAACAGCGTTGGGTTGAGATGTGGCAAGTCGTCAAGGTCCATCCATCCTTGTGGCCCAACCTCTCGGCCCGACCCAACCACTTAACTCTACCTACCCAACCCATGACATACGCATGCTGTGCGAGGATAATGAGGGTGTCCACGCACAGAGAGTCAGTTGTATTGCCGTCTTTATTGTACTGGCTTTTGACTTGGGAGTAGCGAGGAAAGCTACAGCAGGAAGCCAGAGCGGTGTACCAGGGTCAATGCCCTATTACAATAAACTTGTCTATAGGCAAGCGTGACGGCGAGCACGCACCCAGGCGCCTTATCGGCGACATAGCCAAACAGGATGCCAGGTTTTCACCGCGCTACGTTCCTCGAGTGAGCTAAGGTCGAGGCTCTAGGTAATGTCGGGACACGGTTGCCCTTGGCGACGGCGAAGGAAATGGGGTAAGGTCCCGTACTGAATCCCCCAGCGGACGAGTCGTCATAGAAGCAATTGTCCTTGATGCGTCGCAGATGCCTTTCAGGTAGTCAGCCTGGGCATTGGTCGAGATTTCGCAAAGGATCTTGATCACGTTTGTCCTGGATGACACGCTTTACAGTCGACTTCGGACCCGGGAGACCTGCATTGTGTGTAGATGCCGTCAAAGGTATAATGTTATCTACATATTTTCGGCTGACTTACTGTACTTTAGTATCTCGAGCGCGGTTGCATACCTTGCCTAGAGGTTCATCGAGAAAAACGACAAATATGAATTGTCAAGAACACGTGGCAGAGAGGTCCAAATGTGAAAAGGAAATGGCCAGATGCAAAGGCTGCAGGTGGCCTTTTGGTGATGACGACCTCAGTCTACTCTATCCGACGATTGAATTGACATACTGGCGTACACTTGACCGTACAGTGTGTCACGGAAAAAGGAAACCAATGATTAGGGTTTCAGGCGGAGTTGAATCGGATAGAGCATGGTTGGCTTTAAGTGCCAATGCCGACTCTCAACCAGGATGGGTCGCTGGGACTTCGCTATCGCAGCCCCTGAACAACACATTTTCCAATATTCCACCGCCGTCCACACCGTGGGGTCCGCAGTCGAGCACCCGTAGAAAGATGGGAAGGAAGCGGTCACCACGATAGTTACGTCACTTACGTGGAGTCACTGGTAGGCAGACATCGATACCTCGCTATTGGGTATGATTGGCCAAGTCATTCAGAGGAAGTCAGATGCGCAGCTGAGGGAAAAGAGTGAGGGGAGAAGGCTTTCGGCTGCTTATATTGGAGTAGTCGGACAGGATGCTCGAGAATAGGGACAACGGTAAGGGTATTTAGTCAGGAATACAAACGGGCGTGGTCACGGTTTCAAATTTCAATGGTTGATATACACAACAAAGCAAAGAAAATACGAAGCGGAGGTCCACAATCAGACTGTCACAGGAAAGGATTATGGCATTGGGATGTGGTAGGTCGTCTCGGCTCAACCTCTCGACCCGAACCAACAACTACTCAACTCATACAGCCCAACCCATGATGTATGACGGACCCCATGGGGTTTGTGAATGGAGGAACACATGATAAGTGGCTTCAGGAGTTAGACGACGTCATTCCTCTGGTCATATCAAGTTTAGACTTTGAGAGACGAGAGGAGTAGGAGACCCGCCAACGATTCACGTGCTCGCCCGAACGTGGACGCAGACGTTGCTGTAATCAGCTTTACGTGGACACAAAACCATGTTTTTAGGCCCACATAGCCAGTGTTGGGGTCATGTACCTTTGATAAAGCGGAACAAGATCCTCCATGTCCAGGAGATGGGTAGCAAAGTTATAGGAATGAAACTTTGTAGAATACAGCTAAGGAATAGCGGACAAGAATACGACTCGGAGCCAACAGTAAGTAACAGATGGTGTACATATGGGTCTATGGATAATGGGACATGGAGCCTGCACATCGAGGGGTGGAAGCAGGAAGCACGTACCAGACAAACACATAAAAAGAATCACGGCCCTCTCCATCCAAAACCCCTGACTTATCTCCGTTGCGGTCACACAGCACTAGAATGCCGGTTCCTGTGTCAGAAGTCTGCATCCAACAAAGCCCTCAACACATCAAACTACGTCGCACTCACCTATTCCCGTTAGAACTTGCATCACTTTCTGACTCCTTTCCTCGATTAGCGTTAGAGTCCGCCATCGGATTCGGATCCGTCGGAGGATTAATCCCAAGAATTTTCTCCAGGGCGAGGCGGAAGCCGTTGATCTTATCCTCCCACTTATTCCCGGGTTCGTGCCCACAGTCAAGTATAAACAATTCAACCTCACGCAGAAAATGCCCCAGGTCCCGGGCACGGTGACGCGATTTGTGCGGCTCGTCCGACTCCCTCGTGCGCGCCAGGTACCACGCTACGAGTGTCGACGAAACCCCGAGAGTCGCGATCACGATGTTTGACTAGCATCGATATCAGGGAGATAAAGGGACGGCATGGGGTTTTATGCAACACACGTTGGGACCTTTCAGCGCCGCGCCAAGGGCGGTGATAAGCGCACCAAGCAGAACTTCTAGAGTCAAGGCAACTTTTTGAATCAAGGCTATCGTTTCCCCTGCGCGCCGCGTGTGAGAACCGCGGATTCAAGGGCGGACAACGTTCACAATGACGACTTACCTCGCTTTGTAGCCTTGACAAGCTCATTGTTCGCAATTTCGATGGTCGGGTCCAAGCGCTGACTGACATTCATTGCGCGGACCTGAAGGACGGAGGCGCGGACAGAAGAAGAGTCAGCCCAAGTTCAATCCATGAGGACAGACACGTGATCGGACGCACAGGTTCTCGGGCGTGCCATGCGGCTTCGCTGTCGAGGTACTGACTGGACGAACGACGATGGGAGGAATATCGACGGGGGAAAGCCACAGACCGCGGAGCGTAGGCAGCCTCGTCCACTGTTGCATCCAAGGTTGCGTCAGACCGCGTGACGCGCACAGATCGTCGCGGTAATATATCTTCGCGCGCTCTGCCACCCCCGCCGCCCACGCGGCCTCCATACGCAGGGGTGGGAACCTGCAATGTTGCTGAGACCACGCGTGGTCGCCCGTCTGCGGATGTAGATGCCTCTGCTGCGTGTTCTCGGGGTAACGCTGGAACAGGTTTAGAAGAGGGGACGGCGAGATCGGACGAAGACGATGTCGGTCGAGTGGGTACAGTTTGTGCCGCACTCACGATGGCAGCTAGGGAGGAAGGTTCCGATGGGTTCTCTACCACCAGAGAGGGTCGGGCCTGCTCCGGCAAAGAGAGGTCACTTTGTTCTCCACCCGGCGAGACGGTATTCGAATGCGCGTCGGGAACCGATTCTTCGGGTGGCGTGGACGGGTTATTTTGTGAGGTGCCCATATGGGACAGGATCCGAAAGGAACAAGGGAAAGTCGCTCTTTGCCTCTTTGCGGCTGAGCAAGAAATAGCATGGGGTTGTAGGGAACGTGGACAGCTGCAATGTGACAAGGACAATAGGGCAGCGCCTGTCTCCAACCCATGTCTAGCACATTGCGTGTTCTCCGGAGTACTTGCTGCATGCAATTGGTAGATAGAAGCAGGATAGCAGTTCTGGCCCATCACATTCCAGACCTTCTGATATGAGCCGGTTTAGGTCCGCTGCCGGTGTGGGGCTGAAAAACATGCTTGCGCACCCACGCTCTACCTCGGGGCTTCATGTGACCCGGTATAGCTTTCATGTGTCTCTCATCTGGCGAGAATTACAAGTAAATATTGTTCATAAAGTGAGATTATGTTTTGATACCCAATCAGATGAATGTTCGGTAATGTCCTGTACGCGCGGACGCTGAGTGGGGCTATCTTTTTTGCAGAATTTCTGTCCGCGCGCACTACCTGCAAAGGGGGGTAATCCCACTGGGCACGTAAATACAGATAAACCAGGTAATTCAAGCAAAGTAACATACCTCGGTGACTGCGCACATAAGGTAGCACGGAAATAAGGGTTCCTGATTACGACGCAAAATTTTTAAGTACAGCGATGCGAGGAAGACATCCCTCCAGCGAGAAGTCCGAAACACGATTGGAAGTGTCACAAAAAAGTAAGGGACAGAACGCCCAAACGTCTAGACGCGGACCGCGGGCGTCGCTCGCAGCTGATGACGCGATGACGGCTCGCGGCCCGGGAGGCAGCTTACGAAGATAGAAATTGGTCATGTGACGGACACGAGCGCGTGACCTACGTGTCCACGTTTGTTGCTCAAAACATTGTCAAATCGACCATCTCTATCTTGTGCATTCCCCCCAGACTCTCCTTTTAATTTTCTTCTTCATGGCCTTTCTTTGTTAGGTGTTACTTCATTCATTGCCTTTTCGCGCCTTCTGTCCCCATTCCCGGTCCCATGCGTGCGGCGTGAATAAATGTGCGTCCATTCCAATCTCCGTACTAGCCCCATTCTTTGGCTGCGCTTTCAACAACAAGGTCCAACGTCTGTCATTGTAACTTGGTGGAAAGCTTCGGCAGTACACTCTCCACCAAGAGAAGCCCTCACCGTGTTTTGGAGATCAGTAGCAAGATTCCATTCGTGTGAAATCTCATCAATTATACAACCCAAAGAGCAACAGGTCAAATGCAAGAATGTAATGATGAATGATGTATACATGGGTCTACGGCCAATCGGGCATACGGTATTGCACAGAGAGACAGAACATACAACAGGACATCCACCAAAGCACGCGAATGGCCTGAGGATCGTAGCCCTATACTACTTCCTGGGACTCTGACGTTATCCTCGTCTCGGCCACGCGCCGTTTCCTGTGACATAAGTACGCGCGCATTAACGAATCACTCACACATCAAAATATGCTGCACTCACCCATTCCCGGTAGAACTTAAAGTGTAATGATCATCGCTTCCCACTTCCTTTCCTCGAAAAGCGTTAGAGTCCTCGTCCGCGTCTGGATCTTTCGTGTAGCTTCTAGGATGATTCCCGAGGATTTTCTCCAAGCTAAGGCGGAAGCCATTGACCTGATTGTCCCACTTGTCCCCGTACTCATGTCCATGGTCCAAAGGAAACAACTCCATCTCACGCAAAAATCGTTCTAGCTCTCGGGAACGGAGGCGCGACTCTTGTGGTTCGTTCGATCCTTTTGTGCGTGCCATGTACGCGGCTGTGATTGTCTCCGCAACCCCGAGAGTTGAGATTGCGATGGTTGTCTGGCGTTGATGTCTGGCGGATCGCGGGGCGGCAGAAGCTTTTATACCACGCACATTATGGCCGCCCAGTGATGCTCCAAGGGCGGTGGTAAGCGCACCGATCATAACTTCTAGCATAATGGCAATGTTTTGCGCCCAGGCGGAAAATGTTGCTGTGTGGCGCGCATATGAGGGTGGATAAAAGGGTCCAGTAGTATGCTCGTGGTTACCACTTACCTCGTTGCTTGGCCTTGGCAAACTCTTCGGTTGCAACGTTGATGGTCGGAACCAAGCGCTGGCCGACGTTTCTTTCGCGGAACTGAGGGTACCCAGAGGGAACAGGAAGCTCTGGCATGGCCTTTCCATAGGGGAAATAAGTGATCAAACGCACAGGTTCTCCGTCATCCCGAACATGCCATGCCGTTTCGCTATCAGGATAGCGACTGGTCGAACGACGACTCGGATAGAAACCTCCGGGTGGTACGATCACCGGCCGCGGCGCGTGAATAGTTTCGTCTAGTATTGGGTAGGACTCTGTAAGGCGCACGGCTTTACGCGGCGGTGTGTCTGCGTGGGGTCTGCCTCCCCTGGCTCCGTGACTTCCGTGAGTCGAAACGGAAGCAGGAGGTACAAAGGTCGGTGACGCCACCCGTGGTGGCACCTCTGCGGGCTCCATTACCTCTATGTGTTCTTGGGGTACCTCGGGAACAGGTTTAGATATCAGAGAAATGCGGTAGGAGGAAGATGATGTCCGCCGAGGAGAGGCGGTTTACATTGCGCCCAGGACAGCCGTTGGCACGGAGGGCTCCGGTGGATTCCCTACAGTAGAGGAGGATGTCCGGCCCTGCCCCGGGGAAGAGAGAGTAGTTTGTGCTGCGTCCAGAGGGGCAGTGTTCAAATGTACGTCAGAGGTAGATTCTTGGGGCGGTATGGACATGTTCTGTTGCGAGGTACTCATGTGTGGCAGGATTTAGAAGAAACGAAAGACCGTCCCCGTTTTCCTCTGCAGCCACGATATAAAAGGTGCGGGAAATAGGGTAGATAGACAGCTATAATGGAACCAGAACAACGCGGCTGCGTCTGACTCCGATCCTCAGGCCTTGCACGTTGCATGTTAGGCGAATTGCTCGCGGTTTGGTAGGCAGCAGGCTACCAGTTCTGGCCAATCAGAATCGAGACATCTGTTACTATGCGTAAGATCCTAAGCCGTTGTAGATTCGCTTCGGCCCTACCCGCCACGGGAGTGCACCCCCCGCTCGTGCCGGCGAACGGGCCAGAAATATAAAAAAGGAGTGATGAGTCGGAGGTGTCGGCGGCCTCAACGCGATGCCAACGCGATATCAACGCAGTATCCACGCGGCATTGGCTCCACGTTCACGTTTATCGTCAAGAGTCATGAAATTGACGAGATTATGGGCATTGCCGTGGCCCAGCAGTTTCGGTTACTAACGACTAGAGCTTCAGCATTTTCAGCCATAGACCCTTCGCGGGATAGAGATATTAAAAGCAAACATCAACCGGCCAGGTGCGCCTCATGTCTCGTCTCGTGGGCGCCTTGCATTCCCACGTTCCCCGTCGATACGTAACTTGATCCCACGAATTGATGTTAATGACATATCAGGAAATACGTTCTCATAACCTGTCCAGTTTAAATTCGTTAACCCTCCCAACCTGACTGACTGGACGGGACTCATGATTCAGCACTTCAGGCTCGGTCAAATTCCTTCCAATTTCCAAGCGCTTAAGATACAACCCATTCATAAACGCAGTGATTGAGGGCGGAAAAGGGAGACGCAAGTGCATACCAAAGAAGACGAAGCCACGTGGCTGTAGCACGGATAAATCACTGAGAGCAACACCATTAGTATCTCACGCTGTATGGGATGGAACAACGCAAACAACAGTACAGTGAGTGTATGTGCGACAGGGAATGTGCGGAAACAATCTGTGATTATCCCTTATCTCTGAATACTGCAGCTCGTTTCTATGGTCCATGGTCAAATTGTCTCCTAATTTGGTCACATGCAAACGCAATCCGCGCGCAATCAAATGTCAGATGACTACGTCCGTCATCTGTACAGGATTAGCCGGCAGGCAGAAAGAAAAACATGGATGACTCTTCGGAGTTGGGACCTTTGGTCTTGTCTGGCATTAGCCAACCAGTCATGCATGCCGACAAGGCTTTTGCACGTCCATCCTTGGAAGCGTGTGCGAACCAATAAAAAAAGGGCCAGGTTTGAGGCCCGAGGATCATTTACGTAGGTGAATGAGGGAGACCCAGGTACACCGGAGGGGTTGAAGGACGGGGCAGAGTTGTCTCCCGTGTTGTCGATGGTGGTTTCTGTCACCCAGCACCTATCCGTCTACAGCGTTGTGTTGTACCTAGATGTGTGCACACCGCAGCTCTCTACCTCGATCATAAATGAGCAATCGTGACAATGGGATACTTGGCCTGTTTGAGGGGCCGTTAGAAATGGGACGTCAGTAGGAGGTCTGTCTCACAGCACAACACAATCTTACCTGGCACGTGCCACAATGGAGCAAGAGCTGTTCCTAATTACGCCGCAAAACCTGGAAACTTCCACAAGGACGTCAGATGATAATGACGAAGATATCGGGCACGTTCAGGTGAATACCTGGTGCAAGACGTCAAGTCAATGGCGACGAAACTGGGGCCTGGATGGTGAGAACGCGGGATACGGCGCATGAGTGTGTACAGATACATGTTGTATCTTCGTATGCTGTGTGGTGTACCATGACGACGATTTGTGCTGACTGCTTCGTGGGTCCTGGAAGCTTTGTTACTCTGCAGGCTCATTGTCGTCCCGCCGTGTGCGATTATATCAAGCATAAGGGGTTTAATTTATGACAAGTAGAGAACGAACTCAGGGAGTCGGACCCGGGGTGGAGGGCATTCTGCCCATGCATATACGAACATTGGGCTTGCTTTACCTGGTCCCGGTAGATCATCCGAGGACCATC
>Ga0307512_10008336_pt1 | contig 10119 bp, 8 predicted proteins | sample 14_EM_MG_FD_200267 | JGI IMG/M metagenome (GOLD analysis project Ga0307512, IMG submission 200267) | Populus trichocarpa ectomycorrhiza microbial communities from riparian zone in the Pacific Northwest, United States - 14_EM | ecosystem: Host-associated > Plants > Roots > Unclassified | place... | reverse complement strand
AAGATATTCGGTCCCCGAAGATCACAGTGAACAAGGTTCGCGTCATGTAGGGTCTGGACAGCCGTTCGAAGCTTTTCGGAGAAGTCCTCCCTGGTCTCGGTGCGGCGCCACGACGTAGTTGACCCGTAAGGGCGCATAACGGTACCGTCCAAAGTATAGTCTATAGAGAGGATAGATCCTCAGACTCTCGGATGAACGTGGTAAATGCGGAATGGTAGATCTGAATTGGAGGTCTGGATTGATCTACGGGCCGATTGCTGTGGATTGTATCGAGATGGCCGGCGTTCTGAATGTTTCGTAGGTTCGAAAAATTTGCTGTTCCGAAAGGTGGGGGTTTCCACGGACCAGTTCGGTGATTGTTTCCCGGACTATTCCGCAAATGAGGCCTGAGGTATGGAATCTCATGGATGCCGCTTGCTGGTGATGATCGGACAGCTCTCTATATGCCTACGTTGACGTCAGTAGCTTCCGCGATAATTCTGTGGAAACGGCCATACAAAAGAGGACGATAAGAGTTTACTCTTCCCTCACATCTGATAAGATGGGAACTTCACGGTGGTCTTTGAAATGAGGTATTCATCCGTTAGCTCAGGGCTGGTCAGATCATGGACACCGTTATTGTGGGCTGCCTGAGACCTGACGCTTCCCCGGGCTGCGGACCGTAAGCACTACGTCAAATGGGAGCGCATGGGACCGTACCTTATACGTGCAGACTTACCTTTAAACTCAGAGAGGGAATCTCAAGGCGGCTGCGGTTAACATCCTCGATGGATTGCGCAGTATATTTGGATATTACTTCTATGGAGTCGAATGCGTTGTATTCCGTTGTGTTGTGAGACCGGGACTTGCGCTCAAATAAAACATGGTTGAACGGCAGCTTGCGATGCCATACTACGGCTGCAGCGAGTTCAACACCCAACGTGGTAAATGAATAGGATAAGACTCACAGAAATCAACGATGAAATTTACGCACTTTGTATGGCCAATGGGGTTTTGGGAGAGAAGCAGCCTGGTCAAACCGTCTTCTTGAGCATCGTATTGTACGCTTCTTTATACGAATCCTTAGCTGCGAATCATTAATAGCAGACAAGACAAAGTCCCATAACCTTTCGTACCTCATGCACATTGACACTACCGCAGGATCTAACCTCTTTGACAAATAATTCGTAATGAAATTGCAAGGGGCTCGCTCGATGATTTTGACGGTGTCCTACGGCGATACCATTACATTCTCGGAGCCGGCGTACGTGCGATGTGAGGACTCATTCCCGTACAGAACAAAGTTGAATCGTCCTTAAGGGAGTCAGTGACTTTCACAGCAGATTAGAGGTAAGTAGGCTGACGCACTGAGGAGAACGATGAGACGCGCCTCGCGTTGTATTTTTCCAACGAGATATCAGAGCGAAGCTTATATCATGTCTCTAAATATTCATCCGTGATGAGTTCCGCGAGCCCCTTCACAGGCCTGGGTGTCATTTCACAGTCTATTCCGAGGGTTTCTACGAGCTATGAGAAGTCAAACGTCTGCCATGCAGGACCCTCCGGCCACTATACCTGATACGTTTTAACTCCAACATCGACATCCAAGTGGAAGCAATTCCGAGCGCCTCGTTCCATGACGTCCACGGTCCGTGTGGGGGGGGGGATCCGATTGTGTGTGATGTGCTCGTAGGATGTTGAACACCTTTGGAACAAGATGGAACAAGAGCATAGAGCGACTGGTCGGTCTCCGCCCACCGCTGACTGGGGAATAAATTCACCGAAGACAATAATCAGGCCCTTCGAATTGTGGGTTTTGTCCAAACTTGTGTTGTCATCGAGGAGATTGCTGCTGTTCAGTACTGTCGCGACCATATTCTTCCGACTACGTCTCCCCTCGAGAAATTTTGAATGTTATGGAGTGACGTCAAGGATGGTCTGGATTCAGTGTATTACCTCATAGACCTCGATCTCAGCTTCCACACCCCGAGTCTCGGACTCATCCCGGGGGTGACTCGATCTGATCATCTTATCCCGAACAACGTTCTACGTAAGACTGAGGCCACAAACAGAGGTCGAGAGTCGCGGCGTGCTTGGGTGGCCACGGTTTCACCTCGATCATCTCCAGTTACGCACTCATTCGTTGACCACCTGCTGTATTTTCGATGCATCAGATACTTCTCCTCGATGAGCTCGTCCGAAGCATAGCCTACTGCGCAGACCGCACGACTCAAGGGTCCGCATCGTTACTTGCCCTCGCATGCTGTTGCAAATCACTCGAGGGACCCGTCATGGACATACTGTGGCAACGTCAGGTTGATCTATCCACTATCCTCAAAACTCTACCTGCGGATTCCTGGTCGATTGCCAATGATGTTTTTGTACGTGGAAAACTGCCCTTCCCATTCGCGTCGTAAACCTTACCCAGCTCTCAGTCTCTATCAAGGAACCTTTCACGGGAAGAGTGGGAACGATTTAGAAAATACGCTGCACGCGTGACTACACTTGGGGTACCTCAGATGAATTCCCAGTATGGAACCCCCCCAAACCGTCCTCGAGCCTGGGTATCCGCGGAAACCATTCAACTAATCGGGATGGAATCACAGCGAGAAGGGTTCTGGCCCCGGCTTTGTTCGCTGAAGTGCAACATCGGCTGGGAGATCGCACCATTCATCGCATTGTTCCTGGCTCCAACGATTATCGACCTTGATCTGACCCTTCCACGCGAGAATAACCGACTTCTGCAGCCCACACTCTCCCTCCTCGCGCACACATGTCGTCGGCTTCAATCGCTGAGGATGAACGTCGATGCCTCCGGCCCGCATTCCGGTGCTGAGATGGGACGTCTTCTCTCTGCCTCACGACACACCCTGTATCATATCGACATTGGACCCTCCGCCCCGCCAGAGATTTTCCCCGCAATATTCAACCTCCCGCTACTCCGGAGCCTCACCCTGCAGGAACCACGGCTTCCGGATCAATTCCCACCCGAGATATCACCCCCTTTAGAAACTATCGACTTCAACGGTAACCATGGTCCGAACTTGACGCAATTTTTGAAGAGACTCCAGAAATTAGCAGCGGTATCGGTATACTGCGGTGAAACCATCCAGCTCTCTACGTTCCTCGACTCATTATGTGGCGCAACCGCAACCGTAGGTTGTCTCAGTCTGTCACCCGTAACAACCCTCGACCGCTCCAGCGTCGCCCTACTTCGCACATTCACCAATTTAACATCCCTCACAATCCGCTGTGCCTGCGGGTATCGTGGAAGGAGTTGGCAGTGCAGCTTCCAGCTGACAAATGAGGACCTCTTGGACCTCGGGGGAGCCCTACCGCATATCCGTACCCTGAGTTTAGGCCCAGGCTGCCACGGACCGTGTCATGTTACTTTCAAATCCCTGGTCTGTCTATCAAGGATGTGTGGTAACTTGGAAAATCTCTCGATCAGAGTAGACTTCGCGGACATCGTCGATGGTTCTGACCAACCAAATCACAGGAACGCCAGCTTAAGAGACAACGGTGCTTGTCCCCAGAGGGAAAGGAGCAGACTGTGGATACTTACAGTCGGAAATTCACCTCTTCCTGACACCCCTCGTTGCGAGTGGATAGTAGCACTGGCCTTGGCCAGTACTTTCCCGTCCCTCAAATACCTTTTCTCTTACTGTTCCGGTGAGATGAGCAAAAGGTGGAATGAAGTTTTTGGGGATATATTCGTCTGCCAGAAAATTTTCCATATCACCCAAGGGGAAGGTAAGCGTCTCAGATCTCATCACTCATGTTCAGTGATCCCGATACCGATGCGTTCAACTTAGACACCACCCTAGTTCTGTAAACTCATAGAAGGATCTCATCGACCGCAGGTTGGTCAATCACCGGAATTGCTATTGGGTGTGGTACGAGATCTGTCGGTGTTCGCTTCAAATCGTTCGAATTTATGAAACTTATCTCGCACGAGCTCATATTGTTATTGTTCACCTTTCTTGAATGTAATGTGAATTAGCAATTGGCTTGGACGCAGCGAACAGCCTAGTCCGGTACGGTATTGACAAACATATCGAGGTCCGCGATCACGTGTTCTTCACCGGTTTCACCCTCGAGAGATTAAATCCATGCTGTTTCTACCCCCACCCGCCACGACAATCGCTCGGACATGTCTCATGCCAGCTATCGTATTGTCAGCGCGATTAAATCCCACCCGGTGCCGAGGTCGCAGAGATACGGGGCCTCCAGATTACTTCAACATGAACGGATCATCAAAACCATTACACGTATCCTCTCTGCCCTGAATGCAAAATCCACCGTCGTGGCTTTCGCGACGGCATGCAAGGCTCTGGAAAGACCGGTCTTGGACGTACTTTGGGAATCCCAAGATGACTGGTTCCAGCTGCTGAAGTGCTTTCCACCTGATGTTTGGGAGGAACGTGATAACGCCTTCGTGAGTTGCCGTTCTTCTGCCAGCGCTCGCCACCTATTCTTATTTGTACCACGCGGGAATCCAATTTTAGCACTTCCTCCGCAATCCTATCCCAGCAGAGTGGACTCGCTTTAGGAGATATGCGTCGAGGATGGTTCGTATGAATATCATGCTGACGCAGAAAACCATATCGATCCCCTCCTTCCAAATCTTGAATATGGAAGCCAACAACACTCCTTTATTCCCGAAACTCCGAACTTTAAGTTGGAGAACAGGATGGGATTTTGTCCCGTTCATATCCTCGTTCCTCTCGCCCAGCTTGTCGTCTGCGACGATCTACTTCATCGACGACAACTTTAATGTCCTCCGGGTACCCGCGCTATACAACCTAGCAAACGAATGTCGGCATTTAGAAGAAATCCATTTGTTCGGTCTCACCCCCGACCGAGGAGTCGACGACGCCATGTCAGACCTCCTCTTAAAATCAGCAAATACGATTCGCGTCTTAAAACTATACCCCGGCATCCAAGGAAGAGCCATCTATGTTGCGATGCAACTGCCCAACTTACGAGAACTCGGAACAGAATTTATGACACTCCCACCCGTCTTACCCTCCGTCATCTTCCCTGCACTCCAATCACTCAACTTATGGATTCGAGAAGGGACACCCTGGGTACAACTCCTACCCTACCTACGAGGACCTTCGTTGGAGAAGATTGCAGTTTATTGCGCAGATAAGACACTGGACGCGGTCCCAGGCATGCTCGGCCGATCGTTATCAGGAGCACACTTACACCGGACATTAACCTCGCTCGAGTTCTTCGGCCAAGGAATTCGATGGGACCTAAATCATGAAACCTTGTTGCCCTTCTTCTCCTTCCGAGGCCTCACTCGACTTTCCTTGCTCGGGCATTGTCAGGCGGGAGAATGCCACTTCTCGTTAACGGATCGAGACATTACAGGCTTATCCTTCGCCATGCCCAACCTCACCTTCCTTGGACTCGGGAGCCATCCGTGTAACACCGGTACTGCCCAGGTTACGTTTGCAAGCCTCGTCATCCTCTCGATGAATTGCCGGGCTTTGGAACAGCTCCGACTCCACTTCGACGCGACCAGTATCGTGAAACAGACGTTGGCCAAATCCAAGAATACCCTTCCTCGCTCCGGAGAAGCGACGTTGTTCACCAGTACCAGTCGATGCCGGCTTAATACTTTGCACGTCGGGAATATTCCGTTCCCTGACGTTCCCCATAGTCGCTGGATTATCACCACGGCCTTAATGCATATCTTCCCCCATTTGATCCACATCAAGCATGGCGGAGAATCGATCTGGAAGGACGTACTGGATTGCATCACTATTTGTAGGATGATTCCGACTGTGATACCGGGGCCGTGAGTTACTGCTTGGAATTCTTCACATGTATGGGGACAGAATACTTATTGATGAGTTTCTCCGAGAGATCCCACTCCCCTTTCTTACGACGAGCTCGACTTGGCCTGGAATGAGGAATTTAACCTTCATCGATTATCGGTCACTCATTACAATTATCGATTTGGTTATACGCAAATCTGTAAAAGCAACCTCGTAAGAGTACAGTAGTACACAATCATTATGTTTCCAACACAAAAAGCTGCCGCGGACACCAAGAAAGGTATACCTTCCTAAGAGGTATATCTAACTGCGTGCGAAGGAAGGTTTTGTCGCTTATTTCTTCTGTATGTCAAGGACGATACGACCAGCAATGGTTCCGGCCTCGAGACCCTCGTATACACTGCGAGGTTCAGTTAGTGTCCGACTCAAACAAGGGAGAACGAAAACACGAGCGCACTCTTTGAGGTCTGCCAAGGCCTGCTGCTTGAATACGACCCTGACTTTGCCACGATCGGCGATGTCGAGAGCCTCAATAGAATCCTGACGGTTTCTAGAGATCGGAGCGAATTGGCATCTGAATGCTCGAGGTAAGCGGATGCAAAACGAACTTACCCGACGTAGGAACCGATGATGCTGATGCTCTTGAGGACGGTGAAGAAAATGGAAGCTTCGAGCGTGGCAGTTCCGGGTAAGCCAACGGCCATGAGCGTTCCACCAGGGCGGAGGTAATCAACGGCTTGGGTGTAACCTGAGGAGCTAGCGGTTGTAACGACTGCAGAGTGAGCACCGAGTCCACCGGTGATGCGCTTGATGTCTCCAACGAGGTCCTGGGTCTCCTTGAAGTCGATCCAAGCCTCTGCACCGAGGGCAAGTACGAGTTTCTTCTTATCTTCCCCGGAATCTAATCGCAAACAAGGGCCCAACAAGAACAGTCAGCCTCGGAGGTATGATCAAGGGATAGGAAGTTGAGGAATAACCCACCGATAGCGATAACACGAAGACCCCTTGCAGCGGCATATTGGATAGCAAGATGTCCAAGTCCTCCACCAGCGCCTGGGAGGACGATCCAATCACCCTGCTGGGTCTGGGAGTACTTGATAGCACGGTATACGGTGACACCCTAAACCGTGTGAAATTACTCGTAGATTAGATAACGGAGGAATTTTAGGCAGTTTGATTATCGCTCACAGCACAGAGAATTGAAGCGGCATCGGCACTTGGAAACCCGTCAGGAATGGGGGTGACGTCTGGAGAAAACAGATCAGTGATTTCCCCAGCCATGCGTCGTCGGAAGTGGCATACGGTTGACCCAAGAGACCTAGAGAATAAAATCGCCTGAGAAATAGGGGACCATGAGATGAATCGTGATAGCTACGTACGACGTATTCTGCAAATGTTCCGTCAACGGTGAAACCGCTGTTTTTGACGCTGACGCAATCTATATGAAGGGCGAAAAACAATTGGTTCCGACCCAGAAATCAAGGGACTACGAGCCTCGTACCTTGCTCTAAGCCCTTACGGCACTAGTAAGGATAGATATTGGATAAATGAACAAGAGAATGGGTCTCGAGGTGGAGAAATGGGGCGCACAAATTCACACTGAAGGCAGGAGTAGGCAAGCCATTTGATACCGACACGGTCACCAATCTTTACAGGCGAGTCCTGCGTGTTGTTTCCAATAGCAACGATCTCACCAACACCTTCGTGACCACCGATGAGGGGACTAGGGAAAAGTCAGCACACGTAAATAACCGACGGCAAGATAGACACGAACGTGACACCGGAGATGGGCCAGTCATCCTTCTTGACGTGCAAATCTGTATGAGGAACTTGGTTTGAGCTCGAAAACGATGAGGCCGTCCACAGACTTACCGGTATGGCACACGCCAGAGCAGTGCATCCTGATAAGACATTCACCAGGCTTCAGCTCATCGGGCTGCTTGACGGGATGGTCTTTGCGGATTTCGATAGGGGCTCCTGGCCTAGGGACAACGGCAGCGATTTGAACCTTCGGGATAGACATCAGTGTGGAAGTGAAGCGGGTCTGTGAGTGGACGGGTGAGGGAGAGGTGGTGAGCCCGGCCCTGCTTTATATATGTTCGGCCCCTCCGTCCCATGGAGCCTCCAGAGGGGCCTATGATTTCAGTTCTGACTCGCTATGCCATGGTGGTGATAGCCAGCCGATCAAGCCTCTCGGCAGATTGTAACCGCCTAGAGGGGCCTCGGTCGGGATCCGGAGGATTTGATCGATTCATCGCCCTTTGATTCTGGTGCCTGGACGGATTTTAGCGTCCAAATCCCCACCAAAGCTGTACCACTCTCAGTGCGACTCTTTTCCTACAACTAATGGGAACAATTCATATTTCAGGAAAAGGAGGCTCAAACGGTCAGATGTTTTATGCCTTGGTATTTAGCAACAAAGAGCATCGTATATCCATCAAGTGGCAGTTGAAGTCCGGGTCGCGGCTTGACGTTCGTATGGCCGGAAGGTGGGGTGGGTAAGTCGATGCGTGCAATCTCCTTACGAAACCTACAGTTTTAGGCAAGTACGGAGAAGAGGGAAACAACGAGCCAGGCGGGTCGAGAACCATCCTGGGGCGCCTACGGTCCGTACCTCGAATCCGACGGTTAGAGATAATAATAAAAACGTACGTAAATGTACACTAGCGATAAGCACGCATCATCGGATTGGTCATCCAGATCCATCCACAAAGCTGCAAATCGATTTTCAACTCAACGCCGAGTGTGACGATAACTCGGCGTGACGCATGCCACGTGATGCGTGTCGCGTCTCTCAATTCAACTCCGTTCATCAAGCCGTCCGCGATCGTGGATTGCCGCAATCCGCCTTACCCCATCCCCCTTTGCCAATGCGAAAGGTTTCATGAACGAGGTCACCCCCTGGATTAGCGACTATTTTATAAATCTTGCCACCACGTATGGCTCTAGCTATAGTGATGTTCCTCAAGCTGCAAAAGTCAGGAGGTGTCAGCTCAAGAAGGTATGCAAGAATGTCCCGGTCCAATCGACGCACTAACATCTGTTTTTGGGCATAGGTTTTAACATCAGAGCCCAAAGATTACTTTTGGGTCGTCCTTTCAGACAAAGAACACGAAGTCCCTGGTCGTATCCCCAAGGAGGTTGTCGAGGGGTGTATAAAGTGAGGAGCAACCCTCAGTTTCTTGGTACACGTTTCTTACCAGGTCTAATTCAGGGAGGCAAAACGCGACAAGACATTTACCCGGCACACAGGATCCGTCATCGGTGTCCGTGATTTCACCCCGTTGTTCATCCGAGTTGAGGATGGACCCTCGACTTCTGCACCCCGGAAGGTACTCGGACTCGAAATAAGAAAGGCTAAACTGTGTGGTTCCGCTGCAGAGTCGATATGGGGCAGCCCCCAGCCATTAGATAGTGTTCCGGAGTTGAAGGAATGGTTGCATGAACTTCGAAAGCCGGACGGTAACCGGTACGCGGACTTTATGCTATATTTTACGCGGATTGGGCTGACAATTCATCACTAGAAACATACTCAAGATCAAGAAGAAGCAGCAAGAAGAAGCGAAAGCCGCTGAGCAGTTCAACGGACCCTCCGAGCCCTCACCTGACCTCGGGTTTCAACACCTACCAACATATGCCCCTGCTGCCGCTCCGCGAAAGGCAGCTTCGACCATATCTGCCGTCCGCGAACGGTCGCCCATGCAGCGTTACCGGCGAAAATGGCATAAGGCTGTTCCAGGATTAGTCGAATTCGCCCATTGTCTGCAAATACCAGAGGATGTTCGATTGAGGATCTCGGGTGGGGTCCCCAAGCGCATCATATCCGTCAGGATACTGACCTGAATCGCAGAAAAGCGGACCAGCAAGAGAGCCGGAGCCGAGTTGCGGAGACCAGGTCTGCCCTACTTCATGCCCACGGAAGTTCTTCACTCACAATTTTATCGATCCAGGAATAACTCCTACGACTCGACCTTCGAATAGTAAGTGTGCCTGTTCTTGATCAATCCATCCGTACCAATCGCACCTACAGTAAGAGGCGCATTGGAAATAGGCTCCAGTCCTGCGCGCCTCAGCTCTGTTCCACGTGCGACAACTCCCGAGGAATGGCCCGCCTCCCCTGGCGTACTAAAAAGGCTCTACGATAATCACGAAACCGATATGAGCTCAGATGTATGCTCGTCTCGGCAGTCATCTCCGATCAACGTCCACCAGGATGTTGAGATGCACGAGGTTGAGGCACAACCCGTCCCCGAAACCGTCCCCGAGACCCCCCAAGCCACTGTTGAATCTCAACCCCGTCATCTCTCACCCCCACCCCCTGCTCAACCACCTCGACCGCGATCCCCCCTAC
>Ga0307512_10008335_pt1 | contig 10119 bp, 4 predicted proteins | sample 14_EM_MG_FD_200267 | JGI IMG/M metagenome (GOLD analysis project Ga0307512, IMG submission 200267) | Populus trichocarpa ectomycorrhiza microbial communities from riparian zone in the Pacific Northwest, United States - 14_EM | ecosystem: Host-associated > Plants > Roots > Unclassified | place... | reverse complement strand
AAGCAGCACATCCAATCCACCTAAATCAGCCTTTTCACACTACTGACACGGCTGCAATGACCACATCACTCGACGCGAAGCAACCGCTCAAGTCGGCCGAGCTTGATATGGATCCGTCGAGGCGAGACCGAAGGCGCAAACCGACGTTTCGTAGTTTCAGCGACCAGGTCTCTAAGAAGAATCCTCATTCACATCTTCATCCACTTATCAGGGCTGCTCGCGGTCTTCCCGTTAAGTCGCAGCCACAGGATGACGAGAAAGTCCTTAAATGCAAGGACCGCTCCGAGTCCGTCGCACCCGGCACTGGTTCTAATAACCTTGACCTCTCCGATTCGGGCGTGCGTGCGGCTCTGTCAACTCTACTTGCCCCTTACCAGAACCAAGGCACCGATTCCCAGTCACTATCGAAGCCCACAAGCCCCCGCTCTTCTAAGGTCATCAACGCCCTCCTTCAGCTGATCAACAAACCCACCAAACCCGCCCAGCAGCCAACAGACACGTCATCCGACTTCGCTCCAACCCCAGAGTCATCACAGGCCTCCACGGCCCCGGAGAGTACGGATTCAGATGATGAAATTGTTGTCCTCGAGAAGGAGAATGTCGATCCAACCACATTTAGGCGACGCAGCGGCCTTCAAACCACCGCGTCCAGCGCAATTGCTTCAAACAGCACGCCTAAACGTAAACGCACCCTGAGTGACGTAGCCGAAGCACACGGACGCTCAAAGCGTTATTGCGACAGCTCGCCGCCACAGCGCAAGCTCACCTTCTTGTCACGCCCGTTGCTCTCAGACCCTGTCAATTACCCAAGCCAGTCTGTCTCTTTGCAGACTCCACGACCAAACGCAGACCTCTTCGCTGCGCGAAGCGCCCTTATTGCCGCTGCTTATCCCTCTCCCCCAAAGGCAGGCCAAGCTGTACCTGCCAAGACGACGTTCAAGGCTGCTGCATCCGTGCTTGCCTCCAACCCAACCCTAGCGCTGGCTCTCGTCAAGAAGCCATATGTTGTCCCCGAGTGGGCACGTACCACGACCGCAACCAAGCCACGCATCTCTGCGGAGGCTCTCGCGCGCCAGGAAGCCGAAAACGCGCGCGAGCAGGCCAAAGCACTCGAGCGGAAGCGGTCGAACCGTCGCAAGTCTCGTGGGCGCGGTGCCGTCGAGCAGCCACCGCCGTCTTCCCCTACCCAATCTGCGTCCAACCATCCTTTGTCAGCGGGAGCACAACCGCGCCGTGTGTCGCTGGGCAGTAGCAACATATGTGTGGGTACGAGCACCACAGCACCTATCATGGCCGCTGCCACCGACATCTTCCGGTCTTCGTCCCCGCCTCCGCCGGTTGTCTCGTCCTCGTCGCCCGGGGCAAGCGTTTCCATGCCTGTCACCGTGCCATGCACGCCGACGCGCAGGACCACCGCCGCCTCGTTGCGAAACGCTGAACCTACCACATCGTCGAGCTCGACAGTGTTCGCTGCGAGCAACAGCCCTCTCTTCTCCCCCGATGCGGACGACGACGAAAACACAGTTAAGCTTGCTAACACTGCGCTTATCCTCTCGCCCATCCAGAGCGTACTGATCGGACGTGGGATCGGGATGGAGGTACCTGCATCGCCGCTACGATGTAAGAGCAGTGTCGTAGATTCGGGTGCGGATGACGGCGAGCCTGCGATAGCGAGCATGATCACGAAGGAGAACGTGGACGCGTCGGTCGAGACACCTGCGGGCTCGCTGCCGGCTCCCTCTGATGAGGAGGAGGAAAAGGTTCAAGAAGGCGGCAGCGGGAGCGATCACAAGCATAGAGGTACCAACCATCATGACATCGACGAGGACGAGGACGACCGCGAGACAGTCGCCCAACGTTTATTATGGTCCGATACCCTCCCGCCATCTTCACCACTCCCGCCATCGAGTCCGCTGTTGAGCAGCAGTGATGCGTTCTCGGATGGCTTCGATCTCAGCCACGATGACTCCTGTACACCAGAGCCGTCCAGGGACTTACGGCATCAGGAGCAGCCGACTGGCATGGCCAACGTGGACAATGGCAGCAAGGACGCGGTGGACGTCGATGCAGACGCAACTGAGATGGCGGCATTCTGGACATCTATCGAAGCCCTGCTCGCATCCTCATCACCGTCGACCGTGATCGCGGAGGGTACCGGTGCGGGAGGAGAGGACGACTTCGCACAGCTGTGGGGCAAGGCATGGCCTGCGGAGGCTGACGTCGGTTCGTCTCTGGCCGATCTCTTCCCGCAGATGGACGATGCCCTCAAGGCGGAGGATATCTTGCAGCAAGACATCTTTGCATGAGTCTGAGGCCTTTTTTTTTTCCTCTTGTTTTTTTGTCTTTTCAATCTTGGCATTGCAGACAGTTGTAAATCATTCATGTTGTCGTCGACCACCATAGTAGTATTTGCATACCCACATTCAATAGCACAAAAGTTAGAGACCGAGACCATGGACTGATTCATCTGATTTCTGGTTGGTCAAGACGTGAACAAAGCTCCAAACTCTACAACCTAGGCTCTCAGGGTTATGATCTATGGCTGAATGCTGGCTGACTGTCCGCCACCGACACTGGCAGGGACATAACTTAACTTACAGTAATGACTTCGGGTGCCACTGAACCCATGAGGCCCGTCATTCACATCAATGGCCTCACGCGAAAGGAGGCTCTACCGAGTAAACAACACATCCCTCCGCGTAGGGTGAGCCGAGACTATCGAGGCCGTACGACTCAGAAAGACAGTAGGATGGCGACATGCAGGTGGGTCCAGAAAAGTTGGGTATTTTTCGTAGTCTTAAAGTCAGAAAGGCGAGAGAAAAGTCTGGGCTAAATAGTACGGTCTTGTACTTGTGTCGGTCGCTTTTTTTACTTTCTCGGCTTTTGACTTCTAACAAGTTGAAAGTCCAGAAAAGCGAACAAGTAAACTGTAAACTTGTTGATGACTTGAGGGGCCTTGCCCCTGGAAGAGCCAAAGAAAGGCTCATCATCAAGTAGCCTCGAAATTCGCGCGCAAACGCTTTTTGCTTCTCTCGCAAGGACCGCTCCTTCCTTAACTTGACGCTCTTGCTACTACAATAGCACCCACTGAGTATCGTTGTGAGCCTGTTGTACACCCCCTTTTCGCGGTTCATTGAGCTGCTCCGTGTCTCCTTTGTTTCCCTCTTAGCCTGGGCGAGCTGAACTTTTCTTGGCCCCCGCGACGTCGCGTCATCGATTCCTTATGCTCTTCGTACTCTGTCCTAGCCCTCTTGCGCGGACAGAGATAGTCACTCTCGGAGATGGGCGCGTCCACGCCTGACGGGGCACGGTCATTCAAAAGAGTGAAGAAAGTTCTTCAGCAGATTGTCTATTGTTCTGCATTTCAAGGAACGGAAAAAAGCAGACAATCTATGTTACCCATATTGAACGAAGGTAAAGTGGTGGGGGGATGTCTGCATAGCATCATAATATTGGGATGTTACAGTTTGAGAATTCGACGACACATACAACAGTATAATACCGCGCACCTGATTGCCATGAGCATTCTGCGTAGAGCTGACGCTAGTGAGCGGCAGACGGGCGTCCCTTAGGTCGAGGAAGACATCAGTACGTTCAAGCAAGGTGGGGAGCATGCGAAAAAATTGCGTCATGTGCCCAGGACACCATGACTGAGGCGGAGGCAATAGTGGAGGCGAAAAAACGCGACAGCATCGTGGCAATTCCGTGAAGCGGAGGAGTTCGCCGTTTGCGATCAGTGTACGCGGGTGCCAGGCGGGAGAACAATGAAGGATGAGAGATTATAGCGCCCGCCCGGATGGGATGCAAAAAATAAAGGTGTAGAGATGCCAAAAGGAAAAGGAGAGAGAAGCGAGAGAGGGGGGGGTGTAATTTTGACATACATCCGTTTGCTGAGAAGAAGGGACTCGGAATAGAATGAAAGCGCCTGTGCGACGTTAGCTGCCTGAGTGCACCAGGCTAGTGGTAAAATTAACGCAATTGGAACGGGTTTGAGGCATCGATCGTGGGAAGAGTGCCATGGCATGTCAAGGGACTTTGGTCACACATCATGATTGTCCCACCTCTGTCATGGTCCTTCGCTGACGGCATCCTCAAACCAGATGACCTGAGCTCTCTTCCACGCTAGACTTGATCCAGCCCCACTCAACAGCTTTTCTTTTGGATGTTCCTAACGCCAGTCATGAATTGCCTCCGCGCTCCCAGGTCCATACGCACAATTGCCGTGCTCCCGTTCCCGGGCACGATGTTATTTCCTCACCTGTAGGTATCTGTCTCGGCTTCTGCAACTTTGTTGCGGAATGCAGGTCCTCTCAAGACGAAACCCAAATATGGAATTGACACTGAACTCGCCATTTGGAATATCGGACCGCAAGAGTCAAGTCGAAAGGGACATCGGAAGTATGGTGCTTTTGATAGGGTAGAGAGATAGTGGCATTCGAGTATGGTATAACGAAGCAATCGACTTCTGACCAACAGAACATTCTTGAACGTTGACAGGTTGCGTCGCCTTGACTCACCGCGGTCACTATCCGAGGGCAACCCTAATACAAATGTAGGAAATGACACGAAGGAACAGCAACATGTTAGGCAGAGCACGGGACAGACAAGTAATTACAGCAGGCAGGGAGCGTTGACAACAAGCTAAGACAGGTAACGGTATTCTTACACACTGCGACGTACTAACACGGACGCGGTGAACAGCACCATTGGAATTGATCCTGTGGGCAATGACAAGGCGGAGACGGTCCTGACAAAGGACGTCCTCAAAGGAAATCGGTCATCTCAAGCACAATCACCACTTTGTATCGCCCAGCGGTGCCTGGTTCCATCCGAACCATATCAACCTTCGAATCTGGGTGGTGCACATAACGACTGGCAAGTCGTCGGAGATTTTCTACTGCTGGTTGGCCAAGACCTTGCTGCTGGTGAGTCGACGGATCAGGAAAGGCGGTCTGTGCAGGGCCTGGTACAATACCCCGAGGGGCATACCCCAAACGATGGTTTCCTTGGTTGACCTGCATGGAATCCGATTGGTAATCTATGTGTCAAAAGTAAGTCAGTACCACACGGGAGAAATGACTTGTTCATATTCTGGGGCACCTTGAGCAAGTCCTACATTGGGATATGTGCACGGGACGGCAGGGTCCTGGTGACAAGGTTGTTGGTCACATGCGAAGGTCGACAGTCTGCGTACGTATAAATCACTCACGTCACGGAGTTCGCGGTAGTATGCTAAACTATCGTTGAAGTATTGTCGGTCCTGCGGGGTGTCTTGCACAACACCATGGACTCGGACAGCTGGAGGTACGACATCCTCCCATTGACCTTCGGGTTGGGCACGACTGGCAGCGGGAGGCATCTAAACAACATTTTGCACAAATACATGAGCGTTCACACGAGGGAGCCTGATTGTTATGACGTGCTAGACTGACCGCAGCATTGTGAAGTACGGGGTTGTACTGTTGAGGTGCAATGAAACGAGGAAGTAAGTCCCCCGGGAGGTGATCGACTTGTTGCGGTTCCATATCAGTCATTTGATGCTGCGGGTGTAATAGTAAGGGGATGTATACGCAGGGAGCTTTTTGTTCATATTATTATAACATCGAATTTGTGACCGAAAGAGCGCTCCACGGAGAAGGCAGAAATAGATGGACTCGGATGTGGAGGCATCGAGGCGTGGTGTACGTCTGATGGAGTCATTCACGCATTGCTGCCAGCGGAATTTGAAGCTTGTAGTTGTATGTTGTATGGAAGACGCTGTGACTTTAATCGATGTCTAAGATCTGAGGTCCGATATCTTGGCACCGTCTCCAAATGCGATCTCTGACCGGCTGTCCCAGAAAGTGCTAGTTGCTCTTCTTCACAGATGAAAAAAAAAATTGATAGACGGGGGCCGGGAACGGATAGTCCGAGTCCCGAAAGACAACGACCATGTCGGATGTGAGCCCGGAACGGATCGGACGAATGTCTCAGATCCATATACCTACGTTATTGATCAGTTACCAAGTGTCTTACTTATATTTACCAGTTTGATCTGATGCCCGAGGGGCACTCTATCTTTCGTATATATATCCCAGTAGTTTGTGACGTCCACCTCAGTTCTCGTGCTACACTCGCGCGCTGTTACTGAGGTGAGAACCCTTTTGTTATATCCCTTAGCTTACACCTGTGCTGACATGTAGTAGTACCTACGTCGTTGTCCCACAGGTGAATATACATATAGTTCTTGTGCTACACTCACGCGCTATTACTGAGTACCTACGTCATTGTCCCACAGACAACAACCGAGCGCGCGTACTCGAACTCACTAGGTTAACCCCATAACTAAACTTCAGGTTATGGGCCCTGCCCAACCAACTGCTACACCTGCTAACACATCTGCTGCCGGTTCTACACCCTCCCCATCGTCTGCTCCATCTGTCCCCTCTACCATGTCTGCCCCTTCTTCTACTATCGAACAACTCCCTCCCAACATCCCTCGCCTTGAGCCCAATGGTGTCAACTGGGCCGTCTTCTCTATGCGCTTCCAGGAGGCTATGCAAGCCACGCGCCGCTGGTCGTACTTTGATGGATCTAAGCTGTGTCCTGTGCCTGCGGACAAAGCCAACCCCACCGATGCCGAAACTGAAGCCATAGACAAGTGGGATTATGAGGATCAAATCGCTCGTTATCTCCTGTCCCAGCGTTTGCCAGACACTACCACCATGCAAGTCAGTCACTTCAAAACTGTCAAGGAGCGTTGGGAGAAAGTCACTGAGGAGTTCACTGCCAAGAGCGTGTATGCGAAGAACGACCTTGAGCATGTGTTCCTCTTGATGCGCTGCCCCAAGGGTGGAGACGTCCGGGTTTTCCTCACCAGTCTCACTTACAAACGCGAGGAGCTCGCAGCTGCCGGAGTCACCATCAGCGACAAGGACTATGAACGCACTGTCTTGAAGGGTATCCCAGACGAGTTGGCCAGGTATGCCGCCCACCTCCTGGGCTCGGCACGTCTCACCGATCCGAACGCCGTTGTGGATACCAACATGCTCATTGGTCATATTTGTGAGGAGGCAGAGCGCATAAAGAATCATCGCACCGGTAGTCAGCCGAACCAGGGAGGCAAGAAGGATGGCCAGTCAGACAAGGCTCTGGCTGCCATTGGTTTGGAGGGGGGCAACAAGAAGGGGCGTCGCAAGGGCAAGTGCCACAACTGTGGCAAGCCAGGTCATTGGGCACGCGAATGCCGCTCCAAGAAGAAAGAAGAGGGAGCGAGCGGGCAAGCTGCAGGATCGTCGTCGTCGGGCACAGATAGCAAGCCTGAGACAAAGCCTGTGGGCTCTGCCAACATCGTGGATGCCGATGCAATTGGAGGCGATGGCTTCTGGATGGCTGAGGAGGTCGCTCCAGCGCAAGTTATGAGCGCGGAGCTGGACACACTGCTCGAGGAGCTGGATGATTCGGAAGAGGTCGTCTGCGCACAGACCAAGGGCACGGAATTGTACCTGCATTGGTGCAGCCCTGACGACTGGCTGCATGACGACTGGGCGGACCCGCTGTTTGAGGAGGAGATGGCCTGCGCTGTTATCACGCCAGCCGAGGATGATGGTGCACCGCGCACTGAGTTATACGACTCTGGAGCCACCAGGCACATCAGCCCCTATCAATCTGACTTCACTTCCTACACACCTTTGTCGCCGCCTCTACCTGAACACTGCCAACCAGCAACGCTTCCCCGCTGTAGGGACCGGAACTCTGACTATCCGGGTGCCAAACAAGGGTACCGAGTCCGAGCTTGCACTGCGCGATGCGCTGCATACGCCGTCCGTCACCTACACCCTTGTGTCCCTTGGATCGCTCGACATGGAGGGCTACCATTTCCACATTGGGGACAGACGCCTCGAGATTGACTCTCCGGAGGGGGAGCAAGTCGGTCAGGTCCCGCTCACGCAGCAACGCTTGTACAAGGTCGCTCGCCCAGAGTATGCCAACGCCGTGGAGCCCCTATCTGTCATGGAGTTACACCGCCGCATGGGTCACATCGCCGTCGCCAGCGCCCGCAAACTAGTCGAGAGCGGGGCTGTCACAGGGGTCGAGCTGGACCCGAACTCGCAAGAGCATGACTGCGACGCCTGCATCTTCGCGTGCGCAACTCGTCTGCCTGTCCCCAAGGTCCGCATTAGTCCACCGGCTCAGAGTTTCGGTGATCACATACACACCGACGTCTGGGGGCCTGCATCTATCTCCACTCGCCAAGGTCGCCGGTACTTCGTCACCTTCACGGACGATGCCACGCGCTTTACCATCTCGTATCTGTTGCGCACCAAGGACCAGGCTCTGGAGGCCTACAAGTCGTTTGAGGCGTGGGCTATCACTCAGGGGCACTGCAAGGCAATCAAGGTACTCCGCTCCGATCGAGGAGGTGAGTACTTGAGCGACGCATTCAACGCGCACCTCGCGGCAGCAGGCACGGCGCGCAAACTGACGGTGCACGACACCCCGCAGCTGAACGGCGTTGTGGAACGTCTTAACCGCACGCTGCTCGAGCGGATCCGCGCCTTCGCGCATGGGAGCGGCCTGCCCAAGTCACTCTGGGGCGAGGCGCTGCGCCATGCGGTCTGGCTGAAGAACCGCACTGTGACGCGCGCACTGGATGGCAAGACCCCGTTTGAGGCCTTGTACGGTCGACCGCTGGACTTGTCTGGTCTGCGCGTGTGGGGCTGCCAGGTGTGGGTGCACGATCCTGACGGGTCGAAGCTGGACGTGCGTGCGCGCAAGGCGCGTTGGCTCGGCTTCGATGTCGATGCACGAGCCCACCGAGTTTACTGGCCAGGGCCGGGCACTGTGACTGTCGAGCGAAACGTCTACTTCGCGGCGTCAGCTCTGTCCGAGGGGGAGGATTCATACTTACCAACACTTAGAGGCGAACAGTCTGACACCTCGACTACCCCCACAACTTCTTCGCCGCCCGCAGCGCCCGCGCCTCGTATACCCTCACCGCCCGCTCCAGTACCGAACGTACCAGACAATCCACCTGTCGAAGCACCCCCTAGTCAGCCGCCCCCACTACGTCGCTCCACACGCACCAAGAAGCCCTCGCGCCTTGTGCGCGACTTGCAGTCCGGAGAGGGAGTCGGCATGCAATTGCCCAGCTCCTTTGCTGATGAATCTGAGGAGGCAGGGGGAGCGTGGTCCGTCGAGGACGGCACGCCAGTACTACTTGAGGACTTTGATGGACTCGAGTGTGCTCTTGCTGCAGAGACTGCAGATGCTGAGGCGTTGGAGCCGCGCATGCTCGCTGAGGCAAAGCGCAGGCCGGATTGGCCTCAGTGGGAGAAGGCGATACAGGAGGAGCTCGCTACCTTGAACGCTGCTGGGACTTGGAGGCTTGAGGAGGCACCACCGGGCGCAAACATCATTGGATGCAAGTGGGTCTTCAAGGCCAAGAAGGATGCTGCTGGCAACATCGCTCGCTACAAGGCAAGGCTGGTCGCACAAGGATTCAGCCAGATAGGGGGAGTAGACTACGACGACACCTATGCCCCTGTAGCCAAGCTAGCCTCCTCGCGTGCCATCATTGCTATGGCGAACCGTCTTGGCATGGAGCTCCACCAGGTCGACATTAAGGGGGCTTACCTCAACGGTGTGCTGAATGAGGACGAGGTCTTGTACATGCATCACCCCCCTGGATACAAGGTACCCGGAGCAGGCACGCGCGTTTTGCGCCTTGTGAAGACTCTGTACGGTCTCAAACAGTCTGGGCGACGCTGGTATCAGAAGCTTCGCTCCATCTTCCTGTCCCTCAAGTTCAGCCAATGTAGAGTCGATCAAGCTGTCTTCATTAAGTGGGATCCGCGCAAGCGTGAGCTTACCATCGTCGCTGTGCATGTTGATGACTGCACAATGACCGCCACCACCATCCGCCTCATCCAGGACCTGAAAGAAGGTCTGCGCCAGCACGTTGAAGTCACTGATCTGGGGGAGCTTCACTGGATGCTCGGTCTGGAGATCCAGTGTGACCGCATACATCAGCAAAACACGTCGTCTCTTGATGAGACTTGTCAAAACTGGTTGTCACTTGAGCACACTTGGTGCTACTTGATTCAACTTATTTCGCTTTTTCTCCTTTTCTCTGAATTT
>Ga0307512_10008334_pt1 | contig 10120 bp, 8 predicted proteins | sample 14_EM_MG_FD_200267 | JGI IMG/M metagenome (GOLD analysis project Ga0307512, IMG submission 200267) | Populus trichocarpa ectomycorrhiza microbial communities from riparian zone in the Pacific Northwest, United States - 14_EM | ecosystem: Host-associated > Plants > Roots > Unclassified | place... | reverse complement strand
CGTTCCGTCACAATTCAATGTGCGGGGATGCTTCGACCTCATATCAACAGTCATGCCATAATCTTTCAATCACGTTGCTGCTTAGGCCGGGACTATTCCCTTTGGCCGGGGAGTGCCCAGTGCTCCGAAGTCACATAAGACGAAGGTCTTAAGATCCCTCTTGATAGCTTGCAACTATCGATTGCCGTGTCTGCAGGTCGAGGTATTCCTCAGTATGATCAGACATAATCTCCTCTAAAGTTGGTTGTAAATCTGGTTGATAATAACATGCTCAGCCGGGTTGTAAACCCATTCGATCTGGCAGTGTTATTGCGTCATCAAATCAGCTGCCGCAGCATTTCGCTTTCAATGAATCCGCTAAGCCTAAACTTAACCAATCGAGACGAATACCACTCATACCCCGCTAAAGGTAATCGTGACTGCGACTTCTAGGGATGCCTAGGGTAGTCGTTTTGCATGTCAGGTGGCCCGAAGGTTATTACACTGACAAGTACCCATCATTGGTTATCCTAGGTACATATACTCTGTTAAGGGAGAACCCTTAACACTCATCTGGCGTATCTTAGAGTACTCTTTTATTACGAGCCAGGCTCTAAAATAGAGGACCATGCATCCCAAAGGTTATCGTGTAATTGCATGATTGGTTTTGAAGCGTTACACTCCTGATAAGAATCAGGCCATCATCGGCAATATGATTTAATTAAACAGTAACTTCAACTTAGATATCTTGCAACTCGTTTATTTCGGATAGTCAAAACCTCTCCGCCGCCTGATGTGGTCATTTGGAGGGTTTTAAATAGACTGCTTAATAAATTAGGACACAACCTTCACCATATAGGCTATTTGGCATATCTGCTTCAGAGACTTACGTGGCAACCCGCCACTGCTCCGTCGGCATTTGACTTGACGTACCACACCAGTATTATTGAACTGATAGTGATTAACTCTACTCATTTGTTCCCTGCCAGGGAGTCGGGAGTTTATCGGGTCTTATTGACTTTGCCCAATGTCTTCATCAATCAGACACACCATGCTTAGGCCGAGACTGTTCTCTTTGACCGGGGAGTACCCAAGTTGTTCCGCTCCACACGGGATTGGCTCGTAGTCCCACTTACTAGCATAATGGCTATGGTCTGCATGACACGTCAGTCGCATTTCTGCAGCTGCCGCATCCAGTCCCCTTAGCTCAGTTTGAATGAATGTGGTAAGAAATAACTGGCATCAATATATGCCCTGAAGGCTTATCAACTGGCCAAGGTTATTGCATCATCAAATCAGTTCTACCGTAGTGTGTGAACATTCATTGAATCCACCAGCAATGAGGCTCGCTGTCAAATCGACACGAGGCTTGTAATCTCCCGCTAAGGATTGTACTTGTGGTAGGTTTCTACTTCATTGTGAGATCGGTGTTATATACTATACGGTATTATGCACCCGTTATGTTGATCTCGCAGTAGACTCCAACCACAACCTCTATTAGTCGAGAACCCCTAACAACAACAATACGTATTTGTCCTCTTCGCGTATATGATCTTTACAGACTCCCAATACAATTTGTCTGGAGATATGCTTGAGGAATTACAATAAGAGCTACGCCAGAGTGTGACTAGGTACGTATTTAAGTATCGAAGTATACTTTGGAAGTACTGCTACTTAGGCCATACCGACCCCATAACAGTAACAGTGTGTTCTGTTTCTGCCATGTCTATCCTAGCTGGCAAAGAAAGAGTAGGACAAGCAGAAAGAGGTGGTGGTGGACCAATTCCAATACGTAAGGAGAGTTGTTCCATCTGAGAATTGGATTGCTGGCAAGGTTGAGACTCAGATATGTTCAAAAGAGTGGAATCATCGAAATTGAAGATGAAAATCTCATGTGGATCTTCTTCAAATGCAACTTGATCTGGATTATTGTTCGAAATATCAACTGGGTCATTGTCTACATCATTGAGTGTAGCAGTTGTACGAAAAGCAAGTTCAGGAGGTTCTTCCCATCATGGTTTGTGGTTAAACATGACCAGATATGGTGATCGCATTCCAAGACTTGTATGGGGTTGTCGATTCATAGAAAGTGCAATTTGGGGCAGTGCTGTAGCCCAGCTCTTGGGATCATGGACTGCATGATCCAAATCTGCTGTCATTGTTCGGATTTTCGATTTCTTTGTACCGTTTGCCCGTTCAACAAGCCCTTGTGTTTGTGGAGTATGTGGTCGTCCATTGATTACCTTAAACCCATACTCTTTAAGAAGAACCAAAAGAACACCCTTGAACTCTCTGCCATTATCGCACTGTATAATCTCTGGATGTCCAAAGAATCCAATAAACACAGCAAGAGCATCTGCTACCTCAGTGGCAGTTTTGCTTTTCAAAGCAAAGAGAGAAGTCCATTTAGAAAAGTGGTCCTTAATGTGTAAAACCCACTTGTACTGATCATCTGGTTCATGATGAATATCAACCTGGTTGATTTGCACTTGTTGCAAAGTATGATCAGAGATGATAGGTTCAAGTGGGGCCCGGGACCGGTTTTGTCGTTCCAGAAGACAGCTTTGACAATGTTTTGAAAGCCATTCAACTTCTGTTACGGGGGTCACTAATCCCAATAATCAATACAACATTTATTGAATTAAGTACAGCCACCTATCTAAGAAACTCTTTCTCTTCTCATCTTATCCTAAGACTCAACCTCTTGCACCTGTGTAGCAAGAGTGACCAATCTGAATTGATACCAGAGCCTGTCTCCTTGATGGATGTAAATTGCACCTCTCCGTCGAACAACCGCTCCTCGAAAAACTCCTCAAATGGTAGCAAGCTGATGTTCAAGTATCTCAGCACCAGGTAGTCAATATTCTCAAGTTTGCAAAAACGTAAGACCACTCGGTGGGTGTGGGTTAAACAGTGCTCCTCCAAACGGAAGAGGAGATTGCCGCAATGTTGAACCACTTGATGCAGTGTGTACTCGGATTGTGTGTACCTGTGTCCAGGCATATAACGAGTAATCACATAGATGGATACGAGTAGTAGAAGTAATTGTGATTAGATTAATAGATAGAATTCTGAATAAGATTTTAAGATCGTCTTCGGTGTTCTGAATGTTGACTGCGGATTGCTGCTTGAGCTTGTTCTTCTCATTTCCTGAGCAATGCCATCTCTTTATAGTCATCTTCGAGGGTTTGTACACCCACGCTTTGATGCTATGACTATACACTCATGATAACGTTATCGCCGTCACGTCTTACATTTTTTTGAATGCGCCCGGTGATAAAGTGCCAAGCTTCCCAGTAGGTTATCGTGTTCATGCAATGTGGTTTGAAAGCATTATGCTCGTGATAAGAATCAGGCCATCCATCGCATGATATCATGTCAGACAATGTGTCAGATGAAACTTGATCTTAGACATCTCACTACCCGTTTGCGACAGTAGTCGGAACGTCTGCCAACAAAATAGTTGGCAGCGCTTATTGCAATTTCAATGCCTCACCATAATGGCTATTTGGCTTGCATCATAGATTTAATCGGTGACCAACCGATACTATGCCAACGTAGAATCTGATGCATTAGCTCGTATCAATTACAAGCCTGACGTTGCAATGCATACTCACTCAAACCAATGAGCAGGGTTACTTCAGGCCTCTTAACTTCAGCTGTTAGGGGTTCTCCCCTAACAGAGGTATTGGTACTAGTGTAACGCGGGAGGATCGACTCCAAGATACCTCAACTAGAAGTATCCCTTCTAAGTATCCCCTTATCTTGTCTCGCTATCGGACTTGATATTGGACTTATACAAGGACTAATAGATGGTTCACTTCAAAGCTTCACTCAGGCGCAGAAAGTAATCAGAATAGAATAAATGTAGAATAGCTTTCCAATCCGAATATATTGTTAAGGCTTGTTCTCCGTCGTGAGAAGGTTGCCCTCTATACCAGTGGAGAATTGCGAGGTCTTTATACCTCTTTCTTCTGTGCTCTGACTGCTAATTCTAACTATGCTTTTCTCTAGATATTCACTAACATTCCTTCGTCCCCCAATGCCCTTGCCTTGATAACCAGTCGGCCTGAACTTCCTCCGAGCAAATGGTATCCTTCCAATTACCCAGTCTTTCCGGACCAACAGTATCTTTCTGATATACATCTCCAGACTGATTGGTATCCATCGGACTGTTGTCTTCCGGACCAGCTTCCCCATCGTACCATTCAACAGCCTCCCTTCATATCGTGCCCAAGCATCCCTATCCCACTGGTTGTAGCTATTGCCAATCGCAAGATACTTCATACAGAGGTGACGATGGCTGGTGTCATTCATTATCTCTATCCATTGAGAATATAACAATGGGTGTTTGCATTGTATTGACACACCACTACTGCTATGACAACACTCGAAGGTGGGTGGTGATGATGTAGTCGAGGGACATGTGCCTGGTGGTCATTGGTGTGGTGATAGTGTTGGCTTATGACTGATGAACCTTATTCCCTCGCCACCTGACATCATCTTCGAGTGATATCTCGTGACCCCGGAACTGTGACAACTCCAAAGGTGTAACACTACCTCCCTCTCCTATTAGGTCGTCCTCAATCCTATCTTCCTTCTTTCAGTTCTTGGTAACTCGCAGCTTCCAGCCCAAACCCATATCTTTATCCATCAGTCTATTGCTTGCCATTAAAACCTCCTGGTACAACTATATCTCCCAGGAGGAAAGGTAAAAGCTCAACTCATAACCTCCTATCCTTAGCAGCCTGGGGATTCCGTTTATGGAATTCTCTCAGTAACTCTTTTTTATCGAAGTTCTCATAAGGTTCCTCTGTCCAATCTGTGTTCTCCGGATATTCTTTCCACTTGACCAGATATAAAACTTTCTTCCGTTTCTTGTTAAATTGACTGCCCATGATTTCTTCCATCTAATATCCTGTCTTGTATTCGTATCCCTCAACATCATACCCCAACTCATGTTTGTCAGTAACCACTGCATCCAGGTCTGGTGGATCTCAAATTAGATTACTGGCGATGCGGAAGGGTTCGATTAAGGATACATGAAAGGCGTTATGTATTCGCCATTGTGAGGGCAGTTCTAGCTTGAGTGCTGTAGGTGACATAACCTTTGTGACCCTGAAAGGACCATGGAGTTTAGCGTCCAACTTTCTGGCTAGCCCCCAGGTTTTGAGGTTCCTTCCATGGAGCATAACCAAATTGCCTGGTTGGTACACTGGCGCAGGTTTGGCTTTCTTATCATGGTATTTCCTCATTGTTTCGCTGGCCTTTTCGAGTCCCTGATGACAAAGTTGATGAACACTTGTCATCCACTGAACGTAGTTCTGAAAAGTGGGATTCCGCGAGGGTTCTGCAGTTGGCCAGTTCGTTCGAGGGTGATAGCCATAATTTGCAAAGAATGGTGTTATCTTAACTGTGGAATGGAGGGAATTGTTATAGGCATATTCTGCCATTGGCAACATTTCTTCCCAATTATCCTGTTCGTAATTGCAGTAGTTTCGAAGATAACACTCCAGTGTTTGGTTGACTCTTTCCGTTTGTCCATCAGTTTGAGAGTGAAAGGATGATGACATTTTCGACTTGATTCCAAATGTATCAACAATACCTTTCCAAATTGCCGATGTAAACCTCGTGTCTCTATCTGAGGTTATTGTAGATGGGATTCCATGATGTCTCCATATCGCTTTTAGGAATATGCGAACCAAGTCTGGTGCTTTCTTTTCTCTATCCTTGAGTGGAATAAAGTGTGACATTTTCGTGAATCCGTCTACCACTACCCATATGGATGAGCATCCATTTGATATAGGTAGATCAACAATAAAGTCCATAGAGACTTCGTCCCAAGGTCTGTATGCTAGCTCCAAAGGCTGCAGTAGTCCATAGAGAGCATGACGCGCTGCCTTATTCTTTTGACACTCAGGACATGAACGAACATAGTCTTCGATCCATTGATCCATCTGGGGCCAGAAGAAGTTTCTTCGCACAAGTTCAATCATCTTTTCCTGGCCCATGTGGCCAGCTACTTTAGAGTCATGTTCTTCTTGTAGAATCATTTTCCTGAGATCCACGCTATCGGGAACCCATAGCCTTCCTTTATACCAAAGGACTTCATCTTCTAATGTAACGTCTGCATCTGCCTTTCCTTCTAACACCCTGTCATATGCCTTAAGCCAGTCTTCATCATCCTGGCCAGATAGGATCACGTCCTGGTACATATGTTTATCAAATTTGACCACAGGTATAACCTTCAATGTCTAGGATGAAAGAATAATTGGTTCTGATTGTGACTGGAGAGACAAAACCATTATTGGTGAACCCTTTGCTCTAGCAGCTGATGTCCAAACATAGTCTCCCTCTACTGACATAAGTTGGTCAGGTCTAAGAACCTGGTGGATAGGCTGATTTTCGTTTTCCTCAATGCTACCTCCCCCCTTTTTTGGGCGATACTCCGAATGCCTAGATAATGCATCAGGTTTTCCATTTGCACTTGCTGGACGATAGAATATTTTAAAATCGTAGCCAGCCAGCTCCTGTGCCCATCTAGCTTGCCGTCTATTCAAGATTTTTGTAGTAGTAAGATATTCAAGATTTTTTTGGTCTGTATAGATCTGAATCCGATGGTGAGCTCCCTCGAGGCAACATCTCCACTCTTTCAAAGCAGCTACTATAGCGAGCAGTTCCTTATCATGAATGTCGTAATTGATTTCAGCTTTATCCATTTTTCTGGAATCAAATGCAATGGGGTGTAATCGTTCATCGATAACCTGAGAGAGTACCATACCAATAGTGAAATTGCTTGCGTCAGTTTCCACAACAATCTGACGCATGGGTTCAAAGTGCTTTAGGATTGGGGCCCTAGTAACCTGGTCCTTGAAGTTTTGAAATGCCTTTGCACATTCATGAGACCATTCATATGGAACGCCGTTCCTAAGAAGGTAGGTAATAGGCTTCATTTTTCTTGCAAATCCTTCGAACAATCGTCGATAAAAGTTGGCAAATCCCAAGACCATTTGCACATCTTGTTTGCATTCGAGCTTTGGCCATTTCAGGATAGTCTCGATCTCATCCAGACCCATATCTATTCCTTCCGATGATATGATGTATCCAAGAAATTCAACTCCGGAGGCATGCCATACACATTTGTCTGGTGCGATGGCAAGGTTATTTTCCTTTAGTGGTCGGAGTACCTCCAGGACTAATTGGATATGCTCTTCTTCTGTTTCTGAATAGATTGAGAAGTCATCCATATAGATGAGGAGTCCTCTATCGAGCATGTCTCTGAAGATTGTCTCCATTGCATCTTGGAATGTAGCTGGGGCATTTGCGAGACCGAATGGCATAACAGTATATTCATATAGGCCATATCGTGTACGAAATGCTGTTTTCCATTCTTCACCCTCCTTGACTCGGATGAGGTGAAATCCAGCCTTGAGGTCGATCTTGGTAAAGATTCTAGCACCCTGCACTCTGTCTCGAAGTTCATTCATTAAAGGGAGCGGCCGTCAATTTATTATGGTGACTCTGTTGAGTCCTCGATAGTCCACACATAATCGTAGGCCTCTGCCATGTGGTTTTGGAACGAAGAGGATAGGTGCACCTGCTGGTGACTTGCTTGGGCGAATCTTTCCATGGTCAAGCTTTTCCTCAATATATTCCTGGAGTACTGATAACTCTTTTTCTGAGAGAGCGTAGATAGGTCCCCAAGGGGGTTCTTTTCCCGCCAGGATATCAATGGCATGGTCAAATGATCGATGAGGAGGCAAGACATTGGAGACTTCTCCATTATACAGAGACTTGTAATCTCGATACTGCCATGGAATTCTATCAATCCAATCAATTTCCATTTCATCCTTATCATTGATTTTAAGGTTTCCAATGATTCCAATCCATCGAGGATCATTCCCGAAATCCAGTATTGTGTCATCGATTTCAATGGTGAATGAATTGCACTTATGCCTTGTGCATGTCCTCTTGCATTCCTCGCTCTCAAAGCTGAGTTTTCCTCCATCTGCGAATCCCTTGGCTTTATGTTTAACGATCCAACAATATGGGAGCATCAGATCACAGGAATCCTCCATTGGACCTATTTCGAAGGTTTCTTTGGAATAAAGGTCTCCATGTTGACATGTAATTGGGAAGGTATAACACCATCCGCAATTCTCCACTGTATCTCCAGCAAAGTTCTGAATTTCCTTCTGTTCTTTGCGGGTAACAGATGGGACAGTGTGTTCTTCAATCCATTTCTCTGAGGCAATGGGTGTAGTATATCCAGAATCAAGTAGCACTCTCCCTGGAATATTCTGTTTGCCTCGAAATGAGATTAGCATCATGATTTCAGGTCTCTTGCCTGACTTGGGTTCGGGTGGAGCTTGTTTTGATTTTTTGTGGTTGATTGAATCGCTGGAAGGCGAAGCCTTTCGTTTGCGTGAGGTACTCATGGTGAACTGCCTTTCGACACAGCTCTGGCCACAACGGGTCATGAGTAATTGACTGATAAGAGTTGTAAGATATGGATGTATGTATGGTCACCTTTCCTTTCAAACTGAATGCTATGTGGCCAGCACATTTCAAGTACTAAACTCATCCTCAGGCATCCTTTTTTATTCAATCTCAATTACGCTATCTAAGGAAAACACTATCATTTCCATCCACCTTATTTCCTTATAGATCAGTACCACTGCCTCTACCTTATAGGACTGTACCACAGTATCCTTTAATCCATGATCATCTCATCGTTAGAGTCTACCTTATAGACCCGTCTAGATGCAGAGACCTGAGCCTTGGGTTTATCCCCTCCTGGTCCTGCCGCGGATAAGACATCCTTTGGATGGTTGTCTTTGGGTTTCGGCCTTTTGCCTTTAGAGGATGGAAACACGATTGATTTTCGGCAGAACTTCCAAGCGTGGTTGTCCATGCCACAGTGAGCACACTCACCCTTTTCAAATCATTTTTCTACCAAAGAAGGGGCAATTCTTTCCAGGGCCTTCCTCTTGTCCGTATGGACAGGAGTCTGACCTGTAGTTTTATCCTGTTTCTTGGGATTCTTAGAGCCAGACTTCCCTCCTGATCCATGATCCTTGGGTTTGTCTTCTCTTTGGTCCCCTGAAAGCCCATCTCTAAGCAAGGTTCTCCAAGGGGTGCCAACTAGGCAGACCTTATAATTGAGCATTTCCATGTCCGTTAGGTAGCTCTCAATGTCTCCCTTGTATTTGAGTTCCCTCACTTTGCCTAGGGCTTTCCTTTCATCTTGTCTGTCGAGGAACGTTTCTTCCATTGCACTAACAAAGGGGTTCCATTTGTCCACCTTGAAGTATTTCTTCATATACTCAGCTCTGGCATCGTACCATGTTCCAGCCTTTCCATCCATTACACCTCCAATCCAAATGATCCTGTCAATATCATCCTCAAAATCTGTGCGGTGCCACTTCATATAGTGTTCAACTGAGTGGAACCACTTCCGATATGGGAGGGTGTTGTCTGATGGATCTCCTTTGAATACTTTGGGGAGCTTCATCTGGCTCTTTTTCTTTTCGTATTTTCGGCCAGGGCTGCGTCCTTGTATCGAGCCACTATATATTGTAGATCCTCCTGGTGGGAGCAGTGGTAATCCTCCTAGACCACGCCTTCTTGGGTTGTTACTGCAATCTGACAAACTTGAGCTGTCATGTGGGTAATTGCCAGTGGGGAACGGGGGAAGTGGTGGCTCATCTGGGTTACCAACCCAATTATTATTGCCTCTTCCACCCCTTCCTCCTCCACCTCCGGAGGGTCCTTCTCCCCCACTTCCAGCTTTACTGGATGGTGGAGTAGAGGGTGATAAGGAAACATCGTCTGCATTCCTGCCCTTGACGATTTCCCATTTCCCGCTCTTTCGGCTGTACACCCACTTACTACCACTTGATGTTTCCATAAAGGCTCCATCCTTGGGTTAATTTGGATTTCCTTCTGGGTTCTCCGGTTTGTCGTCTTCTGCTACTGATTTCGCCAGAGATCTGATAGAGCGTCGGGTTTCCTTTGGAACTTCCTTGAGTTTCTCCTCGAGCTGTTCTGGAATTCTGCAAAGGCCCGCTGCCACTGTTTCTTATTGGCTTTCATTTCTCTTTTAGTTGAAGCCAACTCTACTCATTGCTTCCTTAAATCA